>Ga0335080_10001290_pt1 | contig 24259 bp, 23 predicted proteins | sample Lox_Sample_34_FD_206720 | JGI IMG/M metagenome (GOLD analysis project Ga0335080, IMG submission 206720) | Soil microbial communities from Loxahatchee National Wildlife Refuge, Florida, United States - Lox_Sample_3.4 | ecosystem: Environmental > Terrestrial > Soil > Wetlands | place: USA... | reverse complement strand
GTGTCCGTCGCCATCTGGACGATTTCGCCGAATTCAGATTTGCCGACCATAGGAATTTAACGATTGAGTCATTGAGTGATTCAGTGATTGAAAAAGCACTCAATCCACCCATCTACATTTCAAATCTCAGAGCTACGATTGGGTCCAGCCGTGCTGCTTTTCGGGCAGGATAGACACCAAAGAATACTCCTACGCTGGCAGCTACCAACAATCCCGCTGCGACCGCCCATAACTTGATCGAAGACGGCATTCCGATCACAAGAGTCACCGACTCTGCGATAAAAGCACCGAGGAGGACGCCGAGCACACCACCAATCGAGGCGAGTGTTACGGCTTCAATCAGAAATTGCAACAAGACATCTTCGCGCTTGGCTCCGAGTGCTTTGCGAATACCGATTTCGCGGGTACGCTCGGTGACGGACACAAGCATGATGTTCATGATGACGATGCCGCCCACGACGAGCGACACCGCTGCGATCCCAATCGTGGCCATGAAAAAGGTGCTGCTCAGCCCGGACCAGATGCTCAGGAGGCTTTCGTTGGTTTCGATGTCGAAGCTGTCATCTTCGCCCGGACGGTCGTGGCGGTGGGTTCGCAGCGCCATGCGAGTTTCATCGATGGCTTGACTCAACGGCGCTCCTGTCGCCCACGCCTTGCCCCAAATGCTGATGCTGGTGTTGTGCGATCCGTATTGCTTCAGATAGACGGTTACCGGGATCAGCACATAGTTGTCGGCGCTCTGGCCGAGAGTCTTGCCTTTCTTCTTGCCGACCCCGATGACCTGGTAGGTCCAGCCGTCAACGCGAATCTCCTGCCCTAAAGGATCAGCCCCGCCGAGGAGGTGGTCGACAATGTCGGTGCCGACGACCGCGACCTGTAAATGGTTGTTGAGGTCGGTATCGTTCAACATTCGGCCGTAGGTCAGGTCTGTGTCGAGAATCTCGGCGACGGAAGGCGTGATGCCCTGAATGGTCGTATCGCTAATCGATTGCTCGTTGTGCTTGACCTTGCCGCTTCCGCGCATCACCGCGCCAACGTATTCGCAATGGCTGCAGGCGACGGCGACCGATTGAAAATCCTCGAGCTCAAAATTTTTGCGTTTTTCTGAAGCCAGGAATTTTTCGACATCGGTTTGCACCGGTGACATTTTGGTCGCGATGAAAACGTCGGCGCCGAGGTTGAATATCTTTTGCGCGACATAATCTTGAATGCCGGAGACGAAGGTCACAACCGCAATCACGGCAGCGATGCCGATGACCACGCCTAAGAGCGTGAGCACGGACCGCAACTTGTTCGCCCACAGAGAGCGAAGCGCGATTCGAATGGCTTCAGCGATGTTCATGGAACACAGGCGTCGGACTTCTGACTTTGGACCTTGACCTGGGAACGGCCCCCGAGACGCTGTATAAGTCTACAGCGAAAATATGGATTGCCACAGCAGAGAGTAGCCGCTGCATTCGATTGTGTGACTTGGGTTTAGAGGGGATCGCATATAATGGTTTTGTAGGCAGCCGGACCGGACGGCCGCTTTTCGCGCTTTCGGGCGTGGGGAGAGGAAAGTCCGAACTCCGCAGAGCAGTGTGCCGGATAACGTCCGGGACGCCGGTTTCAAAGCCGGCAGACGGAAAGTGCCACAGAAAAGATACCGCCCCGGCAACGGGGTAAGGGTGAAAAGGTGCGGTAAGAGCGCACCGCCGCGGCAGTGATGACGCGGGCAGGGCAAACCCCACACGGAGCAAGACCAAATAGGGAGGAAGTTCGCGGTTTCGGCCGCGGACACGTGCCGGCTCGGTGCGTTAAACCTTCGGGTAGGTCGCTAGAGGCATGCAGTAATGCATGTCCCAGAGGAATGGCCGTCCTGCGGGAGCGATCTTGCGGACAGAATTCGGCTTACAGGTCCGGCTGCCACAACCTTTCTTTTCACATACTCGCAAACCCTAATACTCGATTGTGACGCCGGTGTGACGCGCTCAACTGTTCACCAGAAAATGACGATCTACCGTCCCCGTGTCACTGTCCGGAAAACTGCAACCCTCGCGACACTGGGACGTTACACAGGAACGGGGTCGAAAACGAAGCGGACGACCTCCGAGTGGCCGACAATTCGGGCAGAGATGCCGCAGTTCCGGAATTTGACATCCGAGGCTATTAGTTGCTTGGCGGTTCGGCGAGTCGAGTATTTGCCCAAAAGTGGTGACCGATGCAAGCCTGGATGAGACGGTGCTCGGCTGGCGCAGGGCATCGCTCCACAGTGCCGTGCTACCCTAACATCTTCACCGACTACATGAACCGTAGTTAGGAGGAATTTGGTTAACCATGGTAATTTCGAAAGTGGTCCGCGAAAGGATTTCCTAATCTTCGAGGATCGGGGCTCCGATTCACCTTACGTCGAAAGAGTATGGCGCAGTCATAGCCATCGAGCCGGTACATTTCTCTCGATGGCATCGAGCCACTTCGAAATGGTTGTAACGCGACATGAAGGCAAAATTTTTCTTACCGTTCGTGGCCCTGAAACCCATGCAACGACAGCTGAATGTCCAGCGCTCGGGGAATGGATGGGAATCAGATTCAAGCTGGGAACCTATATGCCTTCGTTACTTCCGAGGACGCTCATAGATCGCAATGACGTAACCCTGCCCTCGCTTTCCGATCGAAGCTTTATGCTCAATAGTTCGGGTTGGCAGTACCCCAGCTTCGAGAACGTTGAGACTTTTGTGAATCGGCTCGCTCGGGCTGGCATTATTTGGCGCAATTCCAACCAGAATGCGTTGTTCTACGACCCACCCCGTGGAATCTCGCTCCGGTCAGCGCAGCGGAACTTCCTCAGGTGCACGGGAGTCACGCAGAACACCGTTCGCCAGATCGAACGTGCCCGCTACGCGGCTCGGTTGCTGAGGCAGGGCGTGTCAATCAGCGACACGGTATTTCAGGCCGGTTTCTTCGACCAGGCGCACTTGACTCGATCGGTGAAGCACCTGATTGGGGATACACCCGGGCGCTTACTTCGCGGCGAAGAGCAATTGTCGTTTCTGTACAATACTGAACCCACCGACTGACTTTACCATCAAGCTGTGCTGAAACTGCAAAGTGACACGGCGACTTGCGCGGGGAGGGGAGGAGCATCGCGCAAAATGGACCAGCGAGTGTGGCTGCTTGCATGCGGAGTGGCTGCGGGGCCGATCTACATCATTGTCGGCGCCATGCAAATCGCGATACGGCCAGGCTTCGATCCCACCCGCCATGCTCTCAGTCTGCTGAGTAATGGACACCTCGGTTGGATTCAGATTTCAAACTTCCTGATCACGGGCGGTCTCCTCATCGCCGGGGCGATCGGCATGAAGAAGAGCCTCGTTCGCGGGGTTGGTCGAACGTGGGCTCCGCGTATGGTCATCATGTATGGCGTGGGACTGATCGGCGCAGGACTTTTCAGAGCTGATCCGGGCCGTGGGTTTCCTCCAGGAGCCTCTCTCACGCACAATACGATCACGTGGCATGGCGAAATGCATTTTGTGGCGGGGTCGATCGGATTTATCGGATTAATTGCAAGCACGATTATCTTCGCTCTGCGCTTTCGTAATTCCGGCCAGACTGGCTGGGCCGTTTCCTCGATCATGACAGGGATCGTTTTCTTAACGACCTTTGTCGGCATTGCGTCCGGCGCCTCCGGGCCGATAAACCTGCTTTTTTCTGCCGCGGTAGTCGTTAGCTTCCTGTGGTTATCTGCGATTTTCGGGCACATTCTACGAGCATCGTCGCAAGACCTGAATGAGTGCGGGAAAGAGATAAAGAAATCATAAGCAACGGTTTGCGGAAGACGAACGCACGGATTGCGGCAACGTTGGCTGGAATAGTCTGGTTGCGCTCTCTATGGCACTGGCGCAGGAGCGATCGACAATCTCTTCTGTGAAGACGGGTTACGCTTCCGTGAATGGGCTACATATATATGACGAGATTCGGGGCAGGCTCACCGCTGATTTTGCTTCATGGTGGACTCAGTTGAGCAGAAATGCTGGCGGACGTGTTGCCCGAGATGGCGCGATCCCGGCAGGTGATCGCCGTGGATTTGCAAGCCATGGTCGAACTGCCGGCACGAATCGCTCATTGCGTGCCGAAACGATGGCCGATGATATCGCCGGGCTGATTTCTTTTCTTGCGCTCGGCAAAGCCGATGTCATGGGGTACTCACTTGGCGGCGCCGTGGCGTTGCAGACCGCTATTCGGCATCCGGATTCCGTGCAAAAGCTAGTGGTTGTGTCGGCGCCCTGCAAGCGCGATGGATGGAACCGGAGACGCTTAGAGCAATTGCACAAGTGGGGCCTTCCGCGGCGGAACCAATGAAGCAGAGTCCCAACTACAAGGTCTACGCCGAGACGGCGCCAAGGCCGCAGGACTGGCCGCTACTGCTGACTAAGCTCTGTGAGTTCCTAAGAACGGACTATGATTGGTCCAACGAAGTCGCCTTGATCCGCTCACCTGTCCTCCTGGTTTATGGCGATAGCGATGCCGTTCATCTCGAACACATGATTGAGCTCTTTACGATCCTCGGCGGAAGGAAGCAAAACTTGGAAACGTCGAAGGCTCGCCTAGCGATCCTCCCGAGTCTTACGCATTACGACATCCTCACATCACCTGAATTGAGGTCGATCGTGAATTCATTCCTCGACTCACCCGAAAGGCAGAAGTAAGCTGGTTGTCGACGAATCGCCGCAAGGTTCTGCGCACGCTGTTTCGGTCATAAGCGCTCGATCGCCGGTTGACGGGCGACTCGGGAGCTACCCGCTCTCCGTTCCCGACCAACCGCCTCTGCAGTTGTGACGCCGGTGTGACGCAAAACCTTCACCACTGCCAAAGTTGACATCATTGACACTTCGCGGCGACTGATTCCAGATAACTTGTCTGTTTGCAACGCAGCCCGGCGAATTCGGCTTGTAGGTCCGGCTGCTTCAAATAAAAATCAGATCCATGCGGTCGTTACATTTTCTGTGTTCTTTCGTTCAGGACACTACTCCGCATCGGCAATCATTCAGACGTTGCGCCAAAACCAATACCCATCGCTCTTACAGTCACTTGAGTTCAGAGACATAGCAGGGATACTCGCGTTGCGCGGACATCGATACCGTGGGATCAAGTTCCACGACCTTCACGGGGTAACTCGGATCGGTCACGGCCAGAAGGCGTCCATGTGGCGCATAGGCGTATCCGCCGCCTCCAAATTGAGTGCCGCTTTTGGCGCGGCCGACACGGTTCGAACTGACAACATATGCACCTGAAACAAGCGACGCCATCGCGCCAGCGATTTTCCACGACTCTATATCAAGTCCTGACGCCCGAGGAATCACGATGAGGGCAGCCTTTTGCTTTCCGTAGGCACGTGCCCGTTCGTTGAACATCGCATCCGTACACAAAAGCACGCCGATGTTTATTCCTAATACGTCGGCCACTTCAAAGCCTGAACCATCACCGGCATACCATTCCCTTTCAAACCATCCTGGCTCATTCGGAAAATACTGTTTTCTGTGCAACGTGCGGACGGTCCGGTTCTCGAGCACGAATGCCTCATTTGCAAGCCGGTTTCCGATCCTTACCGGACGCGATGAGATGACTGCGGGAAGGCTCAGATCGATCAGGCTGTCCAGTCCTTTTTCGTGAGCCGTCACGCTTTCACGAGCCTCGTTCTCCGAAAAGACGGCGCCCTCTGCGATCCAAGGACCGAACGGCAGTTCATTGGTGACCAGAATGTCAGGGCGCGCGACGGTGATGGAGTCTTTCAGCTCGTTCCATTGCGCATGATCCGCGGATAGATTCTCCGGCCATTCCACAAAACCCACGCGCAAGGTTCTCACCATATCTCCACACGATCCTCAGGCTTCAGATATAGCTTATCGGCGGACGTCACTCCGTAGGCTTTGTACCAGGCTTCTACATTGCGCACGGTATCGCTACGATACTCCCCGGGCGCGTGAGTATCCGTTTTGATCTGCCGACGAAGCGCATCTTCGCTCTGGTACCGTCTCCATCTCTGAGCGAAGGCCAAGAAGAATCGTTGGTCCCCATTTAATCCGTTGATGACGACGTCGTCCTTGCCCTTTAACGACAGAAGGTACGCATCGTGCGCTACGAACAGACCTGCCAGGTCGGAGATATTCTCGGTCAAGACCTGCTTGCCATTCACACAGAGGTCCGCGGAGGGACAGTAGCCATTGAACTGCGCCACCAACTTTGCCCCTTGCGCGTGGTACTTGTCCAAGTCGTCTGCAGTCCACCAATTGCCGAGTCGGCCCTGCGCATCATAGATGTTGCCCAGCTCGTCGAAGCTGTGGCTGATTTCATGAGCGATACCTGCTCCGGCGGAGCCGTAATTCGAAGCGGCGTCACCTTGCGCATCAAAATAGGGAGGCTGCAAGATACCTGCTGAAAAAGTCTCGGTGTTGGGTGAAAACAGGATGATGGCTCCGACAATCTGTGGATCAATTCTCCATTCGTCGGGATCCGCCTTCTGTTTCAACTTGGCGAGGTTGCGGGATCGATTGAAAGCTTCCGCTCGCCGCATATTGCCGAAAGCATCGCCTCGCACGATTTCAAGTGCTGAATAGTCGATCCACTCGTCGGGATAGCCAACGTCGATCCGAAGGGCAGCCAACTTGGCGAGCGCCTTCTCCTTTGTCTGCGCTGACATCCATTTGAGATTCGAGATGCGCGCCCGGTAAGCCGCGATCAAATCGGCGACCATCGCCTGCGCACGCGCCTTGGCTTGAGGTGGAAAATAGCGGCCGGCGTAGAGTTGCCCGACTGCTTGCCCCAAGGCCGCATTGGTGGCTGCGATGGCACCTTGGCTTCGTTCTGGCATCTGCTGCGTGCCAGACAAGATCGTTCCATAGAACGCGAAGTGCTCGGCAACGATCGCCTTGGGCAACACACTGGCGTAATGTTCGATCAGGTGAAACCTGAGATAGTCCTTCCACAGATCGAGACTCTCACTCTCAACCAGTGCCGAAGTGCCCATCACCGCCGAGGGCTGCCAAACAACAAATACCGGTTGCTCGGCTACACCTGCGGCCTTGAAATACGCCTCCCAATCGATCCCTGGCGCTTTAATGGCGAAGTCGGTGCGCTTCCACGGATTGTTTTGCTTGAACACATCGGCCGCGTCCGAGTCGGGAGCGTGGGACTGAGCGATCTTGACTTCAAGGGCCAGAATGCGGGCTGCCCTGTCCTCAGAGTCGGCAATATTCGCCAGTTTCAACATTGCGGCGATATGCGACTGATATCGACCTCTCAGCGTGACCATCTTCGGCGACGGATCGAGATAGTCGTCGCGATCGGGCATCCCCAGTCCGCCTTGTAATAAATGGAAGACGTAATGCTCCGAGTCCGTAAAACTTTGATTCACCCAGGTGCCAAAAACATGATCGGCATTGTCAGTCAGCCCATCGACCTCACTGTTCAACGTGGCGCCAAGGTAGGCTGACAACGACGACTTGTTGGCAATCGCTGAGATGGCGGACAATTCATCGGCTAGTGGCGCCATCCCCCTGGACTCAATTCTGGTTTCATCCATGAAGCTCGCGTAGTAGTCGCCGATCTTCTGCGAAACGCTACCCTTCGCAGCTTGGTCTACGGCCGCCGCTTGAATGAGGTCGCGGACACGCTGACTCGTTCTCGTGACCAGTATGGCGCGCGTGTCATACGTCGGCCGGCCTGCCGGTACCGATGTCTTGAGCCACTCCCCATTGGCGAAGTGATAGAAGTCGTCGCCGGGTTTTGTGGAACTGTCCGGATTGATTGAACTGTCAGGCGAAGCCGCGTTCTGGGCCGATGGGACCGCGGCCATGACAAGTAGACAGCCAAGGAATGCAAGCAGTGTTGTGGTGCGCGGTAAGGTCATGAGAGGTCGCATCTCGCGGATTCGAACTAGGCCGATTGTCGCATCCGGTCCGAGGGGCAGGCTGGACGTTCCCGGACCCGAATCTTTCGCGATAGAGCAGCGAGAGCCGCGGCTACTCCTTCATTTCACCATATTGAAAACGGGGTGAGAGCCGGGCTCCATGCCGCTCGGCAATGGCCAAGGTGAGGGCCTGAGGTACGAGGATGGAGGTGAGGCTTTCCCATGGCTCAGGAACCGGATCAAGATGGATGGGCAAGAGCCGTTCGGAAGGCTTACGCTCGTCAGCTTCGACCAAGATGACTCTTCCGCCGCGAGCGACACAGTCGTGTGCGAGTGAGACTCCGAGAGCTGCAGTCCGACCAAGAGCGAAGATGATCGCAACATGCGACTGGTCGACGTCGAGTATCGGCCCGTGGCGAAAGCCTCCACCGGAGTGAGGGGCGGCACGCTGGCCAGTCATCTCGCGAATACAGAGTGCACCCATAATTGCGCTGCCGTAGGCCGGACCACGTCCAATGATCTCGATGTTGGCAGCGCCACGGCAGAAGTCTTCCATCTCGTTGCGTTGGGCGAACACGCGGTCCAAAGTCGTTGAGTAGGAGTGAAGCAAGCGACTGGCGTCGTCGGACCAAGCACGTCCGAGGATCTGATCGGCGAGGATGATGCATGCTGCCGTAGCGTTCGTGTAGGTTTTGGTGGCATTGCCATACTCTGGGCCAGCGAGGATTGGTAGTTTGTCTTTAACCAAGGACCAGCAAGTGCTCTTACTGTTATTGCACAACAACGCGACCGATCCGATCGCAGGGTTGCGGCAGAGTTCCACAAGCTCGGCACTTTCTCCGGAAGTGGTTACGATCAACGACAGCGCAGCCTGATTTTTCGTCGAGGAATAGTGCAGCCATTCGCCGGCATCCACTGCAAATGCCGACCGGGCCCCTGACTGAAGCCATGATGCTCCCGCGACACAGGAACAGTAAGAAGCGCCCATACCGATAAGGAGGATGGGGGCTGCAGAAAAGGATTTCCTTTGCAAATTGCCGAGCTGTGCTTCGATATCCGGATCGGCCTGGTAGGCGCCGAACAAGGCGGCAAGACATCGCGGCTGTTCGCGGCACTCCATCTCGTAGATGGATGTCATGCTCAGTGCCAACAGATCGCTCGAAGGTTCTATGCCCGCAATCCAGCGCGGTGATTGATTTTCGCTTTGTGTCATACCTGCAGTGAATGATTCGTCTTGCCGGTCGCAACAGAAGTTTTTAATGAATCATTATAAACTACGCGCTATGATATGGCCCGAGGTGAACACGTGGCCGATGCCCCTGCTTCCATAGTCCAACATGTCAACCGCGGATTCATCCTGCGCATTTCCTCGATTGCTGCTTTAGGTGGCGTGCTTTACGGCTACGACATGGGCATCATCGCCGCGGCTGCGATCTTCGTCAAGCGCAGCTTTGTTCTAACAACCATTGTGGAAGAACTGGTGGTCAGCATCGTGCTGATTGGGGCGATGATTGGTGCGCTGGTTGGAGGTGCGGTCGCGGACCGGATCGGGAGGCGTGCAACATTGATATGGGCGGCGGTGATCTTCATCGTCGGATCCCTGTTAGCGCCGCTATCGCCGAACGCTGACGTGCTCATTCTGGCACGTGCAATCATTGGCCTTGGAATTGGATTTACCTCAGTTACCGCCCCGGTATATGTGTCTGAACTCGCTCCGCCGCAGTCTCGGGGAATGTTGATCGGCCTTTACCAGTTCGCGCTGACCGTGGGCATAGCGTTGGCAGACTGGGTGGGCTATCGGCTCGCCGCGCAAGAAGCCTGGAGGCTGATGTTTGGACTTGCCGTAGTACCGACTGTATTTTTCCTGGTGGTAATTCTGACTGTTCCCGAGAGTCCTAGATGGCTTTGCGCTCACGGCCGTGAGAAGGAAGCTGAGGGCGTGTTGCTCGGTTATACCGATCAGGCCGGTGCACGTCAGTTTCTAGCTGACATTCAGGAGGGATTGAGAGCGCCGGTCGAACAGAAATGGAGCGCGTTGTGGAGTCCCGCAGTTCGGGGATCGCTTTTCATCGCAGTGGGGATGACGGTGCTGCAACAGGTCACCGGCATCAATACGATCATTTACTACGGTCCGCAGATTTTTGCTCTGGCGGGAAGTTCATCGCACCGCACTGCGATCTTCGCGACATTCGTCGTCGCGATTGTGAACGTTGTCGCAACCGTGATCGGGATTGTGCTGGTTGACCGAGTTGGACGAAAGCCGCTGCTCTACGCCGGCGTTAGCGGCATGACGATCGCGCTCTTCGCGCTTTCGTATGCCTTCAGTCACAACGCGGCTCTGGGCGATAGGCTCGGGACGATTGCCATCGCCTGCCTGATCCTTTACATCCTCTGCTTCGCGTTCAGCCTGGGTGCGATTGCATGGATTTTGGTGGCGGAAGTGTTTCCATTGCGCGTCCGCGGACGCGGGGTCGCCGCAGCGACCTTAGGCTCGGGCATCTCAAACTTCGTTGTATCGATTACTTTCCTGTCTCTCATCGAAGCAATTGGTGGCGCACGTACCTTTGCCATTTATGGCGCGCTGAGCATCGTGACTCTCATCTTCATTCGATTTGTTGTTCCTGAAACTTGCGGGAAGGACCTCGAGAGCATCAGCACAGTGAGAGGCCAATAGGCGGGATATAGCGATTCAGGAGAAGCCCTGGAGCTACAGCTTCCGTTTCGACGCAGCTACAGTCATCGCCAACTGAATAGTCCCCATCAACTGAGCGTCTTCGCCGAGAGTGCTGGTGACGAGCCTGGGAAGCACAGGCTCGTTGTAGCGGCCCAGAATGCGCTGCGTTGCGTCGCGCAGCACCGAACTCATGCCCACTCCTCCCCCCAAGACGAACAAAGAACTGTCCAGCACGAGAGAAACGTTGTACACGGCATACGCCAGGAGATTCGCGGAACGATCGAGAATTCTTTCGGCGCGCGGATCTCCTTGAGCAGCAAGGTCAAAGATCTCTGTTGCAGTGAGGTCGCGCAATTTCGCATCTATCCCGTCGGCCTTCAACCATTCCTGCCGAATGCCAGTGCCGCCGAGGCTGCTCTCGAGTGAACCCGGGGCTCCCGGCTTAACTGCTTCAGGCGAGGCGCCTGGAACGTACATATACCCAACTTCTCCTGCGCTGCAGCGTGTACCACGGAGTAACCTGCCATTGGCGAAGATACCGGCGGCGATACCAGTTCCCAGCGCCAGAAACACAAAATCGTCCACTCCGCGGGCAACGCCGATCCAATGCTCTCCGATCGCTGCCATCCTCACATCATTTTCGACGGCTGCGGGGACGTGGAGTGACGATTCCAGCATTTTCTGAAAAGGAACGTTGCTCCATCCCCTTAAAAAGGAGGTCGCGATTACCATGCCGGTGTCTGCATTTGTGACGCCCGGAGCGCCGGCGGCAACTGACATCAGAGAGCTCCGCGAAGCACCACATTGCTTCAGCAAACATCCGACGCCCTGTTCAATCTGCGCGACCACCATTTCTGGAGAAGATGTTACCTTGGTGGATGCACGCCATTTCCCAAGCACGGTCCCGTGCATCTCCGCGAGAGCTACTCGAAGATTGCTTCCTCCAATATCGACTCCGACGACAAGACCCGCTTCGCGAGGATTTCCGTGCAGATCTCTGGTGATGGATCGGCCGGTGTTTTTGCGACGGAAAGTCTTTTGTGGCGAACGTTTCCTTTGGGCAGAGCTAGATGTGTTCATGGTTTCGAAGTTTGGGGCTGCGGAATCATTTCCATGGCCCACACCGCGGCTGGACGCATGTACATCGAGGCACGAAAATTTCCGTCAATGTCCCAAGCCTCAGGAGTACGGAACCAGTAGCCCTTGCTCTCGTAGATCACGTGGTACAAGCCCCAAGCGGTGCGGTAGGCCTCATCCTTCATACCCTCGCTAAGCAGCAGGGACGCGAATCCGAATGTGGTTCCCACCCAGACCTCAGGCGCCTGCTCGTTGTCGCGGATGATCGATCCGTCAGCCGACATTCCGTTGGCCGCCCCCATTTCACCTCCTCCGAATCTCATTACGTTGAATTCGAAGATCTTCTTAGAGGCGGCCAATTGCATCTCGCGAGGAACCAAGTCGCCGAGACCAGTCAGATTGGCGTACCACTGGCCGGCTAACTGGTCTGCCTGGACGGCATCGCGGTATTCACTCTCGGTGTCGTAGCGGAAGTACTTTCCGTTCCAAAGTTTGTTGATATAGTTCTTTTGCGCTTTCAGAAAGAGTTGGTGATATTCTGCAACGCCCTTGTCGTCCCCTAACGCGCGGGCCATCTCCTCAGCGGCGCGCACCGCGGCCAACCACAAGCCTCCACAGTATGCGCTCACGCCGCGCACCACCCATGAATCGTAAGTCTGATCAGGGTAGCCGCTATTTTCGGGAATTCCCGAGCCGCGATCGAATTGCTGGAGATAGGCGACCGCGTCCTTAACTGCCGGAAACATGTCGCGAAGAAAGGCCTTGTCCTTTTTTCCGGTCAGCACGTAGTCGCGATACACCATGAGGATGAACTTTGAATTCAAGTCTTTCCAATCGTTGGTGTCCTGCCAACCCGGCTCATTGACGGCAAAAAAGGGATCTCCCTCCGGCACTCCCAAATCATGCGGAACTGCACCCTTCTTCTTTCGCTTGTGCAGGACCGGCTCATCGGCCTGCTGCGACTTCCAGACCCACTGCCCTTTCTCCGGCCATTCTCGGGGGACCGTGTCTGCAAACTCGCGGAGCACCCGCTTGTCGATTTCAGGCCAGAATTTCAGTACCGGCATGGAGGCGTAGAAGCGAACGTCGAGAGTTCCGTAGTAGGCGTAGTCAAAGCATTCGAGCAGAGCGAATGAAGGTGGGCTCTTTGGATCCGAGCCGACGGGCCGTCCCCAGAATGTGCCACCGTCCGTTAGCACATACAGTTCGTTAAACAGCATGCCGCGATACCAGAGTGGCTTGGATCCATCGTTGATGTAGGGCGCCTGCCATGCATCGATGGCGTCGCTCCAGGCCGATGAATTCTGAAGTCCATCCCGAGCGATGGCCAACGCGTTGGTGCCTTCACTGCCATAGAAATCCGTGTAGCGGCGATTCCACTCGCGTCCTTCACCAAATTGCACGACCGGGAAATCCCATGCGATCACCATGGGGACTACTTTCTTTTCCCCCGGTTGAAGAGTGAATCGAACTGCAATCGCGCCGGCCAGTTTCTCTCCGTCGCTGACCCACGAGGTGTCGTTGTTGGCCAATCTTCCGTCTTGTGCGAAGTGGGACCAGATGGCTTTGCCGTCGCCCTCTGCGGGAAACGACGCATGGTAGGTAACTTCGACTCCCGGCGCTTCGATGGCAGCAATCGCAAACTGGCCGTCGGCCTCGCGTGGCTTAGAATCCGCGCGATTGCGATTGAAGACGATTCCTTTCATCGTGCCGATCGGAAGTTTCTCACTTGCGAATTCATTGTGGTTGCCTTGGTTCGGGGCACCTTGAAAATCACGCGTGAAAGTGCGGAACCAGCCCACCATATTCGTCCACGATAGGAGGACGGAAACCGTTACGGCCTTGTTGGTCGGATTGTCGGCATGCCAGCGGTATATGGCCACTGGATAGCTCGACTCGCGATAGTTGTCTGGTAACACTGGCGAGAATTGTTCAAGCACGACGTGTGCCGGAAATTGATTCCATTGGTAGTCGAACCAGGCCTTGGGGTAAAGCGCTGCGTATTCGCCTGCCCCGACGGGGTAGTCCCACTGCCAGCTGGCTAGTGTCTTGTCCGCAGGATGATCTGTCATCAAGGCACGAGCGATCCCTTTTGCCTCACCCAACGTCTGCTGAAACATCGCAAATTGGTTGGCATAGACCGGGACATATTTGTGGACGGCCGCTTTGATATGCCAGCGTGCGAAGTCGCCACGGTAGCTTCGCGAAAATGTGCCTGATCCAAACCCGCCGACAGGAGCACCCTGCCAATAGCCGTCATCGATGCCACCTGGAACTCGGGTCACGCCTGGTTTTGCAAGAGGAAGCCCCAGCGGCCGGCGCCAGGCAGCTTTCGGGATGGCGTCGCCAGCCCACGACTGTGAAACTCCCGCGAGAAAGAGAATCAAGAGAGACAGGTACGAACACAGTTTCATTTCTTTAAGATCTCCAGAAACCGGCAACTGTCACGGCCGCGCAACCTTGTTCGCATCGTTCTGACGTTCGTGCCATCACGGTGTTGACCAATACTGGTTGAAGCCTTTGTAATCCGAAGGCAAGTTGGCGAGGATCGTGCGCCGCAATTCAAGGATGTCAACGGAACCTTGCTTCTGATACAGAACCTTGCCATCAGGAGCGATCAGCACGGTATATGGGACGGCGGACTCCCACTTGGGATCGAAGGCAGCTTGCAAAGCCGCTGTGTCGCTAGAGTCGAACAGCAGGTTCCTGCTGGTAGCGTGCATCTTTTCAAGCAGGCGCATCACTGACGGCTTCTCGTCAGGCATGTTGGCCGATACGGTGACCAATTCGAAATCGCGCACACTGTACATCCGGAAGGTGTCCTCCAGATCCGGGAATTCGTGAATGCACGACCCGCACCACGTTGCCCAGAAGCTGACCAGCATCATTTTCTTGTCAGGATTGCTGTGGAGTTTTTCCAGATCGGCTGCCGAAACCATTTCCAACTTCACGGGCTGCGCTTCTATCTTGCGCAACGCCTCGACCTGCGCTGCGTGTTTTTCCTTCCACTTGGTCGAGCATCCAAAAACGCCGGTGTGTTTTACCGCGACTTCGCGGTGCGTCAGGAGGGCGTCGATGGCGTCGCGGACTTCGTGAGTCGTGACCAACTCCGAGCGATAGCTGTTGTCTACGCGGCCTTCATAACGGAGGCGCCGGTCGCTATCGAATACGAAGGCATGCGGAGTCGCCTGTGGACCGTACGCATCTGTCACCGATTGCGATTCACCGTCGTACAGATATGGGTAGGTCAGATGCTTGTATTGGGCTCGAATCTTCATTTCCTCAAGACTGTCGCTCATGTCGGAGGAATCGAGTTCGTCGATTGTGATGGCCTTTGGATCGTTCGGCTCGATCGCGACGATGCTCACCCCGCGATCCTTGTAGTCGGACACCAATTGCGAGATCCGCCGCTCATACATCTGCGCGATTGGACAGTGGTTGCAGATGAAGACCACGGCTAAGACCGGACTTGCCGCATAGTCGGAGAGCTTATGCACGGCTCCGTCTACGCCCGGGAGTTGGAAATCTGGAGCAGGAGCCCCGATCGCGAGTATGGGATGCGCTTGCTGTGCCCATGCAGTAACCGTCAGTACAAGAAAGGCACACAGCGCGCGCAGCTTTCTGCTTATGAACTTGGCAGAGCGATGATCGAGGTGCTTCATGGTTCATTCTCCGGGATCGTGGGCGACGAGGCCCTCAGCGTGACCCCGTCGATCACTGTAAGACGACCGTCGAGGCTGAGCACGACCGCGTGGTGCGTCTTGCTATCGACCGCGATTGCATAGGGGAACCCGCCTGTTTCTAATGTCGCCCGAACGGAGTTGGTTGTGCCATCAATTACAGTCGTGCTGTTGGCGTGAGTGCTAATGACATAAACGGTGTGATTGCCGGAATCAGCTGCAATCGCCTGGGGATGCGAGGCGACGTTCACGGTTGCAGCGACCGAGTCGGAAGCCCCGTCAATGACAGTAACGTTGCTGCTGCCATAGTTGGCTACGAAGGTTTTTCCGGTATTGGTATCCAGAGCGATCGCGCATGGTATTTCTCCCAAGGCTACAAGCCGGGTCGAATGCGTTTTGCTGTCGACGATCGTTGCATTCGCGCTGCCAGCGCTTACCGCATAGATTTTCCTTCCGGGGCTCGAGGCTATCTCCCAGAGATGGTTCTGGGCAGCGATCTTGGAAATTTGATTGTTCGCGCCGTCGAGACTACTGATCTCCGGGTCCTGGTAGCTCGTCAAATAGAGTTTGCTGGAAACGGGATCCACGGCCATTGCGTCGGCCTGGATGCCAATCTTCAGAAAGCTGGCGACATTTGTCTCTCCATCGACCACCGTCAGCACGTTGCTGAAGGTCTTTGAGATGTAGATTTTGTTCGAAGCAGGATTGACCGCAATGGCATAAGGAAGATCACCGACAGTCACCGTCGCAATCACCTTGTCGGTAGCTCCGTCGATCACGCTCATCGTGCCGCTTTCGCCGTTCGCCACATAGATCCGATTTTTCTCGGGATTTACTGCAATGGCAACGGGTTCGGCTCCAACTTCTACCTGCGAGAGGGAACGCCCTTCGCCATCGAGCACTACAACAGCACCTTTGTGGACACTAACGGCGTAAAACTTGTCGGTGCGTGGATTCAGCGCGACTGCATTGGGACTGATCCGTATCCCGTTTGCTTGCGGTGAAGATGGCGCAGGCGCGCCCTTAAGAAGCCAGTGGACGGCGTTTTCTATCAGGCGATTCTGCGTGGGACTGGTGAATATTTTGTCGCCGTGCCCCATGTTCATGTAAAGCATCTTGTACTTGGTGTTGGTCCAGACGATTGGTAGGTCGCCACTTTCGAGAATGTCTTTGAAACCGAGGGGATAGTTCGCAGGATCGAATGTAGCCAGCACCCTGACGTCCTTGTTTAGGCGCGGACTGGGCTTCCATACATACCACTCGTTGGATGGAGATTCGAAATCCGCAGGAAGTCCGGCGGCGACAGGGTGCGTCGGATCAGCGAGCAACAGGCGCGCTGGCAGTGGAGGCCAGCTGTTGATGTGAAATACGGCACCGCCCAGAAAGTCGACATACCAAGGCCAGTTCGTATCTTTATCGTTGTAACCAGCAGCATGGAATCCCAACCAAGCTCCACCCCCCTCAATGTAGTGCTCGAAAGCATGCCTCTCTTCAGCATCCGAGGGCGACTCATTGAGCCAGATCACGAGCTGACACGTCTTCAGGCGATCCTCATTCAGGTCTTCCCACTTGGTAGTCGACTCGAAGCTGAAGTGCTCTTTCTCCGCGAGGACCGACAAGAACTTCACGGCATCCTGGGCGAAGTGAACGTGATCCAGTTCTGTATTGGCCGAGTAGAACGCGAGAACATGCAACTGCGATTGCTGGCAAAACAATGCGGTGCCACCAAACCCGCAAGCCAGCAACACGAAGACAAGGACAAACGATCGGCCCCTCATTGGTGCGCCGCCCATAGGATGGAGTTGTGAAAGATTGTGGTAAATGCCGGATTCTGAAACAGCTCAGGATGGTGTCCCATGAAGATGTAGACGTTTCGGCTCTTCATGTGCTCATTGGTCCAGATCACGGGATGGTCCCCGCCCATCTTGGTGCTTGTATCGGGTGAATAAGTCGACTCGTCGACGTGGGCTAGAACATGCACATTGGGACGCGGCGATTTGTCGTAGGTGTACCACTCCTCGTTCTCAATGACGAAAGACGATTTGACGTTGTTAAAAACTGGATGTGATCTGTCCTCGACAATTACGGTGGCAGTAGCGAACTTCGGGATGTAGTCCTTAAATCGTATCCCTCCCATGAACTGCGAGAACCACGGCCACATGGCATAGCCGTCGAATTCCCCCAAAAGCGTCGCGTGGTGAAACCCGATCCACCCGCCGCGGCCTTCCTCGATATACCTGGTAAATGCGGCAACTGCCCTGGGTTTCCAACCATAGGGCGGATAGTCCAATTGGATGAATAGCTGGTAATGCGAAAGAAAAGCATCATCGAGGTTGTCTGTGTTTTCGATGTAATCGACGGCGAAGTTATGCTGCTTCGCCTCGCTCTGAAGCCATACTTTGGCGGCGTCCACAAAGGGCCGGTGAAGGCTGTGGGCTTCCGCGAGCGCCACTACGGTGAACTTTGGCGAGGATCCCTGCGCATAGCAATGGCCCGCGGCGGCAAACAACACAACGCAGAGAAACCAGCGGACACGAGGGAAAATCCAGATTGCCTGGAGCGTCCGACCTAAGGGAAACATGCGTCACCACTCCTGATCTCTTCTTCTCACGAGTCACCAGGCTGTGAGGTTCTCAGGGAACGAGTGCCCGGCTTCCCACGCGAGCTATTGTATGCCAAACATTCTTAATAATCATTAGAATGTTTACGAGGCGCGTTAAATGCCCCGAACAATGGCGCCTGGGACCGAGCGGACATCCAGAGAATGAATTACGATGTTTTGCGTCGGTTGCAGGCTAATTTGTCAAACGCTGCGCGCAGAGGACTGATCTGTGACACGAAAGCTGATGGCGATCGGGCGACCTCCGTTGATCCGCCTGACCAACGCTGGAGTCCTGTTGCGCCTGCTGCGGGAGTCGGGACCTTGCTCGAAGGCAGATCTGGTTCGTGCCTCCGGATTGAGCGCGCCCTCAGTGACGAATGTAGTCGCCACGCTGATTTCGAGCGGCCTGGTCGAAACGCTCGGGGAAGGAGATTCCACGGGCGGCCGGCCTCCCGACATTTTGCGATTTCATGCCGAGTACGGCTGCGTCGGGGCGGTGGAAATTACCCGCACAGCACTGCGATTTCTCTTGGCTGACTTGAGCGGTCGAGAGCTCGGCCGCTCCGAGGCACGCCTCGAAAAGAGGCGGTCCACTCCACAGGAGGTCTGCAAACAGATCGGCAAAGGATTGCGGGAGTTGATTCGGATCCGAAAACTGCGGGGCGCTCCGCTTCTTCGGTTGGCGGTGGGGGTTCCGGCAATTGTGAATGTTGATGAAGGACGGGTCCTGGCTCTTAGCGCATTGCATCGGTGGAACGACGTCCATTTGGGTGAAATGCTCGAGCGTGAGATGAAATGTCAGGTGATGGTGGATAACGACACCAACTTGTCCGCAGAGGGTGAATCGTATTGTGGCGCCGCTCGTGGAGAGAAGGATTTTGTCTTTATCACCATTGGGGAAGGAGTGGGCGCGGGAATCTTCCTCGGCGGCCGGATCTACCGGGGCGCTCAATGGTCGGCAGGAGAAATCGGGTACCTGAGGGTCCCCACCATTACCAGAGAACATCCGGCGATTCACAAATATGGGAAGTTGGAAAGAGCGCTCTCGGCGTCGGGCGTCGTGCAGGCGTGGCGTGCGAGTGGTGGCGACTCGAATGCAGGTTCGCGAGTGAAACGGGTCGCAGATGTGTGGGATCTTGCGGGTGCGGGCAATTCTGAGGCAAGGCGCCTGCTCAAACAGCGGGCTACCACGCTCGCGGACGTAATCGTGGACCTGGCACTCATACTCAACCCAAGTCTCATCCTGCTTGGAGGCGAGGTTGGTGGACATCGCGTCATCCTGAATGAGGTGATGACGCTACTTGCGGGCAGCGAATTTGCAATCGGGCGAGTGGCCTTGGGAGTGTTGGGAGACTCAGCCGTCTTATGGGGTGGCATCTCGATCGCGCTCGAGCCAGCAATACTCGAGAGACTGCAAGCGAACCGTCAGACAGCCGTCGTCTCGACAAACGCAGGTTAAGGCCGGACTGAGATCAAGAACCGAACACCCAGACGATTTGCACGAATATCTCCCGATGACGAAGATACCCTCCATGTCTACCTCGTGACGAAGACAACGCCGTTGCTTCAGGCGCTGATCTTTTCCGGCGCCCGGCTCAATCGAGCGATGATCTCCTCGATCATTTGCGCGTTTTTGCGCAGTACCTGACGGAATTCGCGGTTATCTGTGTGCGAGATCTCCTTCAGAATTTCCCTGTGACGCTGTTCTAGAACATTCGCCAGAAATTGCTGTTCTTCGCTGGTGAGTCTCAGTTCCATTGGGTACACCTCCTGAAGCGGCTGCTCGCCACGCCCCTGTCCATTGCAGATTATCGGCTGAGAACGGAGCTATTTTCTGTGATTCTCATCATTGCAAGCACAAAGAACAATTCTGCTCGCTATGGTGATGTTGGTCACAGCCGAGATCAGAAATCGGCACCACAATGCAGCGTCGGGCAGAGACACTTTTAGCATGCGTCGTTATTGAGAGGCTGGCCATGGTAATCGCATCGGACTTGCGGGCAGGAATAATCGTCCGGATTGAAGGACAAGTTCATAGAGTGCTAGAAGTTGAAGCGAAGGCGGGCGCTGCAAAGATGGGCGGGATCGTCAGAGCAAAGCTCGTCAATGTGAAAAGCCACCGCTTGTGGGAATTACATTTCAGACCGCAGGAACGGCTTGAGGAAGCACATCTTGACCGCCGCATCATGGAGTTCCTTTTTGCGGATGGTGACAACTGTACTTTCATGCGTCCTGATACGTTCGAACAAATCGAGATTCCGGCCGGTGTTCTCGGAGCAGCAAAGGAGTTTCTGCAATCTGGGATGAAAATCCCAATCGAGTTTTGCGAAGGCGAGGCCGTCGGTGCATTGATTCCCGACGCTGCGGAAGTGCGCGTTGCGAGGACTGCCTCGCCGTCGCACTCTCAACACGACAGTAGCGCATGGAAGGAAGCAATCTTAGAGAACGGTTTAACCGTCAAAGTGCCATTGTTCATCGCTCCGGGAGAGACAATACGGGTTGACCTGCGCACGAGCCGTTATCTGGAACGCGGACGGATCGAACGCAAGCATAGCGCATGATTCGCCAACTAAGGAGATGATTAATGCTGGAAATGCATGCCATTTCGATGGAACTTCCATCCGACGCAAACATTATTGTTGGGCAATCGCACTTCATTAAGACTGTGGAGGATTTGTACGAGGCCATAGCGACGACGATTCCACAAGCGAAGTTTGGTTTGGCATTTAATGAAGGCTCCGGAGCCTGCCTGACTCGCGCCGAAGGAAACGATTCTGCATTACGCGACGCTGCAGTTCGAAATGCTCAAGCGATGGGATGTGGGCACGCATTTGTGGTGCTACTGCAGAACGCATATCCCATCAATGTGCTGAGTGCGATTCGCAATGTTCCGGAGGTTTGTTCGATTTTCTGCGCAACCGCGAATCCTGTTCAAATCATTGTGGCGCAATCCGAGCAAGGACGCGGTGTGATGGGGGTAGTTGACGGCAGTTCCCCGAAAGGCGTGGAAGGACCGTCCGACGTCGCATGGAGACGGGACCTGCTGCGGAAGATTGGTTACAAGCGCTGATGAGTTCAACGATGCGAGACAAGTCGTCAAAGCGATCGAAGGAGACGGGAGTGTTGAAGATCATGTCGGCATGTGGAGTATTGTGCTCGGATTGTCCGGCCTATCTTGGGAGCACAAAGGGTTTGGCACATCAGAAGCGAACGGCTGAGGCTTGGCGAAGAATCTATGGAAGGCCGGAAGCTCCACGGGAGATTACCTGCGGCGGTTGCCTAAGCCCGGACGACCGCGTCTTTTATACGTGCCGAGCATGCAAAGCGCGCCGATGTTGCCGCGAAAGTGGCTACTCGAGTTGCGCCGAGTGTTCGGTGACGAATTGTCCGGATATGGAGAAGGCGCAGTCTGTTTGGGATGGGGTACCGGAAATTGGGAAGACTCTTTCCCCCAAAGACTTCATCTTGTATGCGGAGCCCTACTGCAATCATCGGCGACGGCTGGAGGAGGCCCGCATGGAACGAGCACTTTCTCCGAAGTAAGCGTTCGCATTGCGTCCTCCGCAACGACGACAGCATGTATAATTTTCCAGCAAGACACCTCGCATAAATATTCTCAGGACCCCGCGAGGCACAAATCAATTCAGGAGCTCTTCATGTCCGCACCCAGCCGCCGGCCTGAGATTCGCCGGCGCCGTACCCGCAAAGAGAAAATCGTCCAACTGCGCAAACGCCTCGCGGCTGCCAAGACCGACGCCGATCGTACCCGCCTGCTGGCCAAACTGCATAAGCTTTCGATCATGTCTCCGGGCCAGCCGCTCGTGAAATAGTCAATGATCAGCGGGGTTGTTGAGTCTATGCCGGAAGGCGACTTTCGATGCGCTGCGAACCGCTTTTGACCGAGGCAATCTCGCGGTAGACGTCGAGTACGCGCCGTACAGAGATCTCCCACGAGAACCGCATCGACTGTTGATACCCGCGTTCCTTCATGCGGTCACGAAGAGACTGATCGGTCAGAACGCGGTGTAGCGCGCGCATAATCTCGAACACATTCTCCGGGTTTACGAGCACAGCGGCGTTGCCTACCACTTCGGGGAGAGATGAGACATTCGATGTAATCACGGGTGTGCCGTGCGCCATCGCCTCGAGTGGCGGCAGCCCGAACCCTTCGTAGAGCGAGGGAAAGACGAATATCTTCGCCTCGTCGTAGAAAATCCGCAACACCTCGATCGGAACGAAGCCCAAAAAGCGCACGTCATTCTGGACACCGCTTCGTACCACCGTGCGGCGTAAATCAGGATTCCCGGACAGATCGTCTCCAATGATGATCAGCTTGAGGTCCGGGTACAGCTGGTCCTTTTCAAGTTCCGTCTTCAGCGCCGAAAATGCCTCGATCATGCGAACTACGTTTTTGTGCGGACTGATGCGGCCTGCGTAGAGCAGAAAGGGATATGTCACCTGGTAGCGCTGGGCGATCAATTCGCGATCGGCTGGGCTGGCGTGCCCCCGGAGAAAGCGCTCGTCAATCGCGTTATAAACGACCTCGATTTTGCCAGGAGCGATTCCGAACAGCTTCTCAATCTCAGCCCTGGTGAAATTTGAAACGGCGAAGATACGCGCGGCCCCGCGCAAGACTTTCTTCGTCATTTGGAGATGCCACGCACTCCAGAAGCCGGTCTGCTGGCGAGCGCGGGACATGTGCTCGAGCATGTCGTGCACAGTCATGACGTATGGGCACGGCAGCATTCTGGGAACGGAGAAGAGATTAGGGATATGAACCAGGTCGCAATCGGCATGTTTCAGGGCCGATCGGAATTCGCTGTACCCCTTGAACGTGCGCTCGGGAGCGGAGAGCGGAACCGAATGGAAGTTGGGCGGGAGGGGACCGATCTCCTGCACTTTGGTGGTCGAGCCGACCAGGTAGTAGGTGGTGTCATGATCGACCCTGCCGAGAGTGCGAACCACATTGCGGATGTACGTGCCGACACCGAACTCGGTCATCCGCCGGATGTCGATCGCGATTTTCACCGATGGCATTTAAACACAGAGCACACGTCAAGCATAGGTGGCGAGAAGATTTTCACGAACGCGAACCTGGGAGGCCCAAGCGCACGTCTCTCACGAGCTGCGGCCGCCGAGGCCATGTCCTTCCTGAAACTGCTTGTGAGACCCGTTCTACTAATTGGCTTAGGCACGGACCTCAGCCTGCGCTTTAGCGCGGCGGTCCGCATAGAGCGGGAAGGCCTCACACAGGTCGAGCACCTGCTTGCGGACTTTCGTAAGCACAGCTGCATCGGTCCTCTGTAGCAACGACTCCGCGATCCAACGGCCAATCTGGCGCATCTCGGCTTCTTTCATGCCGCGGGTGGTCAGGGCCGGAGTACCGATGCGAATGCCGCTTGGCTTCAGCGGCGGGTTGGTGTCGAAAGGAATCGCATTCTTGTTGACCGTGATCCCGGCTTCTCCGAGAGCTTTTTCGGCCTCACTGCCGAGCATTCCTTTGGAGAAGACATCGACGAGCATGAGATGCGTATCGGTGCCGCCGGAGATGACGCGGAAGCCCTCGTCAGCAAGGGATTTCGCCAGAACCTTCGCGTTGGCGACGATCTGGCGTGCATACTCGCGAAATTCAGGCTGCATAGCTTCGTGAAAGCAGACTGCTTTCGCAGCCATGATGTGCACGAGCGGGCCGCCCTGCATGCCGGGGAAAACGACCTTGTCGATGGCCGGGCCGAACTCGGCCTTAGAGAGAATCATGCCCGAACGCGGGCCGCGCAGCGTTTTGTGCGTGGTCGAGGTAACGATGTGCGCATGGGGCACTGGTGAAGGATGTGCGCCGCCGGCCACGAGTCCGGCGAAATGCGCCATATCCACGAGATAAAGAGCTCCGACTTTATCTGCGATCTGGCGCATGCGGACAAAGTCGATAATGCGCGGATATGCGCTGCCTCCACCGATGATCAGCTTCGGTCGTTCCTTCTCGGCGAGTTTTTCCAGTTCATCGTAGTCGATCGTTTCCGTGTCTTTGGTTACGCCGTAAGGAATGATCTTGTAGGTCTTGCCCGAGAAGTTCAGGTGATGCCCGTGGGTCAGGTGGCCGCCGTGCGCCAGGTTCAATCCAAGGATGGTATCGCCCGGCTGCAGAATGGCGGAATAGGCCTCGAAATTGGCGGAAGAACCCGAGTGGGGCTGCACATTGGCATGCTCGGCGCCAAAGAGCTCCTTGGCCCGGTCCCGCGCCAGGTTTTCCACCACGTCGGTAAATTCGCAACCGCCATAATAGCGTTTACCGGGATAACCTTCCGCGTACTTGTTGGTAAAGACCGATCCCATGGCTTCCA
>Ga0335080_10001288_pt1 | contig 24269 bp, 20 predicted proteins | sample Lox_Sample_34_FD_206720 | JGI IMG/M metagenome (GOLD analysis project Ga0335080, IMG submission 206720) | Soil microbial communities from Loxahatchee National Wildlife Refuge, Florida, United States - Lox_Sample_3.4 | ecosystem: Environmental > Terrestrial > Soil > Wetlands | place: USA... | reverse complement strand
CGTGAAAGTCTGGCTCGACTTCCCGAATATTCAGCGACGCATCTGAAACCGCAACCGCTGAGACTTACGTCTTATAGGCAAGAAAGGAATCGCCATGGCGCTTACCCGGCTCCGTTGGACTTCCTGTGTTCTGGCCGCGTTGGTCGCGATACCATCCCAATCCTTTGCGTTCGACACCCCGCTGTCGGACACTGCCATCCGTGAGGCATATTTCATGGGCCAGCGCCATGACGAGGCAATGGGCAAATTCCTCGACAAGTATGTCAAGCATCTTTCAGCCCCGAAATCCGGCCCTTATATCTCTTCCGTCGCGATTTTTACTCCTTATGCGCAAGTGGTTCTCGAAACCAACCAACGTATCGGCAACTACAGCGCACAGCAGGCGCAGGCCGACCATCGCAACCGCAAAGAAACGATCCTCTGCATCGTCGAAGTCCAGTTGACCGAAACCTATCCTGCGTTTATCCCGGATCCCGCGCGCGCCAGTTCCAGTTCGCCAATTAGTTTCGTGGCCCGCCCGTACGATTTCTGGACGGATTTGCAGTTTCATTTTCTGGATGGCGACAATGAACTTCGGCCGTTTACCTCTTCCGGCCATCCGAACTATCTATGCGGCGACAATGGCGGATGCACTCTGACCGGCGCGACCCTTCAGTTCGAGTTTTACGCCGGTTCATTCCCCACCAACGAAGTCAGCGTCCAGATTGATCCGCCGGTGGGCGACCAGCTTGTGCTCGATTTCGATCTCGCTTCCGTCCGCTAACTTCGCTGGCTAACTGTTCCAGTGCAGCGTCACCGGGCCATCCATCGGGTGGGCCATCGGCGCGCCAGTGCGCCGCGATTCCAGCAAGTTCTGCTTCAGAGCGAAATACCACTTGGCCGGCCGGTCCGCGTCGTCGATCAACATCAACCGCGGATTGTGCTTCAGTCCCTCCGCCTGCTGAATCATCGTCTGCTGGTCTTGCCGCAAAAAGATCTTGGCGAACATGCGAAATACGGAAATCGGCAAAGGCAAATTCCACGCCGCCACGAAATCGATTCGGCAGCAATCGCGGCGCACCGGTGTGACCGTCGCCCGGCTCGAAAACCAGAATTTCCCGCTGCGAATCTCCTCGAATCGCATGTTCGGCAACACGAAATCAATCGTTGTCGTCACTGGCTCGCCCGTCGTTTTCTTCAGCCACTGGTATGGCAAACTGTTCGTGGATGGAGAGTGTTTGCTCATCCGGAAGCCAAACGGGATCGGTTCAAATGCCTTGGATTTCTCGTGAATGCTCTTCTTGCTGCGCCAGAACCAGGACTGGTGCACGAAGGGTCCATGCGCCGGGTCCATCAACCCGATAATTCCGTGATCGATGTGCGACGGCAGTTCGCATTCCAGGCGCGTAATCTTGAATTTGTCGCTGAATTTCGGTAGTTCCGGCGCCGCAGGCACGGCCTCAGCAGTCTTTCCGCCCGGCGCGTTCATGAACACCCAGACGTACCCGTCGCGCTCTTCACACGGAAAATGCCCGGCGCTGATTCGATCCACCTTTAGCTTGTCGTGACTCGTCAGGGAAGGAATCAGCTCGCATTTCCCGCTGCAGGCGTCGAATTCCCACCCGTGATAGCTGCACTGCACATTCTTGCCGTCAAAATGCCCATAGGACAGGGGAATCCCACGATGTGGGCAGGAATCTCGCAGCGCGAACGACTTGCCTTCGGTCGTGCGGCCCAACACCAGTGGCACTTCCAGCAGCATCGCTGTAGCCAGTTCGCGCCCGCGGACTTGCGCGCTGCGCAGCGCCGGATACCAGAAATCCCACAGAAAACCCGCGTCCAGTCGCGCGTCCGCCTGTCCCGATACTCCTCCGGTTTGCTCCATTGCGGTTTGGGCCGTCTCGCTCATTCTGTTTCTTGCTCCGCAGGTCCTTCCCGAATCGTAGTACAGGGCCAAGGCCCCCGCAAACATTGAGACCATGCCTGCTTTCGGTGGTTATCACTTAACAGCTTGGTTACTCGTTAAGTACATTACGCGGCACAAAACTGGTCGCTTCGTCCAGAATCTTCGCGATCATGTGGTTCTTGCAATGAATTTCAAGTCTTTAACGGCGTGGTTTTCAATCGATGCGGCCGACCGGGAAGGATCCAATCTCAGGCTGGCCGGGATTTTTCTTTTCCTCTGGCTTCTCGGCGGCTTGTGCGTGCTTCTCCTCTGCGCTCTGAGATTACTCATTCTCGATTGGAATCGGTCAGGGCTCACCGACGCTCTCTCTTTGTTTTGCCACGAGACGATGTTGGCGCTCGCCTTTGGTGCAATTGGCGGCTTGATTGGCTTCTTGTTCGGAATTCCCAGAGGGCTGGTGCAGAAAAGGAACGCGGCAAACAAGGGCGATAGCCACGGTCCGGCGAATTCGCAGGATCAAGCGGCCGTTGAAAACGGCGATAACACCCAACTTGGAACAGGTTTCCGACTGGTTAACGAAAATTATCCTGGGCGCGGGATTGACTCAGCTAGTTCGTTTGCCATATCAACTCGGCCGGCTCGGCGAATATTTCAAGCCCGAGTTTGAGAATAGTTCTGTCCTGCCCGTCTTAATCGTATTAAGTTCTTTTATCTTCGGATTTTTCGCAGGCTATGTTCTGACTCAGCTATTTCTGGCCACCGCGTTAAAGGCTGCGGCAGACGCGCGAAATAAAATCGTGCTGGCCCTCACCACCGAAGGAGCTGGAACCGCCACGCTTGTCGCAGGCGTGAAAGCGATCCGCTCAGACACTCCCAAGGAAATCAAACGCGCGCTCTACGAGAGGCTGATTTACAACTCCCTGTATGACGACCCTCCGGGTGGTTTCTCAAAGGCAATTGAGTACGCCGAACAATACATTCGTGAGGAGCCTGAGAACGCCAGTGCCCGCATCTGGGCCTATCTCGCCGCCGCGCTGGGGCAAAAATATAAGTGGGAAACGATCAAGGGAAACAGACAGGAAATCCTCGCAGAAACGCGCAACCGCGCCCTGGAAGCTTGCCGACGTGCGATTCAGCTAGAGCCGCAGCTCAAAAGCCTGCTGCGCATGTTGTGGGACCCCAACGACCCAACAAAGTTCCAAAGCGAGGAAGACGATCTCGAACCCTTCTATAACGATTCCGACTTCTGCGCATTGTTCGAGGGGAGCTAGGGCATTTGAATTGCCCCAAGACTCCGCGTATTCTGTAAGAGGTTCAAGTCAATGCAGCACGTTCCTTTCTATTAGCCTTCCTATCCTGCTCCCGACCGGGGGCGCGTTGGTGCATTCGATTCAATTATTTATGACTGATCGAGCCGAAGGCTCGCAAAGCGAGGAATCTCATGGCTGTACTCACACTGACGGAAAAGTTGGATCAACTCGATGCTCGCTACCAAGAGATGACCCGCGACCTCTCCACGGCGGAAGTCATCTCGGACTCTTCGCGCTTCCAAAAGCTCGCGAAGCAGCACGCTGACCTGGAAGTCATCGTCAATAAGCACCGCGAATACAAGCAAATCGAAAAGGACCTGTCCGGCGCGCACCAGATGGTTGTCGAATCCGAAGACGCCGAAATGCGCCACATGGCCCAGGAGGAAGAAAAGCAGCTCACCGAACGCAAGACTGCGGTCGAGCATGAGCTGAAGCTGCTGCTGCTCCCCAAAGATCCCAATGACGACAAGAACATCCTTCTCGAAATTCGCGCCGGAACTGGCGGCGACGAGGCCGCCATCTTTGCCGGCGACTTGTTCCGCATGTACTCCCGTTATGCCGAATCGCAGCGCTGGAAAGTTGAAGTGCTGGAAAGCTCACCATCTTCAATGGGTGGCGTGAAAGAAATCGTCGCTGCGATCCAAGGCAATAAGGTGTATTCGAAGCTAAAATACGAAAGCGGCGTCCACCGCGTGCAGCGCGTGCCGGCCACCGAAACGCAGGGACGCATCCACACTTCCGCCGCGACCGTGGCCGTTCTGCCCGAAGCCGACGAAATCGATATCAAGATTGAAGCGAAGGACCTGCGCATTGATACCTTCTGCTCTTCCGGTCCCGGTGGCCAGTCCGTCAACACCACTTATTCCGCCGTCCGCATTACGCACTTGCCAACCGGCCTCGTCGTTTCGCAGCAGGACGAAAAGTCCCAGATCAAGAATCGCGCCAAGGCCATGCGCGTGTTGCGCTCCCGCCTTTACGAGATGGAACTGGAAAAGCAGCAAGCGGCTATCACCGCAGAACGCCGCGGCCAGATTAAAAGCGGCGATCGCTCCGAGAAAATCCGCACCTACAACTACCCGCAGAATCGCGTCACCGACCATCGCATCGGCCTCACCATCCACCAACTCACGGAGGTGATGGACGGCAAGCTGGCTCCGCTCGTCGATGGCCTGGTTACCCACTACGAAGCCGAACGGCTCAAGCAGGAACTCGCGGAAGCATAATGGCTGAGGTTTCCGCCGATCGTTCGCTGAGGGCCTTGCTCAAGCAAGGCATCGGACTTCTGCGGGACGCCAACGTTTCTTCCTACACTCTCGCGGCGGAATTACTGCTGCTTCACGTCGTAGGCTGCGATCGCACTTGGATTTATTCGCATCCCGAAGCCGAGGTCTCCGAATCCGACGCGGCAGCCTACCTGCAACTTATTGCTCGCCGCACGAAGGGCGAGCCTACGCAGCATCTCACGGGCAAACAGGAGTTCTGGGGCCTGGAGTTTTCCGTCTCGCCCGATGTGCTCATTCCCAGGCCCGAAACCGAGCACCTGATCGAAGTGGCTCTCGATCGTCTCGCCGTCCGCGAAATTCGTGCGGGGCGTCCGCCGCGTCTGACGGGCGAGAATATCACTATCGCGGATATTGGAACCGGCTCCGGCTGCATCGCCATCACCTTGGCGAAAGAGCTGCCTGGAGCAACGATCTATGCAGCTGACATTTCCCCTGCTGCATTGAGAATTGCACGCCAAAACGCGGAACGCCTGGGCTTCGCCGAGCGGATTCATTTTGTGGAATCAAATTTGTTCTCCGGATTTTTGTCACTCCCCGCGCGCCACTCGCCATTCTCTTTCGACCTCATCGTTAGCAATCCGCCCTATGTCAGCCGCAGGGATGCAAGTTCCCTTTCCATCGAGGTCCGCGGGCACGAACCGGAATTAGCTCTTTACGGAGGGGAAGAAGGCTACGAGTTCTACGCCGAACTGATTTCCCTGGCGGCCAAGCATCTAAATCCTACCGGCCTGCTGGTTCTCGAACTGGGTTACGACAGTTTGTCAACCGTCCAGCCGCTTCTCGATCCTGGCAAGTGGACGAACATCGGCGTCACCAACGACCTCGCCGGTATTCCGAGGGTCCTCTCGGCTGAACGATTGCCTTAACCATGGCTATCAATTCAACTTCTGCGCTCGCGCCATCTCCCGGATTCGATTCAGATAGTTCACGTAAATAGGAATCGGAATGTCCGGCGAATCCCCATCATTCAGGAAATGTTCCAGACGGATTTCTTCTGGAATTCCAGCGATGACTTCGCGGAAGCGCGGAATGCGCAGGTATTTCACTTTCCAAATTTCCAGCATTTGCCGGCGGAACTCCTCGCTGAGGAAGCCCATTTTTCTGCCGTCCAGATAAATGCCGTCGAAATGCGCAGCCTCCAGCCTTGCGCGCAATGATTCTCCCGGCGTCGACAGCACGTAAACCAGATGAAAAAGATCCGCTAGGTCGCCCCAGAGTACTTTCTCTTCCAGGGCCGTAAAGCGCGGCGGCATGGAACCTCGTTCCTGGATTTTTCGGACGTGGTCCTCCGCCTGCAACCCGTGACTGCTCAGTTGCTCACGAAACCACCTCAACCGTGCGCGCGTCAGATTGAAACGCAAAAACTCAATCGCATACGCATTCGGCGGGTACAATTTCGGGTCTTCATCCAGCCGTTTTAGCCACGCACTCCAGTCCTGCTTGCCGAATTCGTCCAGAAGAGCATCGAGGTCCCGGATCGTAGTCTCTGGGTGGTATTTCACCGCCTGCCAGAAATGTTCCGTCGAGTTGTAAACGGCACCATGTAGCTCGATTCCCTCTTCAATCGGGTACCAGTTTGAAAGCACACGTCCCGCAATCGATGGCGAGGCGCTCCAACAGTTCAACGAATGCTTCCATTTCGCCTGAACCGCCAAGAACGCGCCCTCATACCCGGCCGGCACTGGCTCTTTCACTTCTGCAATTATTGCTTTCAGTTCTTCCGCCGTGTGCGTCACCAGCGCTTCGAGTGGGCGTTCATCGCTCATGGAAACCACGCGACTCTCAACCGCCTCTCGAACCAAGCTCAAGCCCAATTGCCGCTCGTCTTCTTCGCTGATCCTCCCGTGCCAGCGGCGCTTCTGCGCTTCGATGTATTGGAACGCATCTTTCAAGGACTTGAATTCAACGTACCCGTGAATCGCGAACATCACCGGCTCACCATTCTTTTCGATCACCGTCGACGGCGTCACAACGCTGCCCAATGGCAACGGCTCCGCCTTCGTTCGCAAGGGCACCGCCAACATAACGAGCAGCAAGATCCTAACGGCGGTCTGTCGGTTCATGTCTCCCTCGGTGATTGCCGGTTTCAAAGCGAAGTCGTAGGCTTATGCCATGCCGGATTTTGCCAGATTCCGCGCGAAACCGGATGTAGCGGAAGACCACCCCTTACCGCTGCATTCTTCCATCCTGCACGTCGACATGGACGCGTTCTTCGTTTCCGTCGAACTCCTCGAACGCCCAGAACTGCGCGGCAAGCCGGTCGTGGTCGGCGGTCGCCCCGATCAGCGTGGAGTAGTCTCGGCCGCCAGCTACGAAGCCCGCAAATACGGAATCCACTCCGCTATGCCGCTGCGCACCGCGGGGAAGCTCTGCCCTCATGCCATCTTCCTCGATGGCCATCACGAAAAATACTCCGAATGGAGCGATCGCGTCGCTAAAATCCTGGCGAAGTTCTCTCCGATCGTCGAGATGGTCTCCATAGATGAAGCCTATCTCGATCTGGCCGGCACGGAACGCCTCTGCGGTCCGCCTCTCGCCGCCGCTGACAAACTGCTTCGCACCATCACGAAGCAAACGGGACTTCCCTGCTCCGCCGGGCTCGCCTCGACTCGCCTCGTAGCGAAAGTCGCCTCCGATCAAGGCAAGCCACGGGGCCTCGTTTGGGTTCCTCCTGGCATGGAGGCGCGCTTTCTCGCGCCTCTGCCCATCCGGAAGATTCCCGGCATTGGAGAAGTCACCGAGCGAGCTCTCCGCGCCCTGAGTATCGAAACTGTGGAACAGTTGGCCAATCACTCCCAAGAGAACCTCGAAAAGATCTTCGGTCAGTGGGGCACCGCGCTCTACCGCAAAGCGCGCGGCGGCGACGCCTACGAATTCCTGATCGATGCCGAACCCAAATCCATTTCACACAATCACACCTTCGGCGAAGACACCGCCGACAAAGCGGAAATGGAATCCATGCTGAGCCACCTGTCGCAGAAAGCTTGCAAACGGCTCCGGGAAGCCGGCTTATACGCGCGCACACTGACCCTGACGATCCGCTACGCAGGCTTCCAGACTTACACGCGCTCGAAAACTGTAACGGAGCCCGTTCATCTGGACGTCGACATCCATGGCATTTTCCTCGAACTTTTCCGCGCCCACCGCGATCCCAAACGAAAGGTTCGTCTCCTCGGTACCGCCCTGTCCCAATTCACCCACGGAACCGGTCAACTCGACCTGCTGGACGCGGATCGCCAAGACAAGCTCGACAGGCTGACCAAGGCCGCCGACGGCCTGCGCGATAAATTCGGCTTCGGGTCGGTACAATTTGGTGGGTCTTTGCGCCGCGAAGATTCGTAATAGGTCACATATGCCAATCCGCGAGCGTGATAGCCTAGAGACGAACTATGAGTTCTTCCGCGCCATTTACTCCCAGAGTTGATCCAACCACTCCTCGACCGCCCGGCTTCTGGCAACGTGTCAGCGAAGGTCGCGCCATCGACGACCTGTGGTCCCAATTCGCCGCCGACGCGCGTTCCAGCTACGGCTTCTACGGTAAGGACATTGACTGGGATGAGGTACACAAGCTCCCCTGGTGGAAGCGCCCCTTCCGCGTAGCAGGCCAACTGTTCTGGGCCATGATGAACAAGCTGACTCCGGCTCGGCGCGTGATTCTCCTCATCGCCCTGGTCCTGCTCGTCCTTTCCGGGATGAGGGTCCAAACAGATCAATTTAATTCCGAGATCGACTTCAAATTCGTAGCTGCTCTTCTGTTCCTTCTACTACTCTCTCTGGAGCTCGCGGACAAGGTCGTCATGAAACGCGACCTCGAAATCGCCAGGGAGATTCAAACCTGGCTTGTCCCTTCGGCTCCGCCCCCGATTCCGAAAGCCGCTGTCGCGTTCTGGACCCGCCCGCAGAATTCCGTGGCTGGCGATTATTACGACGCGTTTTACCCGCAAAAGAGCGGCGACGAAGGAGGTAAGCTCACGCTGGTTATGGCGGACGTTGCGGGGAAGAGCGTCCCCGCTGCGCTGCTCATGGCCACCCTGCAGGCAAGCCTGCGCACATTGGTCACGGATGATCCGCCGCTCTCGCAGCTCGCCGAACGTTTGAACCGCTACGCCAGCGCCCACAGTTTGGGTGGGCAGCGTTTCACCACCGCCGTCATCGGCGAGTACGATCCATCCACCCGCGAGCTCACTTACGTCAATGCCGGCCACAATGCTCCCGTAATCCGCCATTCGAATGGTGGCACCGAGCGGCTCGAATCTTCGGCTTTGCCCTTTGGAATCTCCCCTGACGCGGTCTTCCCCTCCGCGTCGATCCAGTTGCAATCCGGCGACACCCTCGTGCTTTTTACCGACGGCGTCGTCGAAGCGTTCAACGCTTCCGGCGAGGAGTATTCGGATACCCGCTGGCTGAACACCATTCGCTCGCTGCCGAAACTCTCCGCGCAGGGCACACTTCAATACCTGATGAAGAGCGTCGAAGATTTCGTCGGCGCAACCCGGCAATCCGATGACATCACCTGCCTCGTCCTGCAGGTGGAGTAACGTTCACGTTCTCGTCCGCATCTGATTTTTCCTGCCGGCCACAAACGCTCTCAGGGGCATAATCAGCAAATGCAATCGCGCCAGTTGGCTAATTCGATTTGCGACGCCTTGCAACGGGCCGGCTTCCAGGCTTACTTGGTTGGTGGCTGTGTGCGCGATCTGCTGCTCGGCCGCGAGCCCGCCGATTACGACGTGACTACCGGCGCCAAGCCCGATCAGGTGCTGCTACTTTTCCGTGACAGCGTCGCCGTCGGCGCGCAGTTTGGCGTCGTTCTCGTCAAGGGGCATGGAACCACCGTGGAAGTCGCTACCTTCCGCGAAGACCTGGGCTACTCCGACGGCCGCCATCCAGATCAGGTTCGCTACGCGTCAAGACCCGAGGAGGATGTCTCCCGCCGCGATTTCACCATCAACGGCTTGCTCATGCGGCACGATTCCGGCGAGGTCCTCGATTTCGTCGGCGGCCAAGCCGATCTCCAGGCTCGTCTGATTCGCGCTATTGGTGAGCCGGAGCGCCGTTTCCGCGAAGACAAGCTGCGCATGCTTCGCGCGGTTCGCTTTGCCGCTCGCTTTGGCTACGCAATCGAGCCCAAAACCTTGGCCGCAATTCAGGCTCGCGCCGCCGAGATTCATGTCGTTTCCGCCGAGCGGATTCAGGAGGAACTGAGCAAGATGCTCACCGAGGGTGCCGCGCGCCGCGCCTTCGAACTGCTCGACGAATCTGGCCTTCTCCCATATGTTCTGCCGGAGATCTCCTCGATGAAAGGCGTCCCACAGCCGCCGGAATTTCATCCCGAAGGGGACGTCTGGATCCACACGCTTCTCATGCTCGAAGAACTGCCGCCAGGCTCGTCTCGAACGCTGGCTTGGGGCGTCCTCCTGCACGACGTTGGGAAGCCTCCGACCTTTCGACCAGCATCGGAAACCGGTGATCGCATCCGTTTCGATTCTCACGTCGAGGTCGGTGTTCGCATGGCTGGCGAAATTTGCGGACGCCTGAAATTCTCAAACGATGATGCCGGCCAGATCCAGGCGCTCGTCGCGAATCACATGAAATTCAAAGACGTGGCCCAGATGCGTAAATCGACCCTGAAGCGGTTCGTGCGACTGCCCAGATTCGCTGAGCACCTCGAACTGCACCGTCTCGACTGCGGCGCCAGCCATGGCCGCGTCGACGCCTACAACCTTGTACGGGATTTCCTGGCCACCACCCCTCTGGAGCAGGTCCGGCCTGCAAGGTTATTGACAGGCGACGATCTAAATGAGATGGGATATGCTCCAGGCCCGGGTTATCAGAAAATCTTGGCTTCACTGGAGGACGCCCAACTGGAGGGCACCGTCGCTTCTCGGGAGCAAGCCATGGCCTTCGTGCGGCACCACTATCCTCAAAGCAGGCTTAGCCGATAAAAGGATTGTGGGGAGACCCATGCCGAGTGTAAGGCTATTCTTTTTAGTACCTTGTCGACGCCATTGCCTTCCAGACAGCTCGGGAGTATACTTGAGTGCGATTGACTAATACTTATTGCTGCTGTTAGATGCATATCCACGCACCCTTTCTGCTCACCCTGCATCTAACTGTTTCAAGGCGCCCCCCCTCGCCCAACCTTTGAGGAGAGTTTATGGCTGAGAAAAAACACAATTTGCCAGAAACGCTGCCGATCTTGCCGGTTCGGGACACCGTTTTGTTCCCCGGCGCGGTTCTTCCGCTGACAGTCGGCCGTGAAAGTTCCCTGGCCCTCGTCAATTCGTTGACGGGTGAAGAAAAACTGCTGGGCGTTGCTGCCCAGTTGGATCCCCGTGTGGAGGATCCTGCCGCTGCCGACCTGCACAAGGTTGGCACGCTGGCTAAGGTTCACAAGACCGTCAAAATGCCGAACGGCAATGTGGTGGTCTTCCTGGAAGGCCTGCAGCGCATTCGCATCGTCGAGCTGCTCGGTCTGCGCCCGTTCCTTCGCGCTGCTGTCGCAGCCGAACCCGACATCACGGGAGACGAAGATAACGAACTGGAAGCGCTGGAACGCAATGCCCAGGATTTGTTCCGCGACGTGGTGAGCCACTCGCCACAACTATCGGACGACCTCCAGAATGTAGCGATGAACATTGACGATCCTTCGCGTTTGTCGGACTTCATTGCCGGTACTTTGCCTAGCCTTTCTACCCTGCTCCGGCAGGAGTTGCTCGAAACCTCGAATGTACGCAAGCGTCTCGAAATCCTGATTCGCGAACTGTCCAAGGAATTGGAAGTTCTGGAACTCCGCAGCAAAATCAATGAGCAGGTACAGGAGCAGGTGAGCCAGAATCAGCGCGAATACCTGCTTCGCGAACAGATGAAAGCCATCCAGAAGGAACTGGGTGAGGTCGACGACGCGCAGGCCGAAATCGAAGAGTTGCGCAAGAAAGTCGAAGACTCCGGCATGCCTGCGGAAGCCAAGAAGGAGTGCGACCGCGAACTCAAGCGCCTCGCCAAGATGACTCCGGCCTCCGCCGAGTACATGGTCTCGCGCACCTATCTCGAATGGATGACCTCTCTGCCCTGGGCGAAATCGTCTGGCAGCACCGAGATCGACATTCCCAAGGCCCACGAGATTCTCGACGAAGACCACTACGACTTGCAGAAGGTCAAGGAGCGCATCCTCGACTACCTGGCGGTCAAGAAACTCCAGCCGGGTATGAAGGGTCCAATCCTCTGCTTCGTTGGGCCTCCAGGCGTGGGTAAGACTTCGCTTGGCAAGTCCATCGCCCGCGCTTTGGACCGCAAGTTCGTGCGCATCGCCCTCGGCGGCATGCACGACGAGGCGGAAATCCGCGGACACCGCCGCACCTACATTGGCGCGCTGCCTGGCCAGATTATTCAGGGCTTGAAGCGCGCGGAAACCAACGACCCGGTCATGATGCTCGACGAAGTCGACAAGCTTGGCCGCGACTTCCGTGGCGATCCGTCATCGGCGCTGATGGAAGTGCTCGACCCGGAGCAGAACTCGACCTTCCGCGATCACTATCTGGATGTGCCCTTTGATCTTTCCAAGGTCACCTTCATCGCCACTGCCAACTGGATGGACCCCATTCCGGAGCCGCTGCGCGACCGCATGGAAATTATCGAGCTTCCCGGCTATACCGGCGAAGAGAAGATCCACATCGCCCGCAAGTACCTGATCCCGAAGCAGGCAGCCGAGCATGGGATCAAGGTTGGCGAGCAACTGGAATTCACCGAAGCCGGGCTGCAAGAGATCATCCATAGCTACACGCGGGAAGCCGGCGTGCGTAACCTGGAGCGCGAGATTGCGACCCTCGTCCGCAAGCAGGCTCGCCGCATGGCGGAAGGCAAGACCGACAAGATGACCGTCACTCCGGAAGTCGTTCGCGAATTCCTGGGCGTGCCGAAGTTCCGCACGGAGAAGGAAGTCGAGGAGCGCGTCAAGAAGCCGGGCGTGGCCGTTGGCCTCGTCTGGACGCCTGTGGGCGGCGACATCGTCTTCATCGAAGCTAGCCGCATGCGTGGTGGCAAGCAGTTCACCATGACCGGCCATCTCGGCGAAGTTATGCAGGAATCGATGACCGCGGCTCTCACGTGGACCCGCTCGAACGCCGAGCGTTATGGCATCGATCCGGACTTCTTCCGCAAGCAGGACATCCACATCCACGTGCCTTCGGGCGCTGTGCCTAAGGATGGCCCCTCAGCGGGCGCGGCGATGGTCACATCATTGGTCAGCTTGCTCACGAACCGGCCGGTGAAGAACCGCCTCGCGATGACCGGTGAAATGACGCTCTCCGGCGTGGTTCTGCCCATCGGGGGCGTGAAGGAGAAAGTGCTCGGCGCCAAGCGCGCGGGCATCACTCACGTGCTGCTGCCGGCCGACAACGAGCCCAACGCCGTGGCCGATCTTCCGCCGGAAATTCTCGGCGACTTGAAGATCACCTACGTTCGCACGCTCGACGAGGTTCTTGAGCATGCGCTCGAAAAGGATCCCATCGCGCCCGTGGTTCCGGAGCCGGAACCGCAGCAGCCCGGTGTCGGCGATTCGCCCCGCGCGGTCCATTGATCCTCGATCAAATCCCTGAACAGCAGGCCCGGCCTGAAAACCGGGCCTTTGCTTTTGCTCCCCGGTTTTCCGTACGACGGTACAGCATTCGCGCACGCTCACTGCTGCTACTATTGGACTCGCCATGCCTGCGCCTGCTAAATCAAAGCGCTCTGCACCCGACCGGGCCTCACTCTTTGCGCAAAAACTCAGCGAGGAATTGCTTCGTGAGCGAATCGTACCGCGGTTCGTCGATTCCTATGTCGTCGAGCATGGACGCTACGGGCTACAGGTCCACGCCGGGCTCTATCGCGACCTTCTTACGTTGATCCAACGGGAAGCCCTGCTCGCTGCTTCGGCGCACGCCCTGCAAATCCTCGGCAACGGTACGATCACCGATGACATGCGCAAGCTCCCATCCATGACCCGCAAAGAGGCCACGGCTTTTCGCCAGAAGTTCCTCGCCGCTTTGGCTCGTTTGCAGCAATGGAATGCAGGCGGCGCCCTCGAATTTCAATCCGACTTGCAAATGTACGAGGCGATTCTGCTGAAAGCGGCGCAACAGAAACGTCGGCGAAAGCCTTTTGAAGCGGTAAATCATCCTTTTGTAGACCGTTGCGGGTTTTTGCTCGATTCGTCGTTTCTCGAGAATGCGCGCGTAGCCGCCAGTCGCGCGCTCACCGACCTGGAGCGGTTGTCGGACAGGCTCGTCAAGGAAGTCTTCTTATCGGCGCCTCGCAAAGCATGAGTTGGATTATTCGAACAGATCTTTCTCAAAAATCCTTTGGCCCGCCAAGCAGACGTAGAACGCCCCTACCGCCAGCACCAGGAAACTAGCCACGACACACAAGGCAATCGGCGCATACCACAACGAAAAGTTCAGAGTGTACGGCACGTTCAACAGCACGTTTGCCGTGAAAGTTGCCATGGCCAGCGCAATCAGACCGAACCGCACGACGGCGAACGCCGCAATCGCGTAGATAATCACCCATACCACCGTATCCACCGGTACGTTATGGCTTCCCAGGATTTTAGGAAACGTAAACAGCACTACGAAGAGCGCTGCCGCCACCCAGCGGTTCCGCACCAACACCCGCAGCAGCACCAGCACAAAGAAAAACATCAACACTCCATACACTGCTCCCACAACGTTGTTCAGCCACAAACCGATGCTCGGGCGAAGCCCGCTCAGCACTTCCGTCACCGGGAGAAGCGGCCGTTCGCCGACCCGAATGTCAAAAAGGTATCCAAGATAGAAAACAAAAACCCAAGCCAGGCCCAGCACCGAACCAAAGAGAACGTCTCTCGCCACAAGCGGGTCGCGGAAGTTCCCCGCCAGCAACCGCGACCACGACACAATCGTCTGCGGCCATTTGCTCCTGACGTACGGCTCTAAAGCCAGATACAGCATCCACAGAACTGCCCCGGCAAACAGCGCCGCGCTCAGCGCCATTACCAGCAACCCGAGCGCGTCGGATGAAAACGACAAGTGGGCTCGCACCACAAATCGCAGCATCACCACCAGTATCGCGGCAATCGCTAGCCTGGCCGCGCCGCGCCGGTCGCCCTTGCCCTTCGAATAATTTCGATAGGCAAGCCAGGCTCCACCTGCAAACAACAGCAGCGCAAAAGAGGTTCCAAAAATCCGGCTGATTCGCTCGGAGCTGGTTTCTGCTGGCGGCGGCATCCGCTCGGCATTCGTCCAAGCTCCCACCAGCTTGAAATAGACCGGCTTCCCTCGGTGCGCTCCAGCTTCGATGTGAAGTGGGCGCTCGCTTCCCGGCCACTTCCCGTCCCACGCTGCTCTTGCATCCGCAGACGCCAGCGAATTCCACGACGGCTCAACCGCATGAAAATCGTCGACGCTCAATCCTGCGGCTCTGAACAGTGGCGTCCAGTCCGCAATCGTTCCGCCACCTGAGCCGCTTTCTTTTTCCGAAGGGATCGCCTGGAAAAACAGCAGCCGCCCATCTGGGTCCGTCTCAACATTCACCATTTCCGAAAATGTCTGCGGCGGATCGTTCGCAGTCACGATCCCGGGGGTCAAATCGAAGTTCTGCGGTACCAGTGTCGCGGCACTCTGCCGGAACCAAAATCGCAGTAGTGGCGGCCGCTCGCCTAAGACCTTGCCCCAAGACGAGCCAGGCCGGTCTTTCTTCTCCAAGAAATCCAGATAGTCGAAATCGTACGAATACCCGAAAGCGTTGTCTCGCGGCGGCCGGTAGCCGAGGCTGGTTACCATTTCTCCCGCCTTGTGAGCCAGAATTTCCGGCGAGTAAGGCAACGCCATTTTTTCCAGCCCGTTCTCTCGAATCGCAATAACCGCGGATCCCAGCATCAGGGCAATCACCGCAACAAGGCACGCTACCGCAATCCTCGGCCGCGTTCCTTCGCCGCTGCCCGCCGCAGCCACCATTTCCGGCGATGGCGTTTCTCCGGCTGCCAGCGCGGCTGCGAGCGGATCTCCGCCGGGAAGCGCCGCGGCCACTTGCAGCGCCGACGACGGCCGCTTCGCGGGGTCCGGGTCGAGGCAACGGACAATCGCTCGTTCAATTACAGGATCGAGGTCTTTAACAATCGTAGATGGCGTAGTGATGCTGCCCGACTCCCGGAACTTGACCAGTTCCGCCAGCGTGCCGGCTTCGAAAGCGCGTTTGCCCGTCACGATTTCATACATCACCAGGCCCAGCGAATAGATGTCGCTCTTTGTGGTTACTTCTTTCCCGCTCAACTGCTCCGGCGCCATATACGCAGGCGTTCCCGCACGTGCCTCTGCCCCTTCAATCGAAGCAGCCACACTGGCCAGGCCGAAATCTGTGATTCTCGCTTTTCCCGCCCCGTCCAGCATCACGTTCGACGGCTTCAGATCCCGATGAATCACGCCACGTTCGTGCGCCGCGGCAAGGCCTGCGCAAATCTGGCGCGACACTTCGGCAGCTTTGTCTTGCGGCAGCCTTCCAATTCGCCGCACCAGAGACGACAGGTCCTCACCGTCGACGTACTCCATCGTCAGAAACGGAATTCCGTCCGCGTCCCCAATGTCAAACACGCGGCACACGTTCGGATGCGAGACCTGTCTCGCCACCCGCACTTCCGAATGGAATCTCGCCAGCGCGGCCGGATCCTGTGACAATTTCTCTGGCAGAAACTTGATCGCCAGAACCTGGCTCAGCTTGAGGTCTTCCGCTCGGTAGACCTCCCCCATTCCCCCGCGCCCCAGCAGCGCGACGATTCGATAGCGATCCGCGACCATCGCCCCGGGCACGAAGCGTCCACCGCCGATTGGGTCGGAAGAAGTCAGGACAGGATTGCTGGAAGCTCCTGACCGGGCGCGTACCGCCGAAGGAGTGGTCGGCCTTCCGCTCGCGCGCGGCGTGACGGGTGCATCCGGGGCTAACGTCTCCAGATTGGAGTCATCGATCCCGACGTCTCCCATCACCGTTGCATTGGGATCGGCGCCCACCGCCGTGCCGCATTTCGCGCAAAAACGGGCTTTCTCAGAGACAGCGCTGCCACAAGAGGTGCAGTACATGGAAACGCGATTCTACCATTCTGTTTCCGGGCGGATGAAAACGGATTCGTGTTTTAGCTGATGCGCTCCACTTGCACCGCTGTGCCGTAGGCCAGCACCTCCGTCACGCCTTGCATCACTTCGTTCGCGTCATACCGCATAGCGATAATTCCATTCGCTCCGTGCTGCGCCGCGTGTTGCAACAACAATTCATACGCTTCTTCCCGCGCCTTCTCACACAACTCGGTCAGCACCGTAATATTCCCGCCGACGATCGTCTGTATTCCGGCCGCCAGATTACCCAGCACGCTTCTCGACCGCACCGTAATGCCCCGCACAATCCCAAAATTCTTCACCACCCGGTACCCCGGCAGATCGTTCCCGGACGTTACCATTGAGCTATCTACTCTTCCCGTCATTTTTGCGCTCCTTTCGGCGCAGCAGATGTTTACCGCTGCGATTCTACCTCGACACAACCCGATTCCGTTGGCCCCCGTCTCTGCTATTCTCGCTTTACATGGAAACCCTTTTTGACGTTCTGGCGATCGGCCAGATCGCCGCGGGCCTGTTCCTGCTCTGGCAGGGAATCCAGTGGTTGACCTATGTCCAAAAGCGCCTGAAAACCGATCCCGGCTTTTATGCGCCACGCACCGCCGTCATTTGCCCGTGCCGCGGCATGGAGCCGGGACTCGAACGCAATCTCGTTTCCCTCTGCGAATTCAATCACCAGAACTACGAAGTTTTCTTTGTGTTGGCCTCCGAATCTGACCCTGCCTACAGTACCGTCAAGCGCGTCGCTGCCTCATCCCGGGTTAAAGCCACTGTGGTCATCGCCGGGCAAGCGCAAAATTGCAGCGAAAAGGTGAATAACCTCCGAGTGGCCATCGAGCAGCTTCCGCCGGAGTTTGAAGTTCTCGTCTTCGCCGATTCCGATGGCCGCCCGGGCAAGTCCTGGCTGCATCACCTCGTCGCCCCACTTGCGGATTCCCGTATTGGCGCCACCACTACCATGCGTTGGTTCATCCCCAACGATAATTCGCTGTCCACGGCATTGCTGGCGGCTTGGAATGCCGCGGTCGTCACCATGCTCGGATCGCATAACAAGAATTTCTGCTGGGGCGGCGGCACCGCGGTTCGCCGCGGCGTCTTCGAGCAGATGGAAATGCTCGAGACCTGGCAGCACGCTTTCAGCGATGATTATTCCCTGACCACCGCGATTGAGCGCACCGGCCGCCAAATCATCTTCCTGCCGGAATGCCTAGTTCCGTCTTTCGCGCAGACCGATTTCGAGGGACTGTTCGAATTCACGACCCGTCAGGTCCGCATCACACGCGTCTACCGCCCGCAAACCTGGGCCATCGCTTTCGCAACTCACTTTCTCTACTGCGTCACTCTCGTATTCGGAACCCTTCTCTGGTTGCAATTGACCATCGCTTCGCGGCCCGCGTTTCAGGTCACTACCTTGCTCGCACTTCCTGTTCTGCTCGCGGCCATTCGCGGGGCGCTCCGCGTCATTGGCGCCACCGAGGCTCTTCCCGCTTTCCGCTCCCAGATCATGGGGCAATCCTGGATCTATATTCTCCTCGCGGTCGTCGTTCCGTTTTTGTACTTGGCGAACTTCGCCGCCTCTTCGATTGGCAGGCAAATCCGCTGGCGCGGCATCAACTATGAACTGATTTCCACAGAGCAGACGCGCGTCCTCAACCGCTGATCCTTCACGCTCGTTGTTGAGTTTTTCCACAGTCGCAAAAGGAGAAAAAAATTCGAGGGGCAGGCAATTTCTACTCGCTACCCTCAGACAGAAGTGTGCAAAAAACTTCCTAACTTATTGAAAAATCATAGCCCCTAATTACTTCCAGTAAGGCCTTCTGGGTGCTAAACCGTATCTCGGTCAGGTGTAGCTTTTGCAAGCAAGCGGTCGGGACTCCTTCTCGAACCCCGGGGTAGTACACAGTTAGTCTGGTTCTTTCAGGGTGCCACCTGGGTTCTGTGCCCTATCGCTTGTCGGTAAGTCCGGCCAGCCTCCTTGCGAGGTTTTGTAACACCAATTTAAAAAGGCCGTCTCGTTCCCACCACGAGGCACCAACGGAGGAGTGCACGTGAAGTTAATCCGCAGAAACGTAGCGACGCAGTCCATGCCCCAGCCTAAATCCTCTGTCGCGCACAGCGTCTACCTGTTTTATGAGAAGACTACGGGGACGGCGCATTTCCATGTCGAAGCTGGGCCAGACGGGGAACTCCCCGTGGACCACGCCGCTGGTTTGCTCGCCATGCATTGCATGGTGCGCGGCCAGTCCCCCACCGATTACCTCATTATGGTTCCCGCTGCTCCCGAGAACCTCCACGATCTAACTCTCAAAGCTCAGCAACTGCTCGAGGCTGGGCACAGCGTCAAAACCAGTGTGAAGTTGACCCGCCGCGAGGAGGAAGTGCTCGACGGTATTCTCCGCAGTTTGGCGAACAAGGAGATCGCTTCGGAACTCAATCTCTCCGAGCGCACTGTGAAGTTTCACGTCTCTTCGCTGCTCTCCAAATTCAAGGTTCGCAGCCGCATGGAACTGATGCGCGAAGCTTCGCAGCAGGCCATGAAGCCGCTTCCTTCGGCGATCGGCAATACGGCTCCGCAGTTTCCTTCGTTCGCACAAGACGCGATGCGCGGGAAGGTGCTTCCACTCGCTCGGCCTCGCATGATGGCTTAAGAGATTCGGCACCCAAATTAAAACGCCCGGCTGGGACCATTTTCCCGCCGGGCGTTTTGTTTTTTCCTAGCTCGCTTCTTAGCTGCGCGCCGCTGCGTATAGCTCCGCCGCTTTGTCCCAGTTCACCACGTGCCACCACGCATCCACGTAATCCGGCCGGCGGTTCTGATATTTCAAGTAATACGCGTGCTCCCACACGTCGAGCCCCAGCACGGCCTTTCCCCCGGCGAGGTACTGCGTGTCCTGATTCGCTGTCGAATCGATGGCCAGCTTGCCATCCTTCACCAGCAGCCAGGCCCAGCCTGAGCCGAAGCGCCCGGTCGCGGCGGCCTTGAACTTCTCTTGGAACCCGGCGAAGGACCCAAACGTCGTGTTGATCCCCGCCAGAAGATCACCCTTGGGCTCGCCTCCCCCGCCCTTCTTCATGAGCTGCCAGAACAGCGAGTGGTTCCAGTGCCCGCCACCGTTGTTGCGCACAGCTGTGCGGATGTTTTCCGGGATCGCGTCGAGATTCTTCATCAGATCATCGATCGATTTCGCCTGCAGGTCCGCATGTCCTTCCAGGGCTTTATTGAGGTTAGTCACGTAGGCGCCGTGGTGCTTGTCATGATGGATTTCCATCGTTTTGGCGTCGATATAGGGCTCCAGCGCGTCGAACGGGTACGACAAAGGGGGCACAGTAAATGCCACAGGTTTTTCCTCCAAGATGAGATTGGGATCTGAATCTAACCGGGCCGTGGCCTGGAGCACGCCCGGCATTGCAGCCCTTGCCCCGAGAACACTTGCACCAAAAATTCCACTGCTGACGAGAAATTTCCTGCGATCCAAATGGGTCTCCTCAGTCAGGTGGGCGTATAGGGCTTGCGTGCGGAAGTATAGCGCCAGCAGCCAATCGGCTCAACTCGACCGCGTTTCCCTTACGGTCCACCACGGGATTGGGCCGGTTTTCTTTGGATGCAGGAAAGCGCCCATTCGGCAGATACCGCGATGCCCTGATCTTCCGCTTTGCACAACCGCGTCAGCAACGAAACCAGCTTCGCATAACTTTCGCTCCCTGCTCTGATCTGCGCGTTTCCCAGCGCAATGCACGCATTCCGAACCAGGCCCTTCCATTTCGTGCGCTTCATTGCGCTTCCGCGAAATCGTTCCCGGAATTCCCGCTCGTCCAGTGAAGCCAGCCATTCCAGCCGTGGCAGCAACAACGAATCATCCGGCGAGAATTGTCGTGGCTCAAATCTCGCCACGTTAGTCACCGGCGCGGCTCGATTGTATGGGCAAACATCCTGACAAATATCGCAACCATACACGTGCCAGCCAATGCGTTCGCGATACTCCTCCGGGACCGCGCCGCGCAGTTCGATGGTCAGGTACGAGATGCAGCGCCGCGCATCCAGTACATACGGTTCCACCAGCGCTTCCGTAGGGCACGCATCCAGGCATTGCCGGCAGTTCCCGCAAAGATCGGCGGGCGGCAGTTCCGACTCGCCAAGCGACGGAACCAGTTCCAGCGAAGTCAGAATCACTCCAAGAAAGAGCCACGAGCCCAGTTCCGTGTTCAACAACAGCGTGTTCTTGCCAAGCCAGCCGAGCCCCGCATACTTCGCCGCGATTCGCTCCGCAACCGGCCCCGTATCCGCATAGGCTCGCGCCTGGAACAGTTCGGGAAATCGTTCGTGGAGCTTGGCCTCCAGCGCGTTGAGCTTCTCCCACATCACCTCGTGGTAGTCGTCGCCCCACGCGTACCGCGAAATCCATCCGCGAGTCTCGTCGTTCGCATTTGCGGGACGAGCGGCGGCCTCCGTCGAATACGAGTGAGCGGTGTTGTAATTCAGCGCACAAACAATCACGCTGCGCGCGCTCGGCATCGGCGCGGCCGGATTCCGCCGCCGAGGATCCTCAAGGTACTTCATCTCCCCGGCATACCCCCGCCCCAGCCATTCCTGAAACTGCTCCAACTCCGGAAACCTCTCCGCCCGCACCACCCCGCACAGCTCGAACCCGATCGCCTTCGCGCGTTCCACAATCCATGCCGTGTCGCCAGCCGTCCCCATACCCTTGATTCTGCCGCATGTCCGTGGCGCACGTCACGAAGCCACGCTGTAACAACGATAGACATCAGCGATCAGACATCAGGAAACGTCCCGCCTGTCCCCAGTTTCTAAGCCTTTCATATTCGCTGTCGGTCATCTTGCAGAGCCTACGGTTCGCGTGCGCGGTTGGTCGGCAGGCATCGGACAGGGCCTCCGGGGGGACAGGTAGATAGTTTGCTACTCTGGCTGGAAAATCAACAAGTTAACGGAGAGCGCCCTGGAGCGCTCCAGAGCGCCGCAGATTTCGTAAGCTGCGCGACGTGAGGAAGTTAACTTAGAGCGCCGTCCGGCGCTCTACAGCGCCCGTTGCGGGGTGACGTGTCCAATCCCCCACCCGGCGTCGAAGACGCCGCTCCTTGTGCGCTTGGCGGCAGGCTGGCAGGCCCGCCATTTGCGGAGGAGCTTAAGAAATTGGTCCATGGATCCCGAGGGGTCCGCTATAGGTATGTTGACCGGGACAAGCCCCCCTTGGTCGCCCAACAGCAACCAAGTCTACTCGGTCGAGGGAGCCGACACCGTCATTTAATCAACCCTATTTTTTGTGGATCAAACCCTTGGCCCAACTTAAGTCGCGATTGTCTCCTGCAGAGTAAGTTAGTGTCAACCCCAAGACTTCGTCCGGCCACGGCTCGTCATAAGTATATCCCTCTAGTGTGGAGATCGCCCCATCGTCCACGTAGAGAAGGAAACCGAGCCCACGTTTGAGGTTATCGGCCTTTCCGTTCACGTCGCCGAGCTTAAACGTTGGACGGCCCGCGAGACGCGGAGCTCCAGGCGGAAGGGAGAATTTCGTGAAAAAACCCACTCCGGTCGCTTCGCGGGAGGACACCTCCGCATGGCTAGCCTGGTCGCGGAGGACGCCCAGCGCTTCGTCGTCACCTTGCAAGAGTTTTTGGAGCACCTGGTTCTCAAGGCTTGTTAGGTTACTCATTTGAATGCCGTACCGATATGAACGACGCCGTCTATGACGTTGCCGCGCACTGTGATCGATTCTCCCGCAACTTGCACCGTCTTCTCAAAAACGCCGGTGACTCCATCTTGCTTGACGACGGCTTCGGTCGCCTGCAGGAGAGCCTTGTAGGCTTCTTCTTGCGAGCCGAACTTGGCAATAAGCCCTTCTAAATTAGGCTCAGTTTTCCCGAAAATATGAAACAGCTTATTTGCGTTTGCTGCCGCGCCGCCGAGCGCCTCAGCGCCCTCGCCGGCCACGCTCATCTCCATTGGTCCTGGCAACATTGTTGCCATAGCCACGAAGAGCCGATACTGGGCATAGGACCAGTTCGGATGTGACGCGTGAAATCTCTCCCAACTCGCTTGTTCTCTCTTTTGCTGGTTTAACTTCTCTGCCTCCTTTTCTTTTTGGGTTTGGATGATCCCCGCCGAATGCGCGACGCACCAGAAAAAACTGTGATGCTGTCCCTCGACATCGCAGTGGCCATTAGGGTCCGTCCGAGTCAGAGGATTGTTTCGCACATAAGCGTAAAGATTGAGAGACTGAGGATCGTCAAGAACAGCGTAGGGCACTCCTTGCGGCTTGGCAGACCAATCCGGCGTCATGAAGCGGCCCATGGAGGAGGCGTTGTAGCGGGCGCCGAAGTTATCGAGGCCGGATTCGTAATCGCGTTCTTTGCCGGTGAATTTGTGGGTCAAAGAGGCGTGCTCGGCTGCTGCGTCGTACATATAGGTCAGTGCGTCGTAGGTTTAGGTGCTTTTCCTGAGGCTCGGTCGAGGTCTTCCTGGTAAAACGCCAAGTAGCTGTACGGTGGCCTTATTCGGCTTCCGTTCGGAAGTGCTAGACGAAAAGGAATCTCGAAATGCCAGGTCTTGCTAACGTGATTGACTGGCACATTGAAGAGTATTTTCCCTCCGGGGGGACGACTCTAAGCACCTGTGGCCCTGGTTGGTGTCCCTCGTTGTAGCCGTGCGGGCGTTTCGCACTGTCGCTCTTATCCGGGGTTCGCTGTGCGCTTCTTATTGCGTCTTCAGCGCCTCTTATCTCCGCCTCGTTCGTATTAGGCCAAAGGAATATGTCCGTCAGCTCCTCTTGCCCGGGTTGGTAGCCAATCCCTGCGCCTGGGGATTCTGTGCCGCTTGGTGGTACATTCGGGACAACCTCGTCCCCCACCCAAAGTGGCTCGTCCGTTCGGTCGTTCGAGCTTTTGGACGAAATTACCACGATTGGTAATCGACTGTTGTTTTTCAAGACTAGCCAGATTCCCATATCCGGCTCGCCGTCACGCAGTGATTTCCTCGGGCCGACATGGTCCATTTCAAGATATACATACGGTTTCGATAGATCGATACGAATGTCTTCTTTATTCATTTGAGCCGCAGTCCGCTGAGCAGTGAAGAGACAAAACGAGCAGTAGATGGTCAAGCGCAGGAGATGCCTTGGAGACCTCATGGTTGCAGACGCCATCCTTTCGAGAAGGCTGGCTTTGTGTCGTAGGAGGCGTTCGCTTTCTGAATGGCCTTTTGCAAGTCCGCGGTAATCATCTTGAAAGTATCCCCGTTCTTCCAATTGACGCTGCCACCGTAAAGACTCGCTGTATAACCAGCCGGATACAGCATTCCAAGCTGAACGTTCATAATGTTGAACTGCACGTGGTTAGCGTTCATTTCCGTTAGGTTGTGAGTGGGATTCATGCTTGCAGAAAACCCCGACTTGACCCAGTCGGAGCCATCTGCAACGTGCGAGCCTTCGTGAGCCACGAGAGAGCCGCTTAGTTCGCCTCGCACAGCGTCAGGCTTGAAGGTTACGTTGATATTTTGACCGGTGGGATTGTCGGCGCTCTTGTTTCCGTTCGCTACGCCACTGACCTCCGTGACAGCATCCCCGCCTTTGATATTTGCGTCGAAACGCACGTTGACTCCGTTGTCGACGCCCTCTTCGCCGTAGGCATCTACGGCGCGCAGAGCGGCAGTCTTATCGTC
>Ga0335080_10001287_pt1 | contig 24281 bp, 16 predicted proteins | sample Lox_Sample_34_FD_206720 | JGI IMG/M metagenome (GOLD analysis project Ga0335080, IMG submission 206720) | Soil microbial communities from Loxahatchee National Wildlife Refuge, Florida, United States - Lox_Sample_3.4 | ecosystem: Environmental > Terrestrial > Soil > Wetlands | place: USA... | reverse complement strand
CGCTTCACGCGGGGGCATCATCTCTTCGCACTCGCGTTTCTTTCCCGGAAGTTTTTCTTCATAGGCTTTCCGGGCGGGATCCTACAGTTCCCGCGCAGTCAGGGTCAAAGCCTTCGCCCCTGCGCGGCGCCGCCGGCGGGGCAGGGGCTGCGTGTAAGGTGAATACTGTATATAATCATCCATTATTTGCTGTATGAGTCATCGTAGATATACAATCGCTCGGCTCTCATCAACTTCAGCGACGGCTGACTTAGGAGGTTGAATGGGCAAGGTTGTGTTTTGGTGGGCTCTCGTGGCGCTCTATTTTTGTCCAGCATCGGCATCTGCCCAGGACGGATATTTCGCCGGCTGGTTCGCCCGTGTGGACAAGACCAAAGGCGAGCAACCGCACTGGGTCACGCCTCTGGCCACAACCACGCCCCGTCTTGAAGAGGAATACCGCTACGACCAGTTGTGGCAGACCAATGCCAAAGGCGTCACGACAGACAACTACGACGGCGGAAAAGGGCTCGAATTGATTCCCTTCGAGAAGGTGGAAGTCATCATCAATGTGCCGCCCTATCTCGTGCACAACGACCCTTCCGTGCGCGACGGATTTGGCGATGTTGCCTTTCTCGTCAAGTACCGGTTGCTTTCCGAAAACGAAGAACACGGCGGCTACATCCTTACCGCTTTCCTCGGCTGGAGCCTTCCCACCGGTGACCACAAAAACGGCGCTCTCCATCCCCTCATCACCCCCACCATCGCCTACGGCAAAGGATTCCACGACTTCGATTTGCAAGGCACCTTCGGCGTCGGGCTCCCCACCGCGGACACCGGCCTGGTGGGTCGAACTTATGCCTGGAACAACGCCTTCCAATATCGGCTGTACCGAAAGTTCTGGCCTGAAGTGGAGCTCAACTCGAGCTTCTTTCAGGACGGTAAGAATGACGGCCAGAAGCAGAACTTCGTAACGCCGGGTCTGGTCATGGGCCGCTTTCACCTGCTCGGGAGAGTCGGCTTTACCGTGGGCGGCGGATTTCAGATCGCCACCACTCACTTCCATACCAGCAATCACAACGGCATTCTGTCGATTCGCTTTCCCTTCTGACGGCTTCCAGGCCGAGTCCTGGCGGTTCCCGCCCCAGCAGCAAAAGCTGCGCCCGCCTTCGCCGCCTCGATCCGTTAACTGCTAATTATTTGTATGCTATAGGTTTACGGCGGCGGATTCGCTGGTTTTCGCCGCGTTTTCCGTGCTAAACTCGCCCCTCAAACCCTGGTTGTTGCATGAATGAATCTGCTCCAGACAACCCTGCTTCTCCGGAGATTAGCTACCATTTTGGACTCTACGTCCTCGAACCCGCAACCGGGACGCTGACCCGGAATCGCGAACGCGTCCGTCTGCAGGACCAGCCCTTCCGCTTGTTGCTCCTGCTGGTGGAGCGCGCCGGACAAGTGGTTTCGCGCGAGGAGATTCGCAATCGTCTCTGGCCGCAGAACACCTTTGTGGAATTCGACAAGAGCCTGGGTGTGGCCGTACTCAAAGTCCGGGAAGCTCTTGCCGATGAGGCCGCCAACCCTAGATTCATCGAAACCGTTCCCCGCCGCGGCTACCGCTTCATCGCGCCGGTTAGAGTCGAGAGTTCGCAAGTCGTTCGTCCCGGCGCTTACGCAAGCCCGATCCCGCCTGTGGCCGGGCCGCAGCCTCATTCGTCTGCCCGAAGGCATTTATTCACCATTACCACTCTTGTGGTGTTGCTGGTGGGCACCGCTTTCTATATTCTGCGCCCCCGCCCGCGACTCTCCCTCGATACCGCGCAAGCGGTGACGTCGGCTTCGCCGGTACACGTTCGCCGTTCGGTCGCAGTACTCGGTTTCCGCAATTTGCCCGGCCGCAGCGAGGACGATTGGCTCTCTTCCGCCTTCAGCGAAATGTTGAACACGGAGCTCGCCGCCGATGGAAAACTGCGCATGATTTCCGGCGAGGACGTGGCCCGAGCCAAGAGTGAATTGCCCCTCCGAGAAGAAGACTCGCTGGGCAAGTCGACGTTGCAACGTCTGCGCACCAACCCCGGCGCCGATGTGGTCATCGTCGGTTCGTACACCATGCTTCCGAGTGACCCCAAGCGGAGGATTCGTCTCGACGTTCGCCTTCAGGATACCGCTGGCGGAGAAACCATCGCCGAGGAAGCTGTCTCCGGTGACGAGAACGACCTCTTCAACCTGGTCGCCGACCTGGGCGGAAAACTGCGGCAAAAACTCGGCGCGGCCCCGGTTTCGGAGGAGGGCGCGCTGGCCACGCGGGCAGCCCTTCCCGGCAGTGAAAAAGCAGCCCGCTTCTACGCCGAGGGGCGCGCCAAGTCCTGGGGGTTCGACTTCCGTGGCGCGCGCGATCTACTCAGCCAAGCCATCGCGGCCGATCCGGACTTTCCCCTCGCCCATGCAGCGCTATCCGAAGTGTGGTGGCACACGGGTTACGATGCCAAAGCTCGCGTAGAAGCAAAACGGGCGTTGGAACTCTCAAATCATCTCTCCCAGGAACAGCGTCTGCTCGTCGAAGGGCAATATCAAAGGACGCTCGAAGACTGGCCCAAAGCCCTGGAGACTTACCGCTCTCTCTTTCATCTGTTCCCAGACAATCTTGACTACGGCCTCTTATTTGCTTCCGCACAGATGCATATCAGCCCGGTGGATTCACTTCAAACCCTGGCGACTCTACGGCGGCTTCCCCCGCCCCTGGGCGACGACGCTCGAATCGATATGACGGAGGCTTCGGCGTGGATCAACCGGGACTTGACCAAAGCCCGTGCCGCCGCGCAACGAGCCATCGAAAAGGCCACGGCGCAAGGCTCGCCTGTAATTGCGGGTCGAACCTACGGCATCCTTTGTCAGGCGCAGCCCTCCATTGGTGCATCGGAGGAAGCAATTAGTATCTGCACCAAGGCCGTGGAGGGAAGCATTGCTGCCAAAGACGCTAACGGCGAAGCCATGATGAGCACCGATCTCGCGGCCATCTACTATCTACGGGGGCGGGTTGAAGAATCCGCACAAATGCTGCAGCAGGCAGTCAAGGAATTTCGCCAGGTCGGCAATCGAGACGGCGTGGCCACCGCCCTCAGCAACTTCGCTGACGCCCGTCTTTCTCAAGGCGATCTGATGGAAGCGAAGAAATTGCTGGAACAATCCATTCCCGAGTATCAAGCCATCAATGACAAAGAAGGTGTAGCCCTGAACCTGGACAGCTTGGGAGACATCTGGAGAGAAACTGGCCAGCTCGACAAAGCGGAGACATCTTACCAGCGGGCGAAAGCAACGGCGCAGGAAATTGACGACAAGAATGCGACAGCCTATGTGCTCAGCGGAATGGGAGATTTGGCTTTAGATCGGGGCGATCTGGTCTCCGCCCGGAAAGCTCACGGGGACGCGCTTTCCCTCCGGACTCAGGCCGGAGAAAAACAGATGGCCGCAGCAAGCCGTGTATCTCTGGCAAAAGTCGCCATCGAGGAGGGTCACGCTTCCGACGCCGAAGCATCGCTGCGGGCATGCAGACAACAATTTCACGAGGAGCAACAAGCCGACGACGAACTGACTGCCAGCACCGTGCTCATCGATGCACTGCTCGCCGAGGGCAAGCAGGCCGAGGCGGAAAAAGAAATGGCGGCATCGCAAGATCTCGGAGACCACACGCAGAACCGCCTTCTGCATCTACAGTTTGAGCTGGCATCCGGCCGTGTCCTTCTCGCCTCCAACCACCCCGAGTCTTCCCAGTCGCTGTTGCGGCAGATGGCGCGCGATGCTCAGCGCCATGAATTTGCCGGATTGGGGTTCGCCGGCCAGCTTGCCTTGGCGGAACTCGCGCTCAAGACCAGGCATACTGCCGAGGCACAGACGCAGTTGCGCGCCTTGCAGAAAGCCGCCGGTTCCAGGGGTTTCGGATTGATCGCGCGCAAAGCCTCCCAGGAAAGCCTGGTTCTTCCGAAGCCCGCCGGCACAAGCTAGCACCGCCAATCCCGGACCCATCCAGCCCCAAGTCTTTGGCCGCCACCTGCCGCAGCCTGAGTGTAAGCACTCTTCCTCAGACTTGCCGCCCCGCGAGGTACCGCGTCCGCTCCCTACGCGCGCGGAAGTTGCGGAAGCGCGTCAAAATGCCGGTCGCGCGTGAACAGAACCAGCGAATGCTGCAGGACGAACCCCGCATGCCAGCCATCGGCCACTCAACTTCCGCAATAAGCGCTATTCCCTGTCGCTCGATACCTGGGCCGTCATCGTCGCCCTGCTGGTGGCCCTGGCTGCGCGGCTCGCGAGATGTCCAAACAGGGCTTGCGGCCCTTCATCGTAGGCGCTCTCGGGGAAATCCTGATCGCATGCCTAACCCTTGGTCTGGTGGTTGGCGCGAATCGGATCTGGGGCCTGTGACCGTCAGGCCCTAAGAAAAACGGGCGGAGCCTACGCTCCGCCCGCCGTCGCCTTCAGCTTCAGTGCGATGCTGTTGCATTCTTCACCACCAGGACCGATGAATCCTCGGTTGTGATGGCGATTCCGGGTTGCAGTCCTGCCGCATCCAACGCCACGGCCGCATCAGCCAAACCACCGCCAAACAATGTTGCCGGCCGCAGAGTGCCGTCGCCGTTGCCCAGCAGCAACGAAACACTCTCGCCAAATCCATCGGGCGCGGCAACATCCAGAAAGCCGTCTCCGTTGAAGTCAGCTAATACCAGAGACGGAACGAAGGGAAAACTATTAGCCGTCCCTTCCAGGAACCCGCCTTTGGAGGTGAAGCTGCCGTTCCCGTTGCCCAGCAGCACCTCGATAAACGGAGTCTCCTCGACGGCAAAGTCCAGGATGCCATCGTTGTTAAAGTCTCCGATCGAGAACGTCGAGAACACCGTCGTAAACCCTGCGGAGGTCACCACCGTCGGCGTTTGAAAAGTGCCATCGCCGTTCCCCAACTGGACCGTAATCCGGTTCAGGTCCGTGATGGTGCGGTAAGCGATATCGCTTTTCCCGTCATGATTGAAGTCCGCTGCGATCACCTGCAGAGCCTCGGAACCCGGCAGAGTAAAGACAGCAATGTTCTTGGCTTGCCCAAAGCTGTGCTTTCCGTTGCCCAACAGCACCGAAACCGCTGCCGGCGCCGTAGCGGTTGAACCCTGCGCGATCACCGCATCCGGGTTTCCATCCCCATTGAAGTCACCAACCGCCACCGAAATCGGTCTTCCCGGACCCGCCGCGAATTTGCGCGCCGCCTGGAAAGTGCCATCACCGTTGCCTAAGAGCAGGGCCACATCGCCATCGATGTTGTTCGACGGATCTCCAAAGTCGGCGACCACCAGGTCCAGATGTCCATCATGGTTGAAGTCGACCGCTGCCAGCCCCGCGGGCTGCAGGCCAACACGGAACACCTTTGCGGCTTGGAACCCCCCGCCTTTCTTGCCCAGCAACACCGAAATCGTATTGCCCAGCTGTCCCACGACCCCGGTATTTACCTGGGCGAGATCGGGAATGCCATCGTTGTTGAAGTCGCTCTCGATGATTTGCGTGCTGGTCAGGCCATTCGTCGGAATGGACGGCCCGATGTCCTTGAACGTCCCGTTTCCCTTGCCGAGCACCACCGAGACGGTATTCACATCCACATTCGACGTGATGTAATCAGCTTTGCCGTCGTGATTGAAGTCTCCCGTGAGGACGGCATTTGGGAGCCGTCCGGATGGAACCTCGGTTGCCGCTTTGAAGTTGCCCGTGCCATCGCCCAGCAGCAGGTCAACGCTCGAAAGGTTTGCGTTCGAGACAACCAGATCGGCATTCCCGTCCCCATTGAAATCGACCACACCAATCCCCAGCGCCTGCGGAACCCTGAACGTGCGCGGCGTTTGAAAGGTCCCGTCACCCTTGCCGAGCAGTACGGAGACAACTCCACCGCGATTGTTGCTCACCACCAGGTCCTGCTTGTGGTCGTTATTGAAATCCGCAACCGCCAACAGCAACGGAGTCTTCGCCACGGGTATGAACATTGGCGCGTGGAAGCGGCCCTTACCCGTGCCCAGCAGGATGGCGACCGTATTTCGATGCCTGCCTGCATTGTTTCCGTCGGCGACCCCGGAATCGGCCACCGCCAAGTCCGCCTTGCCGTCACCATTGAAGTCTCCAACGGCGATACCTACGGGCGCCATGCCCACGGCAGGGCTTGGCGCGGCCGCGAAGGTTCCATCGCCGTTGCCCAAGAGTATCGTAACGTCGTTCGAGTCCGCGTTCGTGACGGCCAGGTCAGCCTTTCCGTCTCCGTTGAAATCGGCAGTCACAATATGCAACGGGTGGGTTCCCGCCGCGAGAATTTCGGCCGTGCCGATGTTTCCCTGACCATCGCCTGGTAGGATGGCAAGGCCGGCGGAAGGAAACGTGAGCGCGACGTCATTTTTGCCGTCGCCGTTGAAGTCGGCAACCACCGCCTCGAAAGGCTGCACTCCGCCGGAGTCGAACAAGCGCACGTTTTCGAAGCTGCCATCTTTTTTCCCGAGCAGCACGCTGACATTGTTCGAATTGGCGTTTGGCACCACCAAGTCCGCAATTCCATCCCCGTTCAGATCACCGGTCGCGACATTCAGCGGATCGTCCGCCGCGACATAGTCGCGGTGCGCCAGGAACTTGGGCAATTTTGAGGACGGAGCGTTGCTTGCCACCTCCGCCGCATCGGCGGCCACCGGATTGGTAACGATCTGGTTGAAATTCGCGTGCGACTTCGCCTCCCTCCCGCTACTTAATGCCAAGGCGCGGGAGAGCCTGTGATCCGGCAGTGGCTGCGCGGTAACTGTTATGCTTGGGGTTAGAACTGCTGTCAGGATCGTCAGCGACATCCATCTGCAAAACTTAAGAAGCATTTGTGAAGCCATCGAAGCATCCTTGTTTAGAAATTTCTGCGCCGCACTGCTGGCAACAGTGTTTGCAAGATAAATCGCCACGATGAACTAGGTGTGAAGTCCTGGTAACGTTTAGGTCTAATTTCTGTCTCGGGGCTGTCGCCGGCGTATGGGATGGTTCATGCTTCTACAACCGGAGCTTAAGAAACTGGCGGGTGCTTGCGGACGTGGGCTCATCGAGACAATCAGCGGAGATGTGAGGACCGTTCTTGCTCCGATGGCAGAAGGCGTCCGCTGGAGCTGGGTAGCCTGGCCACTGCGCATGGGAAGAATTCCGCAAAATCTTTGAACCCGCTGCGGCTAAGCTGCCGGCCGCAATCTCTCGGCCATCTTCACCAGATCTGCCACCGAGTTGGCCTTCATCTTCTGCATCACCTGGCCTCGGTGCGCCTTCACTGTGATCTCGCTGATGCCGAGCTCGCTACCGACTTGTTTGTTCAGCAGACCGCAGACGACCAGTGTCATGACCTGCCGTTCGCGAGGCGTCAGTGAGTCGTAGCGCCCTCGGAGCTGTTTCATCTCCGCCTCCTGAGTGAGCGCGAAATGACTTCGTTCCAGAGCCTGCTTTATCGCGGTCAGCAACTCTTCACTATCGAATGGCTTGGTCAGGAATTCAACCGCCCCTGCCTTCATCGCCTGCACAGTCTTCGCAACATCGCCGTGACCCGTGATGAAAATGATCGGCATGTCCGTCCGTTCGACGGCGATACGCCTTTGAAGTTCGAGTCCAGTGAGGCCCGGAAGCGAAATGTCGAGCAGCAGGCAGCTTGGAGCGACAGCACGCGGGGAATCGAGGAATTCTTGCGCGGACGCAAATGTCTTCACGCCCCAGCCTTCGCTTTGAATCAACAGTTCCAGCGACTCGCGCACCGAGAGGTCATCATCGACAACGAGCACAATGGGTTTCGCAGATGCCATTGGTAATGATCCCACTTCATAACCAGGCGTGGTGGCAAACATTGTACTCCCGGAACTGGCGCGCGTGCGCCTATGTCGGCCCAAGTGCCGTGTTGACGGCATCAAACAGGGCCGTGTCGCTGAAAGGCTTGAACAGGCACTCGACCGCACCCTCCTGAAGCAGTTGCGGGCGGAGGTTCCCATTTGTCTTGGCGGTCATGAAGATGATGGGGATATGGTGCTGGCGAACCTTCAATTCCTGTTGAAGGCCGGGACCCGTCATTCCCGCCATATAAATGTCAAGCAGCAGGCACCGGGTCTGGCCCACACAATCGGAGGAAAGGAACTCTTCTGCCGACGAAAATGCTCGAGCCGCGAATCCGAATTCCTTCAGCAGGTCCGGTAACGATTCGCGGACGGATTCGTCGTCATCAACTACGGACACAAGGGGACGGTCGGCGGCGCTTGGACGAAACTGCATAACATAAACAATGCGCGACTCCGCCAGCGGCGTCCATTGTACGTTGGTATTGGTTTGGCCGCCTGTGCGGACAGAAGATCCCACTAGGGGGGATAGTGCATCAATTCGGAACCGAATATCCGGAAGCGCTTCCCGATTTTGGATAGGCCCGTGCTGCAAACCAGGATATCAGGAGGTTCTGCAGCACCTGCGGCTGGTGGGATGAAATCTGTTTAAGCAATGTCGTGACATCGAAATAGATACGGGCCGCGGTAATTTGTCTCTTCTCGGGGTCGAATTGATACACTCCGCACCCGGGCAGCTTCACGGCCGTCCCGGTAGCAGCCGTGCCGACGAAAGGACCTTTGTGAGCGGCTTCAAAGCTCCATTCGACCACCACCACGTCCGTCCCGAAGATCATGTTCTTCACCATGTGACGGTTTCCAGGGAAGCCGGCGATGAAGGGCCGAACAAACTGGTCCCGGAGGGCGATCTTTCCATCTATGATCGAGCCGGGAATCTCCAGCGTCACGCTGTCGGAGTAGTACGAGAGAATCACGTTCTCATCGGTCCCCTCCCAAGCTTTGAAATACTCGTCAATGAATATCCGAATGTCATCAACCGAAGCGATTGCAGCCATAGCCATGACTCCTGATACCAGACATCATAGCGCAATCCCCACTACGCAGCTTCACCCGCAGCGCTCCTTTGAGCGCAAGGAATTGAAAACCAGAACGTGGTCCCTGCCCCCTCATTCGGCTCGGCCCATAGCCGGCCATGATGTCGCTCGATGATCGAGCGGCTGACAGATAGCCCGATCCCCATACCGCCGCTCTTGGTGGTGTAGAAGGCTTCGAACAGCCTCTCGACATGCTGAGGATTGATACCGGTGCCGCTATCCTGCACACTCAGACGCACCCGATCGTCTTTTTCGCAGGTGGTTCTGATCAGCACTTCCCGCGAGCGATCGTCGACATCGCTCATCGCGTCGCATGCATTGCGTAGCAGATTCAGGATGACCTGCTGCAACTGGACACGATCGGCGTTCACGGACGGAAGATCATCGGCGAGCTCCGAGCGCAAAACCACCCGGTTTCTCTGAAGATCGCTCAATGAGAGCGCAATCACCTCGCGCGTGACCTCGTTCAGATCCAGGAAATCGAGCCTGAATTCCTTCTTGCTAAACAGGGCGCGTAATCTCGTAATCACATCCGAGGCGCGGTTGCCGTCGCGAAGGGTGCGGCGGGCTGTTTCCAGTGCGCCTTCGACATTCGGAGGATCGCCATTCAACATCCGCAGGCAAGTACTGGCGTTGGTGATGATGCCCGAGAGCGGCTGGTTGATCTCGTGGGCGATGGAGGCGGTCAACGCATTCAACGTGGAGACACGTGCCACGTGGGCAAGCTCGGAGCGGGCCTTGTCCAGGGCCTCTTCGGCGATCTTGCTTTCCGTCACGTCCTGAATCGCCCCAATGAACAAGGGCCGCCCCCCGCTCTCTGCCATGAGACGGGCCATGCCGCGCACATGCTTCACCGCGCCTCGAGGACTCACGATCCGGAATGCAAAATCGACATCCGTTACCGTCATGGCGCGCGCCATCACCGCGTCGAAGGTCGGTAGGTCCTCGGGGTGGACCCTGTCCCGGATCATCTGCGCCGTGATCTTCGCTGGGCGGTCGAACTCGAAGATGCGGTAGGCCTCTTCGGACCAGTTGTGGTCATCTGCCAGCAAATCGGTGATGAAGCTGCCCGTCTTGCTCAGCCGCTGGGCTTCGGTGAGACGAAGATAGGACTGCGCCACCTGCGCCTCCGCCCGTCTCCGATCGTCGATGTCGACCGCGGCCATATACCATCGGTCGATCTTTCCCGCTTCATCCAGGAGAGGTTTGTAGCGAAACAGGAACGCGCGATAATTGCCATCCTTACCTAGCACGCGTATCTCGTTGTCGAATGACACCGGGCGCGCGAATGCCGCGCGACGCGCTTCACGTAATCTTTCCAGATCCTCCGGGTGAAAGATACGAGCGCGAGTTTCCTCCGCCTGCATCGCCTCTGGACCAAGACCGGTGTAATCGCTGGCCGCTTGGTTCACATACAGCGGCGATCCGTCGGCGCGCATCACGCCCACAGAGGTGGGAATGGCATTGAGGATTTCGTTCAAATTGCGCTCGCTCAACCGCAGAGCCTCTTCCGCCTTCTTGCGATCGTCGATGTCCGTGGTAAGGGCATTCCAGTGGAGAATTCGCCCCTCGACGTTGCGTACGGGTACCCATCGCGCCTGAAACCAGCGGTATATGCCGTCGAACCGGCGCAGACGAAACTCCAAACTCCACGGCTGGCCGCTTGAGATCCCCTTGCCAAAAGCTTCGGTAACGTCAGCCAGATCGTCAGGGTAAACGACGTCGCTCGTCCGCCATTTCCCTATCTCTGTCACAGTCTTGCCGAGATACTGCAGAAATGGTCCGTTGACGATCTCGGGCGTGCCATCCGGCGAATGGCGGCCAAGAAAGCCCGGCATGTTGTCCAGGAGCGATCGCGCATCGAGCTCTCTCGATTGCAGAGCCTCTTCCGCTTTCTTGCGATCATCGACGTCTGTGAGAAGGAGATACCACGCCGCTATCCTGTGTTCCGAATCATGGACCGGGACGCCGCGCGCATGGACCCATCGATAGACACCATCGGCGCGGCGGCAGCGGTGTTCATCCTCATAGATATGCCCCTTTTCGACAGATTCTTTGCGCGCCTCGATTACGCGAGGAAGGTCATCGGGATGAACCGCGCCGATCAGCGCCCAGTCCCTCAATTCCTCGGTCGTCTTGCCGAAAAACTCCAGAGTCTGACGGTTCAGAAACTCGATCTGGCCCAGTGGACCGGTCGTCGTCACAAGGCCCGGAATATTGTCGACGATCTGCCGCCACGAGAGTTCTCTCGTGCGCAGGCCTTCCTCGCCCCGCTTGCGATCTTCGATGTCAATACACGTTCCGTACCATTTGAGGATCTTGCCCGACTCATCCCTCAGTGGATTGGCGCGAATCAGGAACCACCGATAGGAAGCGTCGAAACGGCGTATCCGGGCTTCCGTGTCAACCGGTGTCCCCGAAATCAGACTCGATTGCCACTCCTCGACCAGTCTCTTACGGTCGTCCGGATGGATCGCTTCCGCCCAGCCCCATCCCTGCGCCTGTCCCGCGGTCATGCCCGCGTAATCGAGCCACACCTGATTCAGGAAGTCGCAATAGCCATCGGGGCGAGTAGTCCATGCAGTGGTGGGAATGGTATTGATGATGGCAGTAAGGTTACGTTCGCTTGCTCGCCGCGCCTCCTCCGCCTTCTTCCGGTCCTCGATGTCGAGACTGGTTCCGTACCATCGGACAATGTTTCCGCGATCGTCGCGCAGAGGCACCTTGCGATGAAACATCCACCGATATTTACCATCGCTGCAGCGCACCCGGGTCTCGTATTCGAAGATCTCTCCGCTCGCCAGGCACGCTCGCCACCTGTCCAGGATACCCTGGAGATCATCCGGGTGAATCCAGTTGGTCCACTTCCAACCCTCGACATCGCTTAGCGAACAGCCCAGATATTCCTGCCAGCGTCGATTGAAATAATCCAGGTATCCGTCCGCCCGCGCCGTGTGAATCATGGCGGGAATGGCATCGATCAGTACGCTCAACTCGCGCTCGCTCGAATGCAGAGCCTGTTCCGCACAGGCGTTGGCAATAGCGAGCGCAGCCTGATTCGCAAACAAACCTAACCAAGTGAACTCCTGTTGACCCCAAGGTTGGCGACTGAAGACGGCGATAACCCCTAGCAGTTTGCCTCGAAAGATCAGGGGATGACCCGCAAAACTGCGAATCCCCTCCCGGTTTGCCCATTCTGGCCGCACTACCCACTGGTTTTGGGCGGCTACGTCTTCGACCAGAATCGGATGCCGGCTTGCTGCCACCTGACCAACCTTGCCCACGCTGAACGGCACTCTGGCGAACTGCCCCTGCAGGAAACACCAATCTTCCCCCGGCGAATCGATGGGAATTCCAGCGCTTGCGGCGAGACAAAGACAATCTACGGGGTCCGACCCCGAGTGGCAAAAGCTGGGGAGGCCGACGGAGGGCAGCAGCCAAATCCGGGCCAAGGCCACTCCCGGCTGGGATGCCAAGCCCTGAACGATCCTCTGCAAAACAGACTCGACGCGCTGCTCTGACGTAACGGTGACTGCCAGGGAGAGCAGCGATTCTGCCGCCAGTGAAGTCCCCACAGGACGCTCTTTCGATTCCTGTGCGACGGCTGCCAGCTGGCGATTCCGCATCCCTCTAGGAGCCTTGCCGTTCATGTCTGGTCCATGGCTGGAAACTACCGGATAAACAGGCGTTACGCATTATGCTCCATTGCGAACTTTGAGTCACTCTCAATGACAATCCTAATACTTTGGTATCGATTCAGCCCATCATCTGCTACCAAAGTCTAACCGATACCATCGTCTAATTGTTTCTCTTTCGCGGCTGTGGTCTCATCGCCTCATCGCAGACTGTGGGGCACGCTCAGGAAGAATCTTTCGGAAAGGAAGCGCAATGAGCCAATCGGGACAATCCAGACCATGTTCCGTGCGGCACTCTGCCGGAAGACGAAGCAGGTTCCGGAGCTACAGCGCGGAAAAATTTTCGGTCAGGGAGCACACCCGATGAGCATCGCTGGATTCGCAATCACTCCTGGATTGCCGCCTGTGAACCTTCTACCACAACGGCCACTGAGACTTGCGCGCGATCATTCCGAAACTATGGTCGGCGATGTAGATCGCGCAACCGCAGAGCTGGCTGCAGATCGTCTGTCCTGGAACGAGGAGGACCGCACAGAGCACGTTTTCGAGGGCATCGTAGGCAGAAGTGGCACGCTGCAACATGTGCTTCGCCAGGTCGAGGTTGTCGCCCCGACCGATTCCGGCGTACTGGTCCTCGGGGAGACGGGCACGGGAAAGGAATTGATCGCCCGCGCCATCCACAACCTGAGCGCCCGTCGGGATCGTCCCTTTATTAAGCTGAACTGCGCCGCCATTCCCTCCGGCTTGCTGGAAAGCGAGCTTTTTGGCCACGAAAGGGGCGCGTTCACCGGCGCCATCATGCGCAAGGCCGGCCGCTTCGAGGTCGCCGATAAGGGTACTCTGTTCCTGGACGAAGTGGGCGATATTCCCCTTGAACTCCAGCCGAAGTTGCTGCGGGTTCTGCAGGAACATGAATTTGAGAGGCTGGGCAGCACCCGCACCCAGCAGGTGGATGTGCGCGTGGTGGCGGCGACCCATCGCGATCTCAAGCAGATGGTGGCAGAGGGAACGTTCAGAGACGACTTGTATTATCGCTTGCACGTTTTTCCCTTGCCGGTGCCGCCCTTGCGAGAACGCCGCGAAGACATTCCTCTTCTGGTGCGCCATTTCGTCGATGAATACGCCCGGCGTATGAACCGGCGCATCGAAACCATCCCTCCTCAAGCGGTTGAGGCTTTTAGGAGTTATTCCTGGCCGGGCAATGTACGCGAACTGCAGAACTTCATTGAGCGGGCGGTGATCTTGTCGCCGGGGAGCGTTTTACGGGCGCCGATTGCAGACTTGAAATCGCCGGCCGTCCACACACCCAAGTCCGAGCTGAGCACTTTGGAAGAAATGGAGCGGGAGCATGTGCAGCGCGCCCTGCGAGCGTCCAACTGGATGATCGGTGGCCCTAACGGCGCGGCCGCGCGCCTGGGCATGAAGCGGACGACCCTGGCCTACCGCATACGCAAACTTAACATTCCCCTCCGCCCTCAGTGAGCGGAAACCGGCTATAGGGGTGTCAGGGATGCGCGCCCAGCTTCGGAGGCAGAAGAGCGGGATCAGCCAGGCCCGCTGTGGTTTGCGCGAGTACGTCAGCATCCGCGTCCGCCAGGTTGGTTAGCACCGCTACCGTAAGGTTATCGTCAGGATACCTGGAGATGTTGCAAGTGAACCCTTGCCACTCGCCCCCATGCTCAATGCGCTTATGCCCGTTCTGCTTGCCAATGTCCCATCCAAATCCGTAGCCCGCCGGGTTCGGTTTGCCGTCATTCATCGGATGAACCGTCCAGATTCGGTCCAGGCTGGATTGTTTGAGAAGTTGGGTTCCATAAAGCGCGCCATCCCATTTGGCCAGATCTAGGACGTTGAAATACAACGCGCCATCGGCGGTGGAATTGAAAGTGGGCGAGACCCAATCCTGGTTCTTGAGCTGGCCGTGGTCCATCTCGTATCCGGCGGCCCGATTGGGAATAATGTCACGCTCGCTGATGAGCCGCGTCGACGTCATTCCCAGCGGCTTAAAGATGCGCTCCTGGAGAAACTCGTAGTAGGGCTTGCCGGTAATCTTGTGGATGATGACACCGAGCAGAAGATAGTTCGTATTACGGTAATCCCACTTCTCACCCGGAGCCGCCTCTATGGGCAGGGCTTCAATCTTCTTCACCAGTTCTTCTTCAGTGAAATCAAGCCGCAAGTAAAACGGACCCTTGGGTCCCGTGCGCTCCTCGCTTTCGTACTCCGCCAAACCTGAGGTGTGCGAAAGAAGATTCTTGATGAGAATCGGTCTCCAGGCTGCGGGAGCCGCGCGGAAGTACTTCGTTATGCTGTCCTCGAGCGAGAGCTTGCCTTCCTCAACCAACATCATGAGGGCAGCGGAAACGAATTGCTTGCCCACGGAACCGGACTGAAAGATCGTCTCCGGCTTGACCGCTACCCCGAGCTCCAGGTTGGCCTGACCGTAGCCCTTGGCCAGGAGGATCCGTCCTCGGCTGTAGATGCCAAGCGCAAGTCCGGGGACCTTCCCGCGCGCCATTTCGGTCGCGATGAAGGAGTCGATAGACTTGAGACGCTGCGGATCGAGGGGTGGGGCAAGATCTCGATTTTGGGCGAACGATCCACATGTGCAGGCGGCAAGCACGGCAGCCCATAAGGAGATTCGGGCAGCGTGCACTGAAATCCAGACTGGCCACTCGACGGTGCAAAGTGCCGCAAGGATTCGTTTCATGTGGCAAGACTAGCAGCTCTGATCAATCTAGGGGGCGCCACTGAACGGGGGTGTCCCAAAAACGTGGGTGCTCCATGTCGCGCCGCTTTTGCGAGACCTGGGAGAGACGCCGGCGCGGAACCTCCCATTCATCTGGCCTTAGTTGGCCGGCACTAGCACCGGAGCCCCTTTGTCCTTCACGAAGAACACAATGAATTTCGCTGGTCTGGTTTGGCTTGCGTTGCGTCCAACTACGTGGACATCACTCGGGCCTTCGTAGAACGTCTGGCCAGGTCGCAAAGTCACTTCTTTGCCGCCTCTCACCTGCATAACGATTGAGCCTTCCAGCACATAGATAAACCCGTGCGCGTTGTGCCGATGTATCGGATCCACACTGCCCGGCGGGTATTCCACAGTGATCATCAGCGCTTCCTTGCCGGGAAATTCAGCCAGGTCCTTCGACATGAGCTCTGTTACCTTGGCCTCCTGTCCCGCCAGGGTGCCGGATATGACAAACACCAGCGCCAAAACTATTCGTGTGAACCTCATAGACCAACCTTTCGCTTGACGGATGCCTTCGTTCGGCCAACCGCAGATTATGCGGCGCTCGCAGTTGGTGCTGCGGCCTGCTTGAGCCAGGTTTCGAAGCTCGTCTGGCCCAGCCGTGCGTTATTACCCGGAAGCAGTGTTCTCTCGCTGATTCTCGCTCCGGAGTAGCGCGCGTCTGGATCAGCGACGACCTCGCGGGGATCTTTGAGCGAGGCCAAGCGCCGACGGACGAGTTCATCCAGGCGAAATGGCTGCGGGCCGGCAATTTCGACCGTACCATTTGCCGGCGCGCCTTCTGCAATCCCGGCCAGCGCGCTTGCGACATCGTCGGCGGCCATCGGCTGAAAAAGCGCCGGAGGCAGATGGACCTTGTCGCCGACCATGGAAATGTCGGCGATGCCCTTGAGGAACTCGAAGAACTGCGTTGCCTGCACGATGGTGTAGGGGACTGTAGATTGTTTGATCAATTTTTCCTGAGCAGTCTTGGCGCGGAAATAACCGCTTTCGCCCAGTTGCTGGGTCCCGACGACCGACAACGCAACGTGATGCCCCACTCCCGCATCCGCTTCGTGGGTGAGGAGGTTACGCGTCGATGTCTCGAAGAACTTCAGCACGGCCGAGTCCTCCCAATCGGGGGAATTTGTTACGTCCACCACCACCGAGGCGCCTTTCAGCGCTTCGGCCAGTCCTTCGCCCGTGACACTATTTACACCCAAATTGGGTGATGCCGCCAGCGCCTCGTGTCCACCCTCGCGAAGTTTTTTGACGAGCTTTGATCCGATTAGTCCGGTACCGCCGATGGCTACGATCTTCATAATGTCTCCTTTGGTCAGCCTTTCTTTATCTGCTCCTTGGCTGCCATAACCAGCTGGTTCGGCTCGAATCCAAACTTTTTGGCAGTGCCTTCAGTGGCGCCGAGGCGCCGAAAGTATTCATGCCGATAACACGGCCGGAATTGCCACGTATCAATCCCGTCCCAGGATTGATGCCCCCGCCTTGGGCGACATAAGTGTCCGACCTACACCAACTCCATGCCGTAGCTTGTCCCCAGGCTCACACTATCGTTCCTTCGTGCACGTGTTCAAACAGTTTGGAGTTATCCCGATAATCAACGTGCGCTTCGACGAGTACAGGACCGGCGATATCGAAGGCTTTCTTGAGCGTAGGGGCAATTTCGTCAGCATCCCGGACTTGAAGACCAGTGGCCCCGAATGCCTGCGCATACTTCATGTGGTCAACCCTTCCAAAGTCAACTGCGGAAGTGCGACCGTACTTAATTTGTTCCTGCGTTCCGACCATGTCATAGTGGCCGTCGACCCAGATCATGTGGACGAGATGTGAGTTCAGGCGGACCGCAGTCTCTAGTTCCGCAGCGGAAAACAAGAAGCCGCCATCGCCTGAGATCGAAAGCACCTTCTCGTGGGGACGAACGATACTGGCTGCAATCGCCCAGGGAAGGGCCACACCCAGTGTCTGCTGACCGTTGGTGATCAAGAACTGGCGTGCGCGAAAACTGAACAGATAACGGCACAAGTAAAGGCTGAAACTACCCATATCCGAACAGACCGTAACGTCTGGCGTAATCAGTTTCTGCAATTCGTTGACTAGGCGAAGAGGATGAATCGGATTACCGGATTTAGTCGCAGCGAGCGCCATCAACTGCTCTCGATTCTGAGCGATGCGTTGGAGCAGTTCCGAAGAACTCGAATCCAACCGGGGACGATCAATGAGAAGCGAGAGCGCGTCGAGCGTCTCTTCGATGTCGCCGATCAGCTCGACAGCGGGAGAATAGTCATTCTCGACCTTAGCTGGGACAACGTCGACATGGACGATTGGCCGAGCGTTGTCCTTGTTCCACAAAGATGGCCAATACTCGATGGCGTCGTAGCCGATGGTAATGATTACGTCTCCTGACTCGAGCAATGCGTCGGCAGGTTGATTGGCAAGTTGTCCAACGCGGCCCCCAAAGTAGCGGAAATCGCGACGGGAAATGGCACCTGCAGCCTGAAAAGTACCCACAACCGGAACAGCGGTTCTTGCGAGCAATTCGTTAATCGTTTCGGAGAATTTCGGTTTGCTCGCCATCAACCCCAATAGAATCACCGGCGACTTCGCGGAATTGATGATACGAGCGGCCTCGGAAATCGACGCTTTGGATGCGGGACCCTGCTGGACATATCGGCCGGGAGAGATAGCCTTGCACTTCGCCTCCCCAGTCGCGATGTCTGCCGGCAGACTCACGAAAGCCGATCCGGGACGGTCACCCTCCGCGGCGCGGAACGCAGCGGAGAGTACCTCAGAGGTCGCGGATGGAGAATCGATTTCAGCCGCATACTTGGTGATCGGACGACAAAGCTCGACCGAATCCATCGTCTGGTGAACAGATTTCAGACGATCGGCAACGGAAACCGCACCGCCCAGCACCACGAGTGGATCCCCTTCGGAATTTGCTGTGGCGAGTCCGGTAACGGCGTTCGAAACTCCGGGACCCGAGGTGACAATCGCAACGCCGGCTTTGCCCGTCATACGCCCGATCCCACCGGCGATGAATGTCGCATTCTGTTCGTGCCGGCAAGCTACCGTCTTTATGCTCGAGTCGAGAAGCCGGTCGAAGACTTTGTCAATCTTTGCTCCAGGCACTCCAAAAACATGCGTTACTCCGTGCGCTTCTAGCGTCTCGACAACCACATCGGCGCCGGTTTTTTTGTTGGCAGCCGCGTCAAGGTCGGGAGGTGCGAATTGCTGTACTGTAGCCATTTATTTGCCTCTCGCTGAGAAGTCACTCCGCTTTTGCAAGATCGGAGGCCGGGTCTTTGTCGAAATTCGTTGTCAGGAACGATCCGATTTCCGGCAATTGCACTGTGTACTCGGAAATGATTTGAATGCTTGCGCGAAGTTGTCGCGCGGAGCAATTCAGTACGTGGCCACCTTTGGTACGGTCGTTCGAAATAAAGTGGAAGTGATACCCCGGTACGCTGAAGGAACTCGAATACCGCGGCGACCAAATGCAGACGAGCGTGCCCCCGATGTCGTGAAATTGGAACTCAAATTCAGTCTTCGAAGCATCTAGTAACCCAGTACCGCTTGGGACAGGATGTACTGCGCGGGCGTGAAGGGTCTGAAATATACCATCGAGCCGCAAGGCATAAAAGAGATTGTCAGATTGGCGGTGTGGATCACATGCCGCCTCGAGTTCCGGCAACCTGGCGAATGGTCCAGTTTCAAAGCTTAAGTCTTCATGGAAGCGCGTTACGGCGGCGAAGGGAACCATGAAATTATCGGAGCGAAGCCGGACATCACCGGTGATCTGGTAGATCTGCCCGTCGAGAACGACCATCTCTCCACCGAGGGCTTCGAACGTCCCCAAGCCAAAGTCGCCATGCTCTAGAAGAGTCGACGAAGAAACTGAACCGGAATAAACGCCTTCCACAAGAGCTGACGACGTCGAAATCTGGTACATTTGACCACTCATCTTCCACCCAATTGCTGCTTTGCAGCTGCAACGACGTCGCTCGGCTCGAAGCCAAACTTTCTTTGCAGTTCCTTGAGCGGAGCCGAAGCCCCGAAAGTATTCATGCCGATAACGCGGCCTGAATTGCCGACGTATCGCTCCCATCCAAGAATCGACCCCTGCTCGACCGCTACCCGAGCTTTCACATTGGGCGGCAGAACGCTTTCGCGGTAGACCTGCGTCTGGTGCTCGAAAATTTCCCACGAAGGCATGGACACTACCCGCGAGCGAATGCCTTCGGCCTGTAGTTTCTCGTGCGCCGCCACCACCAGGCTGACCTCGCTGCCGGAGGCGATGAGGATTACTTCCGGATTTCCCCCGGGAGCGTCGGCGAGCACATAGGCTCCCTTGGCGACCCCGGAAGCGGAAGCATACTTTTTACGGTCCAGGGTGGGTAAGGGCTGGCGCGACAACGCCAGCACCGCCGGCTGGTGCCTCAACTGCATGATGAAGCGGTACGCCTCGACCACCTCGTTGGCATCTCCCGGACGCACTGTGATCAGGCCCGGTATCGCCCGCAGTGATATGAGGTGCTCGATCGGCTGATGCGTCGGGCCATCCTCGCCGTCGCCCATCGCATCATGCGTGAATACAAACATAGAGGGGATTTCCATGAGCGAAGCGAGACGAATCGACGGGCGTGCGTAATCGCTGAAGATGAAAAAAGTCGCGCCAAAGGCGCGCACCTTTGACAAGTTCAGTCCGTTGACGATTGCGGCCATGGCGTTTTCGCGAATGCCGAAGTGGAGGGTTTTTCCCTCAGGCGTTTCCGCCTGAAAGTCCCCTGCTCCCGGATACGTGAACAGGGTTTTGTTCGACGGACCCAGATCCGCAGAACCGCCCAGGAACCATGGGATATTTTGCGCCAGCACATTCAGCGCCTTGCCCGAAGCGTCGCGTCCGGCCATGCCCTTCGCGTCTGCCGGAAACACGGGAAGGTTGCGGTCCCATCCCGTCGGCAGCTCACGCTTTTGCATGAACTCAATCTCGACGGCGAAGTCTGGATATTGTGCGCGATACGATTCGAAAAGTTGCGTCCAGTTCTGCCTGGCTTCAGCCCCACGTTTGCCGATGCCGGCCGTAAAGTGTTCGTACACCCCATCGGGGACAAAGAACTTTGCATCTTCGGGAAATCCATAGGCCCTCTTGCACAAGCGGACTTCCTCTTCGCCGAGCGGCTCACCGTGCGCGGCCGCGGTGTCCTGCTTATGCGGTGAACCATATCCGATATGACTATCCAGAACAATGAACGTGGGGCGGCCCGTGGTCTTCCGAAAGACCTCGAGCGCATGTTCGATGCGGTCGATGTCGTTGGCGTCGCTGACTCGCAGCACATTCCATCCATAAGCGATGAATCGGGTCTGAACGTCTTCCGTGAACGCAATGCGCGTGTTGCCTTCGATCGTGATGTGATTGTTGTCGTAAATCCAGCACAGGTTGTCGAGCCCGAGATGTCCGGCCAGCGATGCGGCCTCCGATGCGATTCCTTCCATCAGGCAACCGTCACCGCAGACGGCGTAGATGTTGTAATTGAAGATCTCGAAGCCCGGCCGATTGTAGCGGTGCGCGAGCCACTTCTCCGCGATCGCCATGCCCACGCTCGTGGCCACGCCCTGCCCGAGCGGGCCCGTCGTGGTCTCAACCCCCGACACCCAGTGATATTCAGGATGCCCGGGAGCTTTGCTGTTGAGCTGGCGGAAGTGGCGGATATCGTCGAGCGTAACCGATGGTTTCCCTAATGCCTCATAATCGGCATTCACGGCTTGAACCCCCGTGAGATGGAGAATAGACCAGAGCAACATCGAGGCATGGCCGTTCGACAGTATGAAGCGATCGCGATTGGGCCAGATCGGTTCCTTCGGATCAAATCGGAGAACACGATTCCATATGGTGTAGACCAGCGGCGCAAGCGCCATGGGCGTTCCGGGATGCCCGGAGTTCGCCTGCTGCACGGCATCGATGGAGAGCGTGCGAATCGTGTTGATGGACAATTGATCGAGTTCTGGGGCGCTCAGTTTCTCGACTGGAGCGATTGCGGTACTCATGACTGCCTCCGTGGTTAAATATTCGAATTCGCTCTTTCTCAGCCGCTAAGCCGGAATCGCCGAAGTCTCGGCTAAGACTTCGTTGGCCGGCTTGTCTTCGAGCAGCAGCGACTTTGCCGAGACGTCGCAAGTGGGGTTCAGCCTGGCTGAACTCGGCGGCCAGAATAATTCTGCCTCTCTCCAGATAAGAACAGCCCCTGTTAGGCGACTTCCCTCTTCGCTGGCTCGGCAACTTCGCCCGCGGCAGCCCGGTCCGCCAAAATTACGGCGCGATCTCTGCTGACGCGACCGGCTGGAATGGTAGCGTCCCCCGCTTGCAGGCGGGCAAGCATTCCGGCCTTCTGCGCTCCGGTCGCGAGCCAAAGCACGCGACGGGAGCGGCCGATCATTGGATAGGTCAAGGTCATGCGGCGGCGGCTCTGATAAGGTCCGGTGACCCCGACGTCTGCATTTGTCACCTCGAGGACCGGATCTCCCGGCACCAGTGAAGCGGTATGGCCGTCGGGTCCGAGTCCCAGGTGAACAAGGTCGAGCACGGGCGGCGAACCGGCAATCGTTTTCAACATCTCCGCATATTGCGCGCAAGCTGCCTCAAGGTTCCCCGATTCCACCGGCATGGCATGGATTTGCTCGGGACGCAATGGTGCATGCTCGAGCAGGCTTTCGCGCAGGTGCGTGAGATTTCTGTCGGGATCTCCTTCTGGTGCGACCCGTTCGTCCACCTGTACGACGTGCACACCCTTCCACGGCACATCCTGCTGCGCCAGCTCGCGAAGCATGACCCACGGAGTTTTGCCCCCACTTACTGCCATCACAAATTTGCCGCGACTCGCAACCGCATCTCGTGCCTCTGTGGCGATGAACTTCGCAGCTTCCAGTGCAACGGCGTCGGCATCGGCGTAGACCTCGATTTTCATCAGGCTGCCTCGCTTGCGACCGCCAACGTTTTCTTCTCGTCAGGGTTGCCCCAGCCTGCGGGTGGAGTCACACGCGCGACCTCCTGCGGGCCCCAGGTATTGGGAGTGTACGGATAAACCGGAGTGTTCTTTTTCAGCACCGGTTCGACGATGCGCCATGCCTCTTCAACATAGTCTTCGCGGGCGAACAAGGTGCTGTCCCCCTCCATCGCCGCCCCCAGCACACGTTCGTATGCGTCCATCTCGTCGGCGCGCGGGGAGTGGCTGGCCATCATCTCGCTGGTCTGAAGCGCCATCCCTTCGGCGTTTGCAGCCAGGTTCATCATTCCCATGGCTATCGTGATCTCCGGACTCAACCGCAGCCGGAGATGGTTTTCCACCAGCTCCTTGTCGGGGATCAGCGATGGCGGCTTGTGAAACTTGGCGACAATCTCGGTACAGGTTGTCGGCAGGCACTTGCCCGCGCGGATATAAAATGGAACCCCTTTCCAGCGCCAGGAGTCGATTTCCAGTTTCACTGCTGCGAAGGTTTCGGTCTGCGAGTCTTTCGCAACCCCATTCTCATCGCGGTAGCCGCGGAACTGGCCACGCACCAGGTTGTCCTCCTCGATGGGTGGAATCGCTCTCAACACCTTGACCTTTTCGTCGCGAATCGACTCGCTGTCCCCGCGGACCGGCGGCTCCATGGCTAGATTCGACAACACCTGAAACATATGATTCTGGACCACGTCGCGGATCGTTCCCGTCTGATCGTAAAAACCACCGCGGCCCTGTACGCCGAAGTCCTCTGCCATCGTGATCTCGACGCTCTCGATGTAGTTTCGGTTCCAGAACGCCTCGGCAAAGGTATTGGCAAAACGGAAGGCCAACACATTGTTGACCGCTCGCTTGCCCAGGTAGTGATCGATGCGGAAGATGTCGGCTTCGTCGAATGTCCCCAGCAGAACCCTGTTCAGTTCCTGGGCCGATGCAAGATCGTGCCCGAACGGCTTCTCCACGATCACCCTGGCCCCGTGTCCGCAGTTGGATTCGGCCAGATGTTGAACCACGGTTTCAAACAGGACCGGCGGAATTGCCAGGTAATGCGCCGGACGTTTCGCGTCCTTGAGCTCCTGGCGCAATCTCTTGAAAGTTGCCGGATCCTGGTAGTCGCCGTCGACGTAGCGCAGCAAGGCGATCAGCTTTTCGAAAGCGGCGGGATCGAGGCCGCCATGTTTCTCCAGGCTGTCCTTTGCGCGCGCGCGAAGCTGATCGAGATTCCATCCCGCCTTCGCCACACCCACCACCGGGACGTCGAGGTGCCCTCGTTTCACCATTGCCTGCAACGAAGGGAAAATCTTCTTGTATGCAAGATCACCGGTGGCGCCGAAGAAAACGAGTGCGTCCGAGTGAGTACTGGTCATGAATATCTCTCCTTTAAGCGGCTCTTGGAACGCCGTCTAAGCGGCCTCAGATCGTTCCTTCGGCTTTTCCAGGTGTCCGCCGAATCCAAAACGCATCGCGGACAGCAGCTTGTCGGCATAGTCGGCTTCGCCACGCGAGCTGAAACGCTCGTACAGCGACGCGGTGAGCACCGGAGCCGGAACCGCTTCGTCGATAGCCGCTTTGATCGTCCAGCGGCCTTCGCCAGAGTCGGATACCCGGCCCGCGAACTTCGAAAGCACCGGATCCTGGACCAGAGCGCTGGCGGTCAGGTCGAGCAGCCATGACGCGATCACGCTGCCCCGGCGCCACACTTCCGCGACATCCCGCAGATTGAAGTCGTATTGATAGTGTTCCGGATCACGCAGCGGAGTGGTTTCGGCGTCTCCGCCGGCATCCCGTTGCTTGCCGACGTTCGCCGAGCGCAACACGGACAGGCCTTCCGCATAGGCCGCCATAATCCCGTATTCGATTCCGTTGTGGACCATCTTGACGAAATGGCCGCCTCCGTTCGGCCCGCAGTGCAGGTAGCCTTGCTCCGCGGTGCCGTCAAGTTGCTCGCGGCCCGGCGTGCGCGGGATGTC
>Ga0335080_10001286_pt1 | contig 24286 bp, 19 predicted proteins | sample Lox_Sample_34_FD_206720 | JGI IMG/M metagenome (GOLD analysis project Ga0335080, IMG submission 206720) | Soil microbial communities from Loxahatchee National Wildlife Refuge, Florida, United States - Lox_Sample_3.4 | ecosystem: Environmental > Terrestrial > Soil > Wetlands | place: USA... | reverse complement strand
CCCCACTGGTCGAACGAATCGATGTTCCAGACCACCCCCTGCGTGAAGACGGAGTGCTCATAAAGCGCGATCAGCTTGCCGAGTGTTTCGGGATCGAGCTGTTCCGCCAGAATCGTGTTCGAGGGGCGATTGCCTTCAAAGACGCGATGCGGCGCCAGCCAGTCGGGCATCCCTTCTGCTTTCACCTGCTCGGGCGTCTTGCCAAATGCCAGCGCTTCCGTCTGGGCAAAAACATTGGCCAGCAGCATATCGTGGTGCCGGCCGAGCCGATTCAAAGCCTTCGCGAAGGCGATGAAGTCGCACGGAATCAGCCGTGTGCCTTGATGTATCAGCTGATAGAAAGAGTGTTGACCGTTGGTGCCGGGCTCGCCCCAGTAGATGGGGCCTGTGGCCTTGTTGACCGCTTTTCCCTCCAGGGTCACATGCTTCCCGTTGCTTTCCATCGTCAGTTGCTGCAAATAGGCGGGAAAGCGTTTCAGATACTGCTCATACGGCAATACCGCGACCGTCTCCGCCCCAAGAAAGTCGTTGTTCCACACCGCCAGCAGGCCCATGAGGGCCGGCAGATTGGCCTCAAACGGAGTCGTGCGGAAGTGCTCGTCCATCTTGTGGAAGCCGCCCAGCATGGCGCGGAAGTTTTCCGGGCCGACGGCGACCATGGTCGAAAGCCCAATTGCCGAGTCCATGGAATAACGGCCGCCCACCCAATCCCAGAAGCCGAACATGTTGGCGGTATCGATGCCGAACTTCGAGACCTCAGCCGCGTTGGTCGATACCGCGACAAAGTGTTTGGCCACCGACTTTTCATCGCCCCCTAATCCGGCCAGCGACCAGGCGCGCGCGCTATGCGCGTTCGTCATGGTTTCGAGCGTGGTAAAGGTTTTTGACGAGACGATAAACAGGGTCTCCGCCGGGTCCAGGTCCCGCACCGCCTCGGCAAAATCCGTCCCGTCCACGTTGGAGACAAAGCGAAAGGTCATCGAGCGTTCCGCGTAGTGCTTGAGCGCCTCGTAGGCCATCACCGGACCAAGGTCGGAGCCGCCGATGCCGATGTTGATGACATTCCGGATGCGTTTTCCGGTGTGCCCCTTCCACTCGCCGCTGCGCAGGCGATCGGAAACGTCAGCCATCCGGTCCAGCACGGCGTGAACCTCGGGCACGACATTCTTTCCATCCACAAGGATCGATTCGTCTTTCGGAGCGCGCAGAGCCACGTGCAGCACCGCGCGCTTTTCTGTGATGTTGATCTTCTCCCCGCTGAACATGGCGTCGATTCGTTGGCGCAAACCCGACTCTGCAGCGAGCTGGAGAAGCAGCTTGAGGGTCTCGTCCGTAATTCGGTTCTTGGAGTAGTCCAGGTATAGACCCAGCGCCTCCACCGCCATGCGTTGCCCGCGCTTGGGGTCATCTGCGAACAGTTGCCGCAAGTGTAGTTTTGAAACTGCCTTGTAGTGCGCTCTCAGGGCCTTCCACGCGGATTGTTTGATCGCTGCTTTCTTCATTTGCGGTTGCGGGTTGGCTGCCATTCTAATCTCCTTGTGACTTCTGCTGCCTTTCGTTGTTCGAGCTAGGCAGATGCGAGCGAAGCTGGTTCACGGTTCTTGAGCTTACTCAGGCTCTGGAGCCCGAAGGTGGCGGCTCCCAAAAGAGCCGCACGTGTCGTGACGATGTGAATCGGCATCCGCTCCATTAAGTCCTTGAAGCGGCCTTTTCTGGCGAAAGTCTCTACGAACCCCGGCTTTTGCAGCAGTTTCATCGCGTGAAGCGCAATGCCGCCCGCCATGTACACTCCGCCCGTCGATAGCACCTTCAGCGCGAGATTGCCGGCCTCGCCTGCCAGGATTGACACGAGCAAGTCGATCGTCGCCAGGCACAATTCGCTGGGATGCTGCCCGTTGAAAGCCGCTTCCACAATTGCTTTCGTATGATCCTTCGCCGCTGCGATCGACTGAGCAACGTCTGCCCTTTCCGGAATCTTTTCTCCGTCGCGTAAAAACTCGTAAAGGTTGGGAACGCCAATTCCGGAGCAGACACGCTCCACACCCACGTGTCCAAAGCGCGGAAGCAGATATTGCAGCAGCCGGATTTGACGCTCGTCCGTGGGAGCAAAATCTGAGTGGCCGCCCTCGGAGCCGTGAGCTACGTACTCGGAGCCATTCCAGGTCAGAAAGGATTCGCCTAAACCTGTGCCGGGCGCGATGACGGCGATGGGGCCATGGGCCACCGGTTCTCCTTTGTTGATGGTGATCATGTCCTGGGCACGCAGGGCCGGGACCGCGCGTGCCACCGCTTCCAGATCGTTCAGCAGGTGAGCGGCTTTCAGGTCCAACTCGCTCGCCAGCGTGCTTTCATCCAGGACCCAGGGCAAGTTCGTAGTCTTTACGTGCCCGTTGATCACCGGCCCGGCAACATCAAAAGAGGCCACATCCACCGACATCTTTACTTGAGCCAGAAATTCCCGGACCATGGCCTGCAGGCTGGGATAATCGGCGCTATGGACCTCGGTTTCTGCCAGGGGAGCGTGCGGCCCGGACTCCTGCGAGTAGATCGCCAGATCCGTTTTCGTGCCGCCGATATCGCCTGCAATCAGCATGGTCAGCTCCGCGCGTATCGTTCGCTGTTGGGTTTCGATCCACTCAGCGCGTAGTACAGGATGTAGACGTAGCAAATCACGGGAATGAAGAACGCATGGTGAATGCCAATGCGGTCGGCGATCGCACCCTGGATCAGGGGCACGACGGCTCCGCCCACGATGGCCATATTCAGGATTCCCGATCCATCTCCGGTCAATGGACCGAGTTCAGCCACTCCCAGACTGAAAATTGTCGGAAACATGATGGAATTGAAAAATCCAACCGCCAGGATGCTCCACATGGCGAAGTGCCCGTGCGTGAGCATCGACAATCCCACCAGCAATGAAGTACAGATCGCAAACCCGCCCAGCAGGTGTCCGGCCTTGAACCTCCGCAATAACCCCGCGCCCAGAAACCGCCCCACCATCGCCCCGCCCCAGTAGAACGACACGTAGCCCGCCGCAGCCTTCGCCGGCAGGGCCGCAATCTCCGCCAGACCGAAATAATTCACCAGGAAACTGCCAATGGAGACTTCCGCGCCTACATAGGCGAAAATCCCGAGTGCGCCAAAAACCAGGTTGGGATGTTTCCAGACCGAATCGCCACCCTTCGCTTCAGGACGGTATTCCGCGTGCGGGATGGCGGGGAGCTTTGCCGTCGCGATAAGCACCGCCAGCAGAAGCAGGGCAATGCCAATCACCGTGTACGGCATCTTCACCGATGCAGCTTGTTGCACCCGATATAAGTGCAACGCCGCGGGCGAAAGAGCCTTCACTTCCTCTATCGCCATGGGCGCGGCCGCAAGGATCAGTAGTCCCCCGAGTTTCGGAGCGACCGTGGTGCCGAGGGAATTAAAGGCCTGCGTCAGGTCAAGGCGGCTGGAAGCGGTTTCTGGTCTTCCCAACACCACCACATAGGGGTTGGCTGCCACCTGCAACCCGGTGATGCCGGCTGCAAGGACAATCAGGGCCGCCAAAAACAGTGGGAACGAAGCCGAAGAGGCTGCCGGCAGAAATAAAAACGCCCCTACGGTCATACCCAGCAATCCCGCCACCATTGATTTCTGATAGCCGATTGCGTTCACGATCTTCGACCATGGGATCGAAAACAAAAAATAGGCGGAAAAGAATGCAAACTGAATCAGCATGACTCGCGCATAGCTTAAGTCGAAGATCGACTTGAGATGCGGAACCAGAATGTCGTTTAAGCACGTGAGGAAGCCCCACATGAAAAACAGCGTGGTCACAATCGTGAGGGGGCGGGTGTAGCTTTGCGAAGGTTCAGTCACGATCCCGGTTGCCGCCGAAGCTGATATTCTTGGAGTCGCCATTTCGTCAGTCTCCTACCACCATGTCTCCGCCTGCACTCCGTAGGTGAACCCATCGGTTCGACTCTGGAATGGGATTCCGCCAACAAACCCGCGCAATCCATCCGACCAGTTTCCGTACGTCAAAAAAGCCCGCAGCACCGGCCGGCTGAAGAACTTCCGTCCCGCACCGATTTGCGGCGCGATCGTAAACTTGCGCAGCCAGCCGTCGTAGAGCGGGGCGATCTGGCTATGGGTATGATCGAAGCCGCCTTCAAGCGCCAGCGAAAGATACTTGGTGAAGAAAATTTCCGGACGGGCGCCGAATGAGACCCACTGCTGCCAGGGATGGAACGGGTTACCATCTTTCGTGCGCTGGTAAACGAAGATGGGCATGATCGCAAACTTGTCATTCGGCTGAAACAGCACGGATTCCGTCACCAGGAATTGCGCCTGGCTGTTGATAAACGGCGTCGGGTTCTGTACCACGGTGCCGCTTCCCGGCGAGCTGAAATTGCTGGCCACTCCGGTCCCGTACTGGATCGAGAACGTCTGGAAGCCTCCGTGCCATTCCAGAAGCTGATGCCGGATTCCAACCGCCTCACCGCTGCTCGTCGGAATCACCGTGCCGTCAGGAGTCGTGCCGCCCTTGCTGGTTGCAAAATCGAACCAAACGCCCCAGATGCCGGCTCGGGTTTTCAAGTCGTAGATTCTCACGTCAATATTGCTTTTTTCGTAGTTCCCATTGTCGGTGGTGATGTCAGGCCGCGCACCCGCCAGGAACGCCACCGAGGCCTTGCCGATTCCGATGTTGAAATCCTCAAAACCGGCACCGTACCCGCTTAGGTCGAGCGGGTAGAAATCGTTGATTTCGATGTGCTGGCGCCGGTAATATCTTTCCCCCGCCCAGAAGATGGCGTCCGGTTGCCAGTCGCCAAAGAAGTGGCCTCCGCGCACAAACGCCTCCCGCAGGCGGAACTGGTCGTTTCCACCGGAGGTGGCTACTCCGTCGACCACGGTCTGGGGAAAAGCAGCATAGTTTGTGGAGTTCGTTGTATTGGCCTCGACCATGACCTCGGTCTTGAGCCAGGCCTTGTCGGAGCCGTCGTTGCCGGAGTTCAGCCAATTGTTCACGAAGATAAACTCACCATAAGTCTCGGCTTCGTTGCCCAATCGGTATTTCGCTTCCGTGCCTGGCGCTTGAAATGCGACTTGCTGTCCACCTTCGCTATTCAACCCGTATCCTGAGCGAAAATATCCATGGAATTCGAATGCTCCGACCTGCCGCTGCAGCCCCTCGATCATGGTCTCGGCCTCCTGCAGGACGTCGTAGGTCGGCTGCTGAGCCAATTTCCCCTGGAACTTCGCTCCAACCTGATTCGATTGTCCACTAACGATCGCTTTCCCTTCAGTTTCGGCGGCGGCTTGCGCGACAGAAACCGCGCTCCCCTTTTCTTCTCTTTTGGCTTCTGCTTCTTTCTCCTCCTGGATTTGCTGCTCGAGACCTGCGATTCGCTGCTGCAAGTCTTTGGTGGTCTGTTCGTATTGTTGTTTCAATTGATCGAGTTGCTGCTGCAAATCGGCCTCCTGCTGGGCGAACGCGCGTGTCGGCAGAATGACCAGAACCGCCACGACCGCAATTCCTTTCGCATTGAAAGCACCGCGCATGGTTGACGATTTGGTCTCTGTCCTAATGAGTACTCGCAGCTTGCTGAGCATGCTCTGCCGCGTCCTCGATCGCCGCGGCGACTTCCTGGGGATGCGAAACATAGATCGCATGGCTTGCGCCCGGCACCTCGGTGGTGTGGCTATTTGCCCGCTTGGCATACCACCGCTCGAGTTCGGGATTGATGGTTCGATCCGCCCCTGCCACCAGCATCCAACTCGGCTTGCTTCTCCACGCAGCCGTGGTGATAACTGCTTTGAAATTGTCGGCGAAATTTGGCACTTGCGCACGGGCCATGAATACGGCTCGCTCGAGGGGAACATCGGCCGCAAAATATTCGCGGAATTGGGCTGGATCAAGGAACGTAAAGCCGTCCGGCGTCTTCTTTATTGCAGCAGATTTACTGAGATCGCTCGGGAAGCGCGCCCCGTTTTCCGCTTCACTTTCGCCGGCATCCGGCATATGGGCGGCGACGTAGACCAGGCCCACGACTGAGCGATTATTTCCTGCTTCGGTTGCGACAGCGCCGCCATAGCTGTGAGCGACGAGAATACATGGGCCATCCTGTTCGGCGATGACCCGTTTCGTTGCTTCGACATCGTCTTTAAAAGAGGTTTCAGGCTCCTGTACCATGCTGACGTTGTAGCCCGCCTTCGTCAGAATCTCGTACACACCCAGCCAACCCGAGCCATCGGCCCAGGCGCCGTGGACTAACACAATGTCGTGTACACGCTGCTCCTCTTGCGCGGTTGTTGCGCTGGAGCTAAAGACCAGAACCATACAGACAACGCTGCACCTTACCATGCTTGATCGAAACCGTCCGGCGAAACGCATCATTGTCCGCTTCCTGTGCCTCAGGTGATGCCAAACCTTGTGCAATCACCTCGCCGTTTGTCCGATGGCGTCGGTCAACTCGTCCTGAGCTTGGGCGTATTCGAGCTGGGATTGCAGCAGCAGTGTTTCCGCCTCGAACTCCTGCGCAGCCGCCGCGTCGGCCTGGGAACGCAGAGAAGCCCCCTGTTGCAGCTGCTGTGCCGATACTCGCCGCGCCTCCTGGCGGGTGGCCAGCAGTTCCCGGGAAACGTCCACCATTTGTTGTGTGCGCTCCACTTTGTTGTAGGCGGTTTGCACGCGCACTTCGACTTCGTCGCTGACGCGAGCCAAATTTTCTTTGGCTTGTGCCAACTGTGCGTCACGCTCCCGAAGGGTGGCCCTTCTCTTGCCACCATCGAACAAGTCATAACCAAGATGGGCGCCGAAAGTTCCGAAGTTGCGGGCGAGAAAGGGCACGTTATCCTGATAGCTGTAGCGGGCAAATGCCTCGACGTCCGGGATGTATTCGCGCTTGGCCGCGCGCACGCCGGCCGATGCCTTTTCCACTTCAGCCCGCGCTTCCGTGATTTCCGGCTGGGAATCCAGGGCAAGTCTGATGCATTGCTCGCGCTCGCAGCTTTCCGGGGATGCCGGAACGTCCGGGTCCAGAGCGAGATCGGTTTTGAGCGGCAGGCCCACAGCGTCGTTGAACTGCAGGCGCTGGTCCGAGAGTTGCAGCTCGGTCGTCAGCAGATCCTGCTTTGCCTGCAGGAACTGGGCTTTGCTCTCGATCAGGTCTGCCTCTAGTGTGCTCCCATACTTGACCTGCTGGATGCGTTCGCTCTGCAGGTCGTCGAAGGCGCGAATCTTGGCCTCGATGGCCTGGCGCTTGGACTGCACGACCAAGACGCTGTAATAAAGCTGGCGAACCTTCAGGGCTACGCTATTTTCAACCCCGCGGGCCTTTTCCCGGCTGGCGTTCAGCTCCGCGCGCGCCACGTCATTTCCGGCTTTGATTTTGAACAGTTCGGTGAGCGGTTGGGTCAGCCCCGTCCCGCTTACGACGAAATCCTTCTCGCCCTGATTGATGGTGAACTGGCGCCCGGGAATCGCTGTACCGCTCACCACTCCCAGGCTGCCCGCGGGTAGGGCAATAAATTGGGTGTCGGTAACATGCTCGACCAGGGTGTCATTGCGAAGCCTCGGCAAGTACGCGCTTCTCGCAACTTCTTTGGCGTGCTGCTCTTCTTCCACGTGAAGGGCCGCGAGCCGCACACCGTGATTGTGCTTCAGGGCCAGCTCCACGGCCTCATGGAGATTCAGGCGGCGTTGAACGTTCGATTCTGCCTGCTGCGCGAAGCCAGGCGCCAGCAGGCTGAAAAGAGAGACCAGGGTCGTCGCCCACTGGCGGAACACGCGATCTGGCGGACTTTGGCGAGCGCTCATCATTTCTCCCCCTGGGGCGCGTGCAGCTGTTCCTGAATCGCGGTCAGATCGCCGAAATTCAGCGGAGACCTGCGCAGCAGGACGATTAACAGCAACATCACCACGCACGCCCAGGCCACGAGATAAAACCCATCGTTTATGCTCAGCGTGTAAGCCTGAAGACGAAGCCGGCTGCTTATGACGCCAACCGCCCGCCCCGTCGCTGCCGCAACTCCGGATGATTTTGAAAGCAGTCCCGCCGCCAGCTGGTGGATGCTGCTATCCGTAACCCAGTTCCCGCTTTGTACGTGCAGGCCGAGCAGATTCGAATGCAACTTCTCGCGTTGCGCGATGAAGTGCCCCATGTAGACGGCGCCCAGGTTTCCGCCAAATAGCCGCACCGTGTGAAAGAAGGCGGAGAAAGTCAAAATGTCCTGCGGCTTCGCCATTCCTCCCGAAAAAATCGCCTGCAAAATAATGGCTCCAACCAGGCCAATAAACGCGAACGCCTGCCCCACTCCCATGAGGAGTTCTGTCCGGTAATAGTTCGAAGCCGACCAGACGCTGGTGAGGTCCGCATTCAGATAGCAGGCAAACGCCATGCACGCAAACCCGGACGCCAGCAGGAAACGCGCGTCCACTCTCCTGGCCAGCAGCAGCCCGGCAATGAACGCCAGGAAAATCAGCGGCAGAGCGCTCCACATCACCGCCGGGCCAATTTCATTGGCGACGAATCCCTGTACTGCCAGCGACTGCGGAATCAGGATGATGGTCGCCACCAGGCAGAATCGAAAGAAAAACAGCGCGATACCCAGCAGAACCGTGTTCCACTGCCGCAGGTAGGGCACTGCCACCAGCGGATTGGGCATCCGGAAGCGGATGACGATGGCGCAGATGACCAGGAACGCCCCTCCGAAGAACAACGCGTTGAAAAGTCCGGAGCGCCACCAGTCGAGCCGTTCGCCCTGGTCGATGGCTGCGTAAAGCGCGGCCAGCCCCGCGCTCCAGTACAGGAAACCGGCAAAGCTCGGCGCCGGGCCCGATTTTTTGGCCGCCGCCCTGGGAATTCCGAAGTAGACGCACACCATCATGAACGCCGTGATTACCGCCGAGTTCCAGAACACCCAGTGCCATGAAAGGTGCTCCCGGTACCAGCCGTACAGCGACGGGGCAATATTGACGGCGCCGTCCACAAAAGTCGCATACAGTGCGAGGGTGTACGGTAGAAATCGAAGGGGAATATTGCGCAGCGCAAAGGTCAGCGTCAAAGGATAGAACGTGCCTGAGGTTAGCCCGGCCAGAACCATGGCAACGATCAGCAGACTGTAGCTGTGGATGAACGGAACCAGAAGACAAATCAAGCTGAACGAAGTCGCGGCCGCGAACAGAATTCGCCTCGGCCCCAACAAAGCCCCGACATACACGATAAACGGCCCGATAAACATCAGAGCGATGTTGTAGGCGCTGCTGATCCACGCGCCGTCATCGAAACCCAACCCCAGGCCGCCTTTGAGATCGGCAAGACCGAGCGAAATCATGCGTCCGGTAAGCGTGACTACGCCGGCGCCCGTGATCACGCCCAGAATCCCGAGCAGCGGGCTCTTCGACAGCTCACTCGGCATCGCCGCAGCCGCGGTTTGCGCAACTCGGATCGGGGTGCTAGCCGCTATGGTGGAGGAGGCCATTATTCATTCCGTCAGTGCCGTGTACGGACAGTAACCACCGCGGAGAGCCCCGGACGCAGCTGCGAGGCCAGGGTCGAATCGTCAAGCGCGATCTTCACCGGCACCCGCTGCACGACTTTGGTGAAGTTTCCCGTGGCGTTGTCGGGCGGCAGCAACGCGAATTGGGAGCCGCTGGCGGGGGCGATCTCTAATACTTTTCCCTGGAAAACCTTGCCGGGATAGGTATCGACGCGAATCTCCGCCGGGTCTCCAACGTTGATGTTGGTCAGTTGCGTTTCGCGAAAGTTTGCCGCTACCCACCGGACGTTCTCCACAAACGGCATGACCTGGGTTCCCGGAGATACCAGTTGTCCGGCACGCACCTGGCGCTCGCCTACGGTCCCGTCACCCGGCGCGAATATTTGCGTGTAACCCAGATTTACCTGCGCAACTTGCAGGGCGGCTTCTTTGGCATGTAGGTCGGCAACCAGTTGTATGTCCTGCGATTCGAGGACGGCCTTGCCTCGCCGCTCGGCCTCCGCCCCCGCCTCATTGCTTCGCAGAAGTGTCTGGGCCTGGGCCAGATCGGCATCGCGGCTGGCATACTGGGCGGAGAAACGTTGTTCATCGGCAACTGCTTTTTCGACCGTCTGTTGAGTAGCCGAATTGTTCTTGAGTAGCGCTTCCTGGCGGGCGCGTTCCAGGCGTGTGCGCGTCACATCCGCCTGCGCCGCCTCTTTTCCTGCCTGTGCGGCCGTGATCTGGGCCTTGGCCTGGTCGATTCCCGCGAGGGCGCGCTCGATCTTTGCATCCTGCAGTTCGCGCTGGCGGCGGTTGTTTTCGATCGCGGCTTTCGCAGCTTCAACCCCGGCCGCAGCCTGCGCCACCTGGGCCTTGTAATCGTCGTCGTCCAGTTGAACCAGGATGTCCCCTTTGTGAACCTGTTGGTAATCGTTGACCTTTACCTCGCGCACCAGCCCCGGAACCTTCGTGCTGAGCGGAGTGAGATCGCCGCGCACGTACGCGTCGTTCGTGGTCTGCTCTACGTGGTTCCCTTCCCAGCCATTCCAGTCGCGAGTGATGGTGACAACGATGGCGATTGCCAGCAGCAGCACAATCAATGGCGTTCCATGCTTCTGCCAGGCTGATTTGAGTCGTGAAGGTGGACGTTCAATCAGCTTGGGTGTGGTTGCCGGTGGCGGAGTCGTTGAGGGTATGGGAGAAGTTACCATTTGTGTTAAGGGGCTCCTCAAGGCTTCGTACTGTCCTGTCTGCCGTTGCCGATCGGCTTTCGAACGCGCGCCTCTACGCTTGAACCTGTGCACTTCCCCGGCCATTATCCTCAGGGCCAAGTCCTTGAATTTACGGGGCTAGCATTCGTCCCGACCATTGACCTCACTTCCGCGAGCCTTGGCATGTGCCAAATGCTTGTCACCCCAGACAGAACAGCGCGCACCGTTCCCTTGCTTCCTGCGCGATTTCGCAGCATTCACGTCGCGGGCTGCGGAGTGCCAGATGGAATGCGAAGTGCAGCGGGTGGGAACGTAGGTTTCTGCCCGACCCGGTCACGCGCGAACGCCCGGCCGGAAGTCCAGGAATGGGGTGCAAAGCATTATGAGCGAACGAGCGAAGGTCATTATTATCGGTGGCGGATTCGGTGGGCTGTCCGCGGCTCAGGCTCTGAAATCGGCGCCGGTTGATGTCACCCTGATCGACCGCCGCAACTATCACTTGTTTCAACCGCTCTTGTACCAGGTCGCCACCGGTTCACTCTCTCCGGGTGAAATCGCCGCTCCGATACGCGGCATCCTCGGCAGGCAGAAGAATGCGCGGGTGTGGCTCGGCGATGTCGCGGATATTGACCCGGCCGGCAGGCGCGTGCTGCTCGCCGACGGTGCGAGTCTCGACTATGACTACTTGATCGTGGCGGCCGGTTCGCAAACCTCTTACTACGGGCACGACGAATGGCAGAAGTGGGCTCCGGGGCTCAAGAGCGTGGAGGAAGCGATCACCCTTCGCCATAAGATTCTGTACGCATTTGAGGTTGCCGAACGTCTCGACGACCCCGCCGAGCGCCGCGCCTGGCTGACGTTCACCATTGTGGGAGCAGGTCCCACGGGCGTTGAACTCGGCGGAGCCATCGCCGAGATCGCGCGCCAGACACTCGCGCACGACTTCCGCTCCATCGATCCCGAGGATGCGCAGATTATTTTGCTGGACGCATCGCCGCGCGTGCTGATGACCTTTCCCGAAGACCTGGCCAAACACGCCGTGCGATCACTTGCGAAACTCGGAGTGCAAACCAGGATGGGCGCGATGGTGCATGGGGTCACCCGGGATGGCATAGCCTATCAGGCCAACGGTTCCGCGCAAACGATCTCCACAAAAACGGTCATCTGGGCGGGAGGCGTAACCGTCTCTCCGCTCACCAAAATGCTGGCCCAGCGCACGGCTGCGGAAACGGATCGCGGCGGAAGGATCAAAGTCGGCCCCGACCTGACCATCCCGAAATATCCCGATATCTTTGTCGTCGGAGATATGGCTTTCTCGATCGACAAACACGGCAAGCCGCTGCAAGGCGTGGCCCAGGTGGCGATGCAGGGAGGAACCTACGCGGCGAAAGCCATCGCGAGAAAAGTGAAAGGCAAACCCAGGCCGGCTCCCTTCAACTATTTCGACAAAGGAAACCTCGCCGTCATCGGCCGCGCGGCTGCCGTGGCCAACGTATTCGGCGTCCATCTTTGGGGCCTGCCAGCGTGGCTGGTGTGGGCCTTCATCCACCTCGCATATATCGTCGAGTTCCAGAGCCGCATCCTGGTTTTCGTTCAGTGGGCAATCCAGGACTTGACCTTCAGCCGTGGGGCCCGGCTCATCACCGGCATCGCTCCCACCGATTTCGACTTCAATAACGCCGTTGGCGCACGCAGCGCCGTCGCGCCCGCTGTGGAGAAGAAGAACGAGCCGGCCGTGGCGTAAGGCGGCCAGGGACATACGACGAGGGCACAGTCTTCAAGTTGACTTCGGGCAAGAGCGGCTGGAGCTACACCAGCCTCCACGACTTCACGGGCGGTTCCGACGGCGCAAATCCCGAAGGGAGCTTGGTCATGGACAGTAAAGGCACTCTCTACGGCACCACATATCAAGGCGGGGTTGACACTTGTCTCTGCGGCGTTGTGTTCGAGGTCACGCCCTGAGATCGGGGATAGAGCGACGGGATACCAGCGGGCCGGCCGGCGCTCTGGGTCCGTTGGCTCAGCGAGCAATCCAGGAGGAAACGCTGGAGTGCGCGGGGCGCTTCTACCCGGTAGATACTCGCGCGTTCCCCGTGAATGCAGTTACGTTTTTCCACACCGGGATTCGCGTGCCGGTGATGTCCGTCACCGAAATCGACAGCGATCCTGCGCCATACTGCTTAGGAACGTCCGGGCGGCGGCGTGTGTCCACCAACCAAATGGACGACACATCGCCGCCCAAAGTCGTCTCAAGCACAGAGTGTGCCCGCAAGTTATTTCTTTGGAATATTTTGCGTATAAGCTCTTTGAATTAAAGATTTTGCCGGGAAACCGTCCTATCGTGCTGATTCCATTAGACCACGGGGGGAGGGGGTGCTCCACTTTTCGGCGCTGGAATCTACGCAGCGCGGGCGGCTCGCCCTGCGAGCCGCCGCATGGCATGAAAGGGCGCGACCGCTATTACGCCACCGCTTTTTTCGCCACCTGGGACAGCGCGTACTCTTCCAGTTTCCCCGCGTCGCTGTTGAACTTGCGGATGCCTTCGGCCAGCTTCTCGGTCGCCATCGCATCTTCGTTGTGCAGCCAGCGGAAAGCTTTCTCGCTCAGGTGCAGTTGGTCGTCTTTGCTCGCCTTGGCGACTGCCGGGTCTAGCTTGCGCTGCACCGTGCCCTGACTTTGCTCCAGTTGATCGAGCAGGTCGGGGCTTATCGTCAGCAAGTCGCTTCCCGCAAGATGCAGGATCTGGCTCACGTTGCGGAAGCTGGCTCCCATGATCTGGGTCTTGTAGCCATACTTCTTGTAGTAGTTGAAAATGCGCGTGACCGAGCCAACACCGGGGTCCTGGTCCGGAGGGATCTCCTTGCCGCCCCCTTCTTTCTTATACCAGTCGTAGATCCTGCCGACGAAAGGCGAGATCAGGGTGACTCCGGCCTCGGCACACGCAACCGCCTGGGCAAAGCTGAAAAGCAGTGTCAGGTTGCAGTGGATTCCTTCCTTTTCCAGCTCGTGAGCCGCCTGGATCCCTTCCCAGGTGCTGGCAATTTTGATCAGGATCCGCTCCCGCGAAACACCCTTCTTTTCATACAGCGAGATGAGCTTGTGCGCCTTGGCGACCGTGCCGGGAGTATCAAAGCTGAGGCTCGCCGCGACTTCCGTGGACACACGGCCGGGAACAACCTTGAGAATTTCGCTCCCGAAAAGCACGAACATCTGGTCGATGAACTCCTCCGCCATTTGCTCGTGGCTTCCGCCCAGGCCCGATGCCTTTTCCGCCGCCTCCTCCACCAGGTGACGATAGGCCGGCATCTGCGCTGCATGATAGAGAAGAGAAGGATTCGTAGTTGCGTCCTGGGGCCGGTGACGGTGGATCGCTTCAATATCGCCGGTGTCGGCAACCACGGTCGTGTACTGTTTCAAAGACTCGAGCAAGGTCATGGTTTTCTCCTGTTATGCAATCTCCAATGATCTGAAGGCCGGGGTAATACGTGTACCTAATTTTTCTGCGGCCCCGCGGCCGCCGGTACGGGCGTAAGCAGTTTCTCAATCGCGCGGCCCATCGTCGCGCTCATCTCAGCGACAACCGCGCGAACGTCGCGCTGCTGGACCGTTCCCGCCTCGGACGCTTCGTTCGTCCACACGGTGGCACCGGTTGCAAGGCTCGTCATCTGAGCAGAGATCGCAACCTCGACCTTGATGGAGCCGCCATAGTCAACCTCTTCCAGCTTCTCGAGCCTTCCGCTAAGAACGTAGTCGATGTCGGAGCGTCCGTCGTACAACTTTACCTGCGCGAAGTTCCCGCTCGCGCGCAGGCGTTCCGTCACCGCATTGGTCACGAACTCGCGGGGATCAACCGCCCAGCGGTGATAGTTGTAGAAACCAATTTGTTCCGGAGAAGTCTTGTACACGATTGCCCCTTGCCGAAGGTAAGTGGGCGATCGGAATTCCCGGACCGCCAGGCAGGTGCGGACACCTTCCTGCGCCGGCGGATCCGGCGCGGGCGGCACATGGAGAGTGTAATAATTCGGGTACTTCGCTGCGCCCCCGCAGCCGCTCAACCCCATCAGCGCTGCCAAGGCAAAACAACCTGCGATCAGGCACTTACTCATATCATCCTCATTGATGCGGGACTTCCCGGTCCTTCGGCTGCTTGATCCGAATCAGGCTCCAGGGGCGCTGCTTGATCGAATCGGTCAGCTGATCCAGGTTGTCCGTAGCTATGCGCAGATTTTCCATGGTGTCGTCAATCTTGTAGTCATTCGCACGAACCACGACCTGCATGTCGGCCAGCAAGGCCTTGGCTTGCTGCAGAGTGGTCTGCAGCTCCGTCAAGTCCTTGCGCAGCGGTTCACGCGCATCCGTGACCGTGCCGTTCACGTTCTGCACCGTCGCATCGACGTGTTGGGTGAGCGTGTTCAGTTGATCGGTCAGACGATCTATCTTGGGCCGTTCCGTTGCCACCATTCCGTTGATGTTGTCCAGCACGGCTTGAATCTTCTGCTGATTCGGCTTGCCGGTTACCGTGTTCAGATTGGCAAGGAGGTTACGCGCATCGCCAGTTATGCCTTGCAGTTCTCCGCGGACCTGCGTGATCAGGCCGTCGGCATTGTCGGCCACCGTAGCCATTTTCCCGGCAATTTCATCCAGGCTCGCGGCTTCCTGCGAAGGTATGGCTGCCCCGGGCGGAAGCCGTTTGGCGTCGTTGCTGCCGGTGGTGATGGACAAGGCAGCGCCGCTCATGACGCTGACTAGACCGAGTTTGGCAATTGATTTTTCGTTGAGAGGCGTGCCTTCTTTCACGTCCAGCAGAATCTCGATTTTTGTAGGATCGGCGGCCGCGGGGCGCACCGCCGTTACCTTGCCGACATTGATTCCTCCGAACAGAACCGAAGCGCCCGGCTCCAGTCCCCCGGCATAGCGCAGATACGTCTTGTAAGGGACCGTTCCTCCGCTCATTTCTGCGTTGAGCAGGTAGATGATGGTGAACGCCAGGATGGAAAAACATCCCAGCACGAAAGCGCCAACTTTTGCCTCCGTGGTCACGCTCGTGCCTCCGGCCCCTGCAGATATTTTTCCAGATAGGCGGCCACCGCGGGCGTCTGTGCGATATTGTCGGGAACGCGATCCAGGAACTGCCGGACTCGCGGATCCTGGCTGGCTTTGATTTCCTCCTTCGTTCCCACCGCGCGGAACTTGCCCTTGAAGAGCATTGCCATCCGGTCGGCGATCCGGAAGGCGCTCGGCAGCTCATGGGTCACGACGATGATCGTCACCTCGAACACTTCCTTCAGGAGCACGATGAGTTCGTCCAGTTCTGCTGCCACAATGGGGTCGAGCCCGGCAGAAGGTTCATCGAGCACGATGATTTCTGGTTCCAGCGCCAGCGCCCGCGCCACCGCCGCGCGCTTCTTCATCCCGCCTGAAAGCTCCTGCGGATATAACTTCCCGAAGTCTGCCAGCCCAACCACCGCCAGTTTCATCCAGACCATGAGTTCGATGATCGACGGCGCCAGCCGGGTGTGTTCCCGGAGAGTCAGAGCAACGTTGTCCTCCACGGAGAGCGAATTGAACAAGGCGGCGCTTTGAAAAGCCACTCCCATAGACCGGCGGACTTTCTTCAGTTCGGCTGCCGGGCAGTGGGTGATGTCGATTCCCTTTACGAATACACTGCCGGATTTAGGACGCTCCAGGCCAAGAATCTGGCGCAAAAGCGTACTCTTGCCCGAACCGCTTCCACCCAACAGGACCATCGTCTCTCCGTGCTCGATGTCGAGGCTGAGCCCGTCGAGCACACGATGTCCATCGTATTCAACCACCAAATCGCGAATCGAAATGATTGGCACTAGTGCTTCACCGTGAAATAAAAGATGGCGGTGAAGACGGCGTCGGCAACAATCACCAGAAAAGTCGACTTGACCACCGCACTGGTCGTAGAGCGGCCTACGGAGTCCGCTCCTCCGCGAACGCGAAATCCTTCGAGACAGCTCACCTGGGCGATGATGGTGGCAAAGGCCACGCTCTTGATCAGTCCCGTGATTACGTCTCTCAATTGGATAGACTCGAACACGTCCCTGAGATACACAGCCGGGGACAGATGGGTGCTGAAGAACATGAACAGCCCGCCGGCGAAAATGCCGCAGGCGTTCGACAGGACACTGAGACACGGTACGGTAATCAGCGCGGCCAGATACTTCGGCGCCAGCACAAACTCGATCGGTTCCAGCGCCATGACCCGCAGTGAATCGAGCTCCTCTGTCACCTTCATGGTGCCGATTTCAGCCGCAAACGCCGAGCCCGAGCGGCCACTGACAGCGATGGCCGTCAGGAGCGGCCCCAGTTCGCGGGTGAAGCCGACCGCAACCAGATCAATGACGTAATGAATGGCTCCGAAACGCCGCAGTTCGGATGCGCCTTGCATGGCAAGGATAAATCCTGTGCAAATCGCCATCAGAGAGACCATGGGGAGCGCGTCCACCCCGATTTGCAACATTTGCCCCACCGCTGCTCGCCAGCGATACCGATTCCCCACGAAAGGCAACGCCCTGCCCAGGGCGCGCAACGTCGACCACCACTGAATATTTACGCTGCCCACGTAGTCCAGATGATTGATGGTGCTTCTGCCGACATCTTCGAGAACGTTTGCCATCAATTCACCTCAACCCCGAAGCAGCCTCTTTACATCCACTTTCAAACACCGCTTGCAGGCCTGTAACCTCGAACAGACGCACCATTCTGCCTTGCACTCCCCTTACACACAGCGTCGTTTGACGATTGCGCGCGATCTTGAGCGCTTCCAGCAACGTCGCAATGCCGGACGCGTCAATGTAAGCAACCTCCGTGAGATCCACGACGACGTTTATTGGCGCTTGCCCTTGCAACATGGCCAAAAGCCGATCCCGCAAAGTTGGGGAAGAATCGATGCCCAGGCGGCCATGCAGGCGCACGAATGTGCCTTCTTCGCCATGGTCCACTTTAATGTCGAGGCTGTCGCCTTCGGTGACGGTCCCTTGCGTCAACTTAATTCCCCCAGCCACTGCTCGGGGCATGCCAGCTTCCATACAGAAACGACGCTTTCGTGCGCGCCCATCTCATTCTCGGAGAGTCGTTTAGGTATCCATGCCTGTGAACCGGCAAGGGTGGCAAAGGTGTTTGCTGAAACTGTCGTGACAAGCAGTTGGCATGTGACAGAGCTGAGATCGATCTCTTCGGCTTGCGCCATCTGCGGGTGAAAACAAGCTAGAGCGTAAACCCGGCTGCTCGATCGCTCTCACATCCTATTGATGCCGCCGCGACGAACACTTCCAGAACCGGCGACGGATCGGGATCAGCTTGAATTGCCGTCCTCTGGCACGTCAAATGCTAGTCAGCAGCGAGGATGGCATCGCAATCTACCAGTCAGGCAGCCTTGGCGCTGCAACAGGAATTCGAGAGTCTATTGCCGCAGGTCCTTCCGCGTTTTCGCAGAATCGCGGCGCGCTGGCTGGACAACCGTGAGGATGCTGAGGATGCGGTGCAGGATGCGATGGTCTCAGCGTTCACCCACATCAAACGATTTGGGGGGCGGGCGAAGATGTCAACCTGGCTGACCGCGATTGTGATCAATGCCGTGCGCATGCAGATGCGCCGCCGGCGTCGAGGCCGAATGTTGGCGCTCGATTATTCCCCGAAAGAAGGCCAGCAGGCTATCTCGGAGCTGCTCGCGGATCCGCGTCCAACGGCGGAGAAGGCTCTCGAACGGCTCGAATTGTACGCGCTCGCAATCAAGCTTACCCGCAGCCTGGCTCCAAAGCAGAGGGCAGCGCTGCAGCTGCATCACCAGCATGATTTTTCCATAAGAAAGGCTGCGAAGAAGTTAGGTGTTCCGGAAGGCACTTTGAAAGCTCAGCTGGCGCGGGGCCGCGCGAAGCTCAGGGCACGGTTTCACAGGGTCACGGCCAAACCGAGATTCGGGGCGCCTTCTGCTTAACCTTTGTTTGATCAACAGGCTCGAGCAAGTCGCTCCGCCATTGTCACATGGCTAGAGCCTTGCCACGCTCAGCCGGGCCGACATTGTGTGTTCCTGTCCTGGCCCCAGCGTGACCGCGCTGCCCATGATGTTGCTCGCTTCGACACAGAGAAACTGCTTCCATTCGCCCTCACCCAGGTCTCGCAGCCCGCTGGCTCCCTCTTGCCATGGATTCCAAACTACGGTGGTGCTCGAATTCGTCTTTTGCAGCCGAATTCGGCGGCGCATTTTCGGATCGAGCAAATCGACGGCGTTGTGGATGTTTATGAACGCGTTGTCGGTTTGTGACGCGATGGTCACGTCGCCGACCTGGGTCTTTTCTTTGTTAGAGTCTGTGTTGTCGAGGAATCGCATCCCGTCCACACCCTGCAAGCGCACGTCATTGATGTCCGCCACGCGATTGTAGGTGTGCAGCGCCTCCTCGAAACGGAAGGGCGTTTTGCCGGTATTGATACAAATGAGTTCCAGCTTGAGTTCGAGACCAAAGGTGACCCGGTGCACAACGCGGAAGTCGCCCGGCCACCAGCGCCGGGTTTGCTCGTCGCTCTCAAGAAACATGGTCACCGCGACACCCGCATTATTCTCGGCGATTGAATAAAGCTGCCACGATCTTGTGCGCACGAATCCATGCGCCGGAGCGTGGGGATCGTCAGGCTTTCCGCGAAACCAGGGGAAGCAGATCGGAATTCCGCCTCGAATGGCGTGACCCTCCTCCCATCCCGATTTCGTGCTGAGAAAGAGCACTTCTTCACCACCCGCAGGACACCAGGAAGTTACGTGGGCCCCGTGCACATACATCTGGCCACGCGCAAGTGGGCTGCTGATCTCGACCCGTGGAAGGCCGCCGTCGCCTTCGCGAACCCGCGCGATTTCGGGAATCCCTAAGCGACGGTCCAGTTTCGTCAAGTCCAAAACCGTATTCATGTCATTTTCATTGAGAGGAACTACACCCCGACCATCAGCTGCAAACAGAAGGCCAATGTCCCGGCCGCCGAGCTCGCTGGAAAGGCAGCTATTTAAGGCGAATGTAACCTTGCTGTCATCGACGCTGACAAGCATTTGGCAGGTGACGGAGCTTCCACCGTCATCCCCGGAACACGTCCCCGGTTGCCATCCGTCCGCAAACCCTAACTGCATGCAAAAGCAACTCACTCAAGGGATCCGCAAACGCTTTGACTTTGGCACGGCGAATGCGACAGCAGTCTGCGACTTACGACGCAAAGCCTCCGGGAGGAAGCCCGCATGTTGAAATCGCTATTCTTAATCATCATTTGTGCCATCGCGTTACCGGCGTTCTGCGAGTCATCAGCGAAGTATGAAGTAGCCACAGTCATCGATGTCAAACCGCATCAATCGGCGGGCGACAGCTCGTCGCCCGCAGTCAGTAGTTACGAAGTTTCGGTCAAAGTCGCCGGCACGGTTTACGTTGTGCTGTACAGCGACACACTGGGAACAGGCACAGTAAGGTATATCCCGGGCCGGGAGGTGCTGGTGCACATCGGGAAAAACACGCTCACCTACAACGATATTTCAGGCCGTTCGCAGGAAGTGCCGATCATCAGCCAGAAATCGGCGACAAAAGTGAGCCAGCTGAAGTGATTCGCGGGTTCACGACGGCACAAATGAACGAAGTACTGGCCGCATCGTAGGGGGAAAGACTGTGGGAGAAGTATCGCGAGTCTCGTTGGACCGGGATCTAGCCGTCAAGCCAAACCTGACAGGCCGAGCAAGCGAGAGAAGTTCTAAGCTTCCTGTCGTTTATCTGGCGCGACACGGCAATACGGCCTGGACGCACTCCGGCCAGCACACCGGCCTCACGGACCTGCCTCTGACTCCGGATGGCGAACGCAATGCCGTGCGGCTCGGAGAGCGGCTGAAGGGATTGACCTTCGCCAAGGTGTTTACCAGCCCGCTGCAGCGTGCGGCTCGAACCTGCGAACTGGCCGGATTCGGAGCCGTGGCCGAGACCGATGCCGACCTGGTGGAATGGAACTATGGGAAATATGAAGGCCTGACCTCCGCACAAATCCTCCAGCAATGCCCGGACTGGGACCTGTTTCGTGACGGCTGTCCGGGAGGCGAATCACCCCAGCAAATCGGCGAGCGGGCCTATCGTATGGTGCAACGGATACGCGCGGCCGGCGGCGACGTCCTGCTCTTTTCGAGCGGACACTTTATTCGCGTGTTGACGGCGTGCTGGTTGGGTGTCGGACCAAATGGCGGAAGATATTTTGTCCTAAGTCCGGCGAGCCTAAGCGCCATCAGCTATGAACACAACCTCACTCAGCCCGCCGTCAAGTTATGGGACGACGATCGGCATGTAGGGCCGTAGTTTGCGGCGGCGCAACCTTCCCAGGTGGTAGATAATCAATGCCAGATGAAGCAGACTGCGAGGTCCCCCAATGAGCACGAAACCCGTAGAGGAACCGAAATCCCCGAAAGTCGTTCCGATGGCCACGCAGCCGGAGAATGCTTCCGGCATTCTCCGCCAATACGGCGGCAACTTGATCCGATTCGCCGGAACTGAGGAGGCCCTTTATGATCGGCACCTGGTTTTCGACCGCGCGATCGATCCCAGAGTAGCGAGCGCCCGTGAACGCTTCGAAGCCTTCGCGCATTCGGTGCGCGACGTTCTGGCCCATCGCTGGGTGCAGACCAAAACTACGTATGAGCGTCAGAATGCGAAGCGGATTTACTACCTCTCTATGGAATTTCTTCTGGGGCGATCTCTGGCCAACAACGTCACGAATCTGCTGTTTGACCCTATGGTTCGCCATGCCGTCAAAGAAAAAGGCATCGACTGGCTGGAGCTGGTCGAGCAGGAACCGGATGCCGGCCTCGGCAATGGCGGCCTGGGCCGCCTGGCGGCGTGCTTCCTGGATTCTATGGCCACCATGCAGCTTCCTGCGACCGGCTACGGCCTGCGCTACGAATATGGCATGTTTCGGCAGTCATTTGTAAATGGATGGCAGCAGGAGAGTGCCGACAATTGGTTGCGGGACGACGACCCATGGGAGATCCGCCGCCAGCACGAGAAAGTGGAGATCAAGTTGAACTGCAGCTACAAGGTGCGAGACGGAAAGGTCGACGTGATTCCAGATCAACCCTCCAGCCTGTGGGGAATTCCCTTTGATCGCCCTGTGGTCGGGTATGGAGGAAAAACCATCAACACCCTCCGCCTCTGGGCCGCCGCTGCCCCTGAGGACTTCGATTTTCAAGAGTTCGGTACGGGAGATTTTGTGGGCGCCCTGTCTGGAACGCTCGAAGCCGAGTCGCTGACCCGGGTGCTCTATCCCGATGATTCGACGATGGCTGGACAGGAATTGCGCTTCATGCAGGAATATTTCCTGGTCGCATGTTCCCTGGCCGATTTAATACGGCGTTTCCTACGGCACAACAGCGATTGGGAGATGCTGCCGCAGAAGGCAGCCATCCAGCTGAACGATACCCATCCTTCCCTGACAGTCGCGGAACTGATGCGCATTCTGCTGGACGATGCCCACCTCGAATGGGATGTGGCCTGGGATCTGACCAGGAAAACCCTGGCCTATACCAACCACACGTTGCTTCCCGAGGCCCTTGAGAAATGGCCGGCATCGTGGTTTGAACGGTTGCTTCCGCGACAACTGGAAATCATCTACGAGATCAATCGCCGGTTGCTCATCGAAGTCCGCAGGCAATTTCCCGGGGACGAGGGACGGATCGGGCGAATCAGCCTGGTGGAAGAAACACCTTCACGCAAAATTCGGATGGCCAACCTCGCGATCGTTGGTTCCCACAGCACGAATGGAGTTGCCGCCGTTCACTCGAAATTGCTGCGCACGACGACCGTCAAGGATCTCGCCGAGATGTTTCCAGAACGCTTCAACAACAAGACCAACGGCGTCACCCCGCGGCGCTGGCTGCGGGAAGCGAATCCCGGCCTTTCCGGAGCGATCACGGAAGCGATCGGCGAGAAGTGGATCACGGACTTGAGCGAGCTCAGAAATCTAAAAGGGCTGGCCGAGGACTCGGGTTTTCAGGAAGCCTTTCACGCCTCAAAGCGCGACGCCAAAGTTAGCTTCGCCAATTGGCTGAAGACGACTTCCGGGCAGGTCGTCGATCCTGGCACCATTTTCGACTCCCAGATCAAGCGCATCCATGAATACAAACGGCAACTGCTGAATGCGCTGCGCATCATCGTCTGCTACAACCGCCTGCGGGACAATCCTGACCTGGAGATGGCTCCGCGCACGTTCTTCTTTGCCGGGAAGGCCGCCCCTGCTTATAAGCTGGCCAAACTCATCATCAAGTTCATCAACAATCTGGCAGGCACGATCGATGGAGACCCGGTTGTGCGCGGCCGGATGAAGGTGATCTTCCTGCCCGAATACAATGTCTCCCTGGCGGAACGTCTGATCCCTGCCAGCGACGTCTCCAATCAGATTTCGACGGCGGGATATGAAGCCAGCGGCACCAGCAACATGAAATTCATGATGAATGGAGCTCTGACCGTGGGCACTCTGGACGGTGCTACCATCGAAATGGCCGACGAAGCGGGGAAAGAAAACCTGTTCCTGTTCGGCCTGACCGTGGAGCAGGTCCAAAACAGCCAGGGCTGGTACAACCCGCATTGGCACTATGAGCACGAACCCGAAACGCGAGCCGCGCTGGACCTTATTTTTTCCGATTACTTCAGCCGGAACGAGCCTGGGATCTTCGATCCCATTCAGGATACGTTACTTAAGAACGGCGATCACTACATGCACCTGGCCGACCTCACGTCTTATGTTCAGGCGCAGGATCGCCTGGGGGATCTTTATGCTGATCGCGCCGGTTGGGCGCGAAAAGCCATCCTGAACGTCGCCAGTTCAGGAAAGTTCTCAAGCGATCGCACGATTCACGAATACACGACCGAAATCTGGAAGGCGGAACCATGCCCCGTACTCTAGAGAAACAGCCCGTCGCCGAGGCTCCGGCGATTTCTCCGCTTGCGGGGAAACCCGCGCCGAAGGAACTGCTGATCGACCCCGCGCGCCTGCAGCGGGACTATTATGAGCGCAAGCCCGACGTAACCGACAGAAACCAGCTGGTCGCTTTCGGCACCAGCGGGCACCGCGGTTCTGCGCTTCACGGCACCTTTAACGAGGCGCACATCCTGGCAATCACGCAGGCTATCTGCGAATACCGCAAAGGCCTGGGCATCGACGGTCCTTTATATATGGGAAAGGACACTCATGCAGTTTCGCAGCCCGCACAGCGCACTGCTCTGGAAGTCCTGGCTGCGAATGGAGTCGAGACTATCATTCAGGAAAACGACGGCGTAACCCCGACGCCCGTCATCTCCCACGCAATTCTTGTCTACAATCGCGGACGGAAGGAACACTTCGCCGACGGCATTGTAATTACCCCGTCGCACAATCCGCCCGAGGACGGAGGATTCAAGTACAACCCGCCCAATGGGGGCCCAGCCGACACGGACGTAACCGACTGGGTGCAGAATCGCGCCAATGATTTGTTGCGATCGGCAAACAAAGAGGTGAGGCGCATTCCCTTCGAGAAGGCGATTCGGGCATCCAGCACCCACCAGGAAGACTTCGTGATGCCATTCGTGCGCGATCTCAAG
>Ga0335080_10001284_pt1 | contig 24309 bp, 18 predicted proteins | sample Lox_Sample_34_FD_206720 | JGI IMG/M metagenome (GOLD analysis project Ga0335080, IMG submission 206720) | Soil microbial communities from Loxahatchee National Wildlife Refuge, Florida, United States - Lox_Sample_3.4 | ecosystem: Environmental > Terrestrial > Soil > Wetlands | place: USA... | reverse complement strand
CGTTCCGCAATACGTGCATGCGCTTGATATATCCAGCATTTCTGGGTAGTAAGCTCTGGCTCAAGCTGCATACTCCGGTCGGCAGGTGGGCAAACATGTCGGCGCTCGAACTCGCAGACGGACCGATGCCGGTGGCGAACATGACATCGCAATCCAAACCGTCATGAGTACCTTGACCAAGGCCTCTGGCTTCGAGGCCGGCCCGCCGCCGGTATCGAGCGCGCGCGCTCGAGCCCCTGTCTTTGTGCTGGGTTGCGGACGCTCCGGCACTAAGCTCCTGTATCACACACTGCTCTCCGCTGGCGGCTTCGCTGTTTACTTCGCCGAGAGCAACGCCTTCAACTTGCTTGGCGTGCGCTTCGGCGATCTTTCCCGGCGCAGCAATCGCCGCAGCCTTCTCGATGCCTACTACAAGAGCCTGCTATTCGAGCGCACCGGCCTGAGGCCGGAGGAAATCGATCAGCATGTGATGGACGAGTGCCGCAATGCCGGCGACTTCCTCCGCATCGTGATGGAGGCGGTTGCTCGAAAGCAGGGCATGCCGCGCTGGGCCGAGTGCACGCCGCTTCATTTGCTCAACCTGCCGCTGATCAAGCGTGTCATTCCTGACGCACTTATCATTCACATTATTCGTGATGGCCGCGACGTCACTACTTCCCTGCACCGCATCGGTTGGATTCGTCCATTTGCCTGGGACCGCAGCCGCGCCCTTCTTCCGCCCGCCATCTTCTGGCGCTGGATCGTCGGCAAGGGGCGCCGCTACGGCAGCGCGATGGGCGCCGATTACATGGAAGTACATTATGAGGATGTCGTCGAGAATCCGCGCGAGGCTTTGGCGCGGATTGGAAAATTCATCGGCCAGGAACTGGACTACGACCGCATCCAGCAGGTCGCGCTAGGCTCTGTGCATGATCCCAACTCGTCTTTTCGCGGTGACGGCCGCGAGGCTGAAGCCAAGACCATCGGCCGATGGAAAACCATGCTCACTGCCGAACAGATTCGCGATATCGAAAGCATCCAGGGTGAATTGCTGCAGGCAACCGGATACACGGTGGCTACCCTTCCGGAAAAACTCCATCCATCGCTGGCTGTGCGCTTTATGAGTTTTCTTTATCCGTTGTATTTTGACGTTAAGCTCTGGCTCAAATCGGCGACTCCCCTGGCTCGTATTGCCAGCACGGGCCGAATGGGGATTGCCAAGCGCGGCGCGACGTCGGCGTCATACGAATGAATGGTCGAAAATCAGTCGATCGAGAGCGTCTCGACCATAATTGGCGAATGTCTGGCAACTAAATGTCCGGCCAACACAATCCCGCGAATCTGCGGACAGAAATCGAAAAGCACCTCTCCCTCGGCGACTTCAACCACGCCGCCGGCGAATTGCGCGAACTCTGGCGCCGGGAACCGGGATCGGCCACGGCCAGTTATGTCACTTCCCGTGTCGATCAGCTCCGCGACAAGCTCATCCTCACCAAATTCAAGCTCGCTATTCTGCGTTCCTTCACGGTCGAACCGATCGTGCCTCTCTTGCGGGCCGAAGCCTTCTTGTTTGCGATCGATCTTGAGGTCCACGTCGCCGACTTCAACACCTACGTACAAGATATTGTCGACGCCGGCAGTTCGCTCTATCGTTTCGCGCCCAACGCGGTTGTGCTTGCCGTTCGTAGCGAAGATCTGGCGCCAGACCTCACAAAACAATTTGCCGGCCTCACCCCTGAGGACACGCGCCAGGCCGCGGATCGCGTCGCACGTTGCTACGAGCAATGGGCTGCCTCTTTTCGCAAGTACAGTCAGGCTGCGCTCATTCTCCATTCGCTTGAACGACCCAGGCATCCGGCACTGGGCATTCTCGATAGCCAGTCCGAAGACGGACAATCTGGCCTCATTCTCCAAATCAACTCCGCAATACGGCGCGTTGCCGCAGGACACCGCGGCATTTACGTGCTTGATTACGACTCCCTCATCGCCCGCTATGGCAGCAATCGCTGGCACGACGATCGGAAATGGCTGATCGCGCGATTGCCGATCTCGGCGGAGCACCTGCTTCCCATGGCCCGCGAGTGGATGCGCTTCCTTGTTCCTCTTGCAGGTCGTACCGCGAAAGCGCTGGTTGTGGATCTTGATAACACGCTCTGGGGCGGAATCATCGGAGAGGACGGTATGGCCGGGATTAAGGTCGGCCCTGAACATCCAGGTGCCGCGTTTCAGGCTCTACAACGCGCTCTGCTGGACCTTACACACCGCGGAATCCTGCTCGCCATCTGCAGCAAGAACAATCCCGATGACGCTTTGGAAGCAATCGACAAGCATCCAGGTATGCTTCTGCGCTCCAAAGACTTCGCCGCCTTGCGCATCAATTGGGGCGATAAGTCGCAGAACATTCGCGAGATCGCACGCGAACTGAATATCGGGCTCGACTCGCTCGCATTCCTCGACGACAACCCATTTGAGCGGGAACAGGTGCGTGCCGCTCTGCCCGAGGTCATGGTCATCGACGTTCCTCAGACTCCCGACGGTTACGCGGCCGCGGTGCGCGATTGCCCCATCTTCGAACGACTCACGCTGCTGGCAGAAGACCAACAGCGGACCGCCATGTATGCCGAGCAACGGCAGCGCGCCGGCGCCGAACAGAGCTTCCAATCCAAAGAAGACTTCTTTCGGTTTCTTGAACAGGAAGCGGAACTCAATCCGGTGTCGGATCTCACTCTTCCACGTATCGCGCAACTCACGCAGAAGACCAACCAGTTCAACCTAACCACCCGCCGCTACAGCGAGGCGCAAATCGCAGAGATGGCGCGCCAGCCGGGCTGGAACATATTTTCGATTCGTGTGCGCGACCGTTTTGGCGATCATGGCGTTGTCGGTGTCGCCATCGCGCACGACCAGGGCGAGCAATGTGAATTGGATACGTTTCTTCTAAGTTGTCGAATCATCGGACGAACGGTTGAGACCGCTCTTCTCGCCCATATCGCAAAGTCTGCGACGGACCGGGGCTGCAAACGCCTGGTAGGCTGGTTTCTGCCCACCAAGAAAAATGCGCCCGCCAGAGACTTCTATCCCCGGCATGAATTTGAGCTCGCAGAACAGAAGCCCGAGGGTTCGCTCTGGTCGCTCGACCTTACCCGCCACCAAGTCGCTTTCCCTGAGTGGGTTAGACTAGTCACTGCCCATGGAGGCCACGATTGATGTCCGCCGTTTTCGATCAGATTCGAGCCATGGCTGCCGATCTTTTCGGCGTCCCGGCCGCGAGTATCGACACGTCTTCTTCACCCCAGACGATCGAGAATTGGGACTCCATCCAACACTTAAACCTGGTACTTGCCATTGAGGAAAGATTCGGCGTGCAACTTTCTCCCGAAGAAATCGAACAGATGAAGTCGGTGGGCGAGACTGTCAAACTGGTCGAAAGCAGGCTCCAGGCGGCTCCGAGGTAGTTCTTGGCAATCATCATCCAGCCTTATCGGCCGGAGCATGAACCGGCTGTTCAAGAATTTAATCGGCGCCTGCAAGCCGCAGGTGACCCGGATCTGGTTTTCTCGCACTCTTCTATTCCGCGCTGGCTGGCCCCTGGCGGCACAAATTCCGTTTGGAACGAGTTCTTCGTCGCTGTTGAAGGATCGGCAGTGCGCGGCGCATACGGCCTGAAGCAGGAAATGGTTTTCGTTGGCGGCCGGGGCATGCATAGGGTAGCGTGCTACCATCACCCGCTTTCGGAAGGAATCATTGACCGGACGTATGCGAGCGTAGGCGCACTTCTGGCTCGCGACGCGTTGGCGCGTCAACCGCTCCTTTACGCGCTCGGGATGGGGGGCTCCGATCGCCCCATCGCCAGGATGCTCAAAGCTCTGGGCTTCAGTTTGACGGCCATTCCTTTCTATTTCCGGGTGGTCCACCCTCGCAAGTTTTTGCTCGAAATGCAGGCCCTGCGCAACCAGCATTGGCGTGCCATCCTCATGAATATAGCGGCTGCGACTGGCACAGGGTGGCTCGCCATCAAGTCGGCGCAAGCGGCGTCCGGACTGCGCGTTCGCCGGCCCGATTTTGCCGCCGAAGAGATCACCGAATTCTCCGATTGGGCCGACGTTCTCTGGAATCGCGCCAGTACTACTGTCAGTATGGCTGCCATGCGCGATGCGAACACTCTGCGACTTCTCTACCGACCCGAGGTGACGAGCATCAAGCGCATACGGGTGAGCCGGAACGGTACAGCTGCCGGCTGGGCGATTGTCGGCTTGCGGCGCAAAGATCAGAAGTTCGGACGAATGCGAGTCGGGTCGATTGTCGATTGCTGGGCATCACCGGAGGATATGCGTGCCGTCGTTGCGGCCGCGACCGGGACCCTCGAGAAAGAAGGCGTTGATCTGATCGTTTCTAATCAGAGCCATCAATCGTGGACGAGCGCTTTTGAAAACAGCGGCTTTCTCAAGGGCCCCTCCACGTTCATCTTTGCCGCATCCAGGAAGCTTACGGAATTACTCCAGCCGTTTGAGCAAAACAGGATGTTATTTCACATCACCCGCGCCGACGGCGATGGGCTTCCCGCCAACTTCTAAACACGCTTAGCTCTCCTGATGTACCAACGGCGCCTGGTTAGAGGCTTCCGAAGACAGCGGATAGCCTAATGAGATCATCACATGCCCCCAAGCGGCTTCAATCTGCGCCACCGATTGCGGAGGGAGCACCGCCTTCCACCCACCTGAAGAAGCTTTCCGAACGAATGGCTTATCCTGACGCGTGTAACGCGTTTGCACCCACTTGCTCCCCTGCTTTTCCTCTAATTGGCGCATGCGGTCGGCAGAGCTTAGTTCCGCGGCACGCACCAGCCGCTCTCTTGTCGGCTCAATGCCTAGCAGGTTGGCGACTTTGACCAGTTCGCGCGCCGGATCTGCAATCATGTCCTCATATCGCAATATCAGAAAGCCATCCTTCCCGGCCCGCGTGCTCATCCAACTGGTGACGTGGTCGCCCCAGTTTCCCAGACGATCCCAGATCTTTCCTTCGATCCATGGCGGCAAAAAGTCCTGAATCGGCAATTGGTCGCTGAAAGATCTCTGTTTCATCTCCCAATGAAAATTCGAAACGGCGACGTCTCTGGGGTCACGCACGATATAGATAATTTTCTTGTAACGCGGGTCGAAAACTTCATGACTCTTCAGGATCCGCGGCCTCGGTAGATGACGCAGGTATTGGTCCCCGTGCTTGTACATGTCGGCAACCAGACGCTCTACATTCAAGAACGTGACCGCCTCTTCGGTGTGCACGAGATTGCCCACCAGAAAGCGGGTCCAGGTATTGCCGGAGCGCGGGAAAGAAGTCAGAAAGATGTCATCGGGGAAGATCGTGATGTCGCGCTCGATACGAAGTCGCCGGAATAAGACGTCGTTCACCCGCGACAAATGCTTGATGCCCCTCTTGATCAACATACCTTCTCCTTACTCAGCCGCCGACTCCTCGCGCCGCTTGTGCTCTCCCTGTAACCACCCGAGAAACTTCTGCTTGCGCGCAAACATATTGCGCGCCTCATTGCGGAGCGCGCTCACAATCTGATAGCGCGACTTGATGAACCAAGGCACGCGATGTGCAACACATCCATACTTCACTTTGTATGTGCCTTCGCCCCCCCAATCATAAACGGCCGCGCCGCGCCGCTTCCAGTAACGCATGGCGTACCAGTGACAGGCTTCGTTGGGGCGCAAGTTCTGGTGGGAGCGAAAACTCGCATTCCCCCAGAATTCCGCGATCTTATTGAATCCCGGATAGATTCCGGTCGCGATGCACTTCCCTTGCGGATCCCGGGCCCGAATCAACAAGACGTTCCCACTCGGCCCAAGATGCTTTACCAGCGATCGCACACGCTCTACCGAATACGTTGGCACCAGCCCCTGCTTCGCGAAAACATCCTTCAATTGCTCATAGTATTCATCCGCGAAACCACGGTCATGCGCTTCTTCGATCGTCACCCCGCTCTTCTCTGCCTTCCGTATGCAGCGCCGACAAGCGCTTTCCATACCGTTGAACAATTCGTCCTCGGACTTACCAAGATCGGTGCGATACGAAGCGTAGTGCTCGGCTTTGAAGCCAAGCGCTTCGCCATCCGCAAAGCTGAAGTTTGGATCGGAGACTTCCATGTGGAGGCACTTCAGGTGATCCCAGGCAAACTTCTCCAGCGCTTCGAGGGCATCGTGCCGCCGCACCCCCGGTTGCAGGTTGAATCCCATATAGGGCGTGGTCCACCCGGGGAAAGAGCTGCCGAGCACCTTCATCCCAAATCGAGAAAATGTCAGCCCGCTAAAGTATCCGGCAACGTCGCTACCCTCGCGCAACTCCGCCACAACCGGCTCAGCGCCCTGGGACTCCGCCACAAATTCGAGCCACGCCCGGGTTTGAAAAACCGTGCGGTCTTCGAAGGTGTCAAGCAGCTTCCAGTTTGCTGCTTTGAAATCAATTGGGTGAAGCTTCATTCGTCTCCGGTCACTGGACCATCTCTATCGGCCAAGGAAGGTGCGTTGCAGCTTCAATGTGAACTGGGTCAGATCGGACGGCGTATTGATCCGCTTGAGTGCCAGCGGTTCGTCGCCCGGCCGCACTGGCCCGGGCGTGGTCAGCACAGCCGATTTAAAGCCCGCCTCTCGCGTAATCTCCAGCGTCCGCGTCGACCAGCAGGGATTCAACGCAGGGTGCGGATAGGAAAAATCCTCGACAGCTTCCCCGATTCTCTCTTCGAGCAGCCGTTTGCTTTCCACAATCTCGGAGCGCGCTTCCCCAGCACTCACCTGGGCCACATTAGGATGAGAAAGCGTATGCGCACCAATCGTATGGCCGGCCTTTCTCAATGCTCGGACCTGTTCCCACGTCATCATAAAGCCGTGCGGAGCATCGACTGGTTCAGTTCCCAGCGATTCCTCGACGCTTTTGATAAAGTCCTGTTGCACCTTTCCGGTCAGTTTCGCACCCATATCCCAGGCCAGACTCCGGGCTGTCATCCGCTCTTCCGGCACCTCCAAGCGGAACGTTCGGCCGTTCTCCGGGGTATTCCACTCCCTCTTGTTTGTCGCATGAAAGGCGAAACGTATGCGACAGTACCAAGGTAACGTTCCGCTTTCTACCGCGTTTACCATAATGTAAAAGCTTGCGGGTATACCGTAATGCTTGAGAACCGGTAACGCCACTTCGTAGTTGTCGGCAAAACCATCATCAAAGGTAACGGCAACCGCACCCGGGGGAAGCTGACCGCCGCGGCGGGCGAATTGGACAACCTCCGAAAGACTCACGGGATGGAATTTTTGCGCCAGGGTCTTCATGTGCCCCTCGAAGTCGATCAGGGGGGTTGAGGCGCCAAAAATAGGATTCGTTAACTGTGGCTCTTCGGCGACCGAATGATAGGCCAGAACGGCGGCGCTCTTGGGGGTCAGGCGGCTTGCCACCCGGAGGATGGAACTACCGACAAGCGCTTTCTTTAACCAGCGCTTGGATTTCGATGCCAACACTCTCTCGACTCTCCTGCAGTGCCATGGCGAGTATTCGAGCTCAATGATAGCATATGGACTCGTGGGCTTCGGTGATCGGGACAGCAGGCAGCGCGAGACATAGATTGTTATGTAACACGTTTATAATGAATAGTTTACAATGTTTATATCTACAATAACTTCAACATAGAACCAGGACGGGGGCGACTTGAGTTCCAAGCAGCAGGTTAACGATCTTTTTACCCAAACGGTCGACGACTGGGCGCGCTATTACGACGACCCAGCGCCGGTCACAATGACGGCACAGAACTTCGTTTCGCGGCGTCGTTTCGCCATCCAGATGATCGAAAACAAGCTGGCGAAAGGATCCAAGATATTGGACGTGGGCTGCGGAACTGGCCATCTTGCCGCCGAACTAGCCAAGCGGGGCTATGACACGTGGGGTACGGATTTGTCCGCCGGCATGGTCGACTATGCCCGCACAAACTACAACCACGATCGCTACCAGGTCGCCGATATCGAAAAGATCCCTTTTCCCGACAACTTTTTCGATGGCATTGTATGTCTGGGAGTAGTGGAGTATCTCGCCAGTGACGGCCCGGCCCTCAGCGAGATGCATCGTGTGCTCCGGCCCGGAGGCTACGCCGTCATTACGACACCCAGCAGTATTTGTCCCTTTTTCTATATGGATCGCGCCCTCGTTCGCACTCGCTTCGCGATCCGGCCCGTGACGGGCGCCATACGTCGCCTTTTTGGCGGTCAGCAACGGCCTGCCCAGCCATTTCCGAAGGTGCAACATCGGCGATACCGCAAGGGGAGCTGGAGGAAGTTGATGAGCTCCCACGGGATGGAGCTCGAAGACTGGGTGTGTCACGCGTGGGGATGCTATGCCGTAGAGCGCTTCTTCCCCCAAGGCGGCTTCTGCCGGGCCAGCGATAAGTTTGCCCGCAATGGTGCGGTGAACTGGATCGCCTCGGACCAACTCTCGTGCGCTCGCGCGGTGAAGTAACTATCGATCGAGTGGCGGTGCCGACATGCGCTCCCGATCAATGGGAGCCAAGCAGTTCCTGATAGGTTCCGAACCACTGCTCGCGCACCACTTCCCATGTGTATTTGCGCGATTCCTCGTGGGCGTTTCGCGCCAGTCTCGACGCCAATTCGGGGTCTCGTAACAGTCGAATGACATTCGACGCCAATGCCTTCTCATCCCCGACGGCCGAAAGCAAGCCCGTACGTTCGCTTTCAACAAGGTATGGCATGGATTCCGGAGATGTGGTAACGACGGGGGTGCCTGCAGCAAATGCTTCGATCACCGAGACCGGCATGTTGTCGAGCCATGAGGCGTTAATGAAAATGTCGGCTGAGTCATAGGAGTTGCCGATTTGCTCGCGTGAGGCGACGCCCGGGAAATTCACTCCCGTCAGCTTGAGGTCATCGACCACCTTCCGGATTTCGGCTTCCATCGGCCCTCCGCCTACGAGGTCAAGTCGCGCTTCCGGATACTCCTTTCTTATCTCGGCGAATGCTCCGACAACCTTGTCCACACTGTAATAGTCATGAAAGCCGCGTGTACAGACCAGGTGCGCCCGCAGCGCCTTACGCTCCCGATAACGAAACTGGGAGAGATCTGCGATGTTTGGAACCACCCGCGCGCTTAGACCAAACTCGCGAAAGACATCCACAAGATAGCCGGACGGCACGACGATCATATCCGCTCGCGAAAGCACGAACTTGCCGGAACGAAAACGTTTCAAATGGTCGCGAGCTTCCCCGCTGCGGTAGTTGATCAGAGTTTTCTTGCCACGCAGCCTGGCAAAAAACCAGGCTGGGGCCGGGGCGAGAAGAAAAGACCAGTACGACGCTGAGAAAATATGCGCGATGTCGACGTCCTTGAGCTCGCGCCACAGGTGCCAAAAATAAATGGGCTCGCGCAAGACGGTGCGCAGGCCCGGGATTCGTTCGGCCCATGCAAGCGGCCAAGGCAGTACAGGGTCAACGCCAATGAATTTGACCTCCACGTCAGGATCGTTCTGCCAGAGCCGCATTAACAGATCGGCCTGGACGGCTTGTCCGCCGACGTAGCGCAAGCTAGGCGCAACAATGGCAATCCGCATTCGTCTCGTCGACTTGGGGCCGTCAGCCGCGTTCATGCGTCCAGCCTTGCGCCGCGTTTTCGTTCCAGAAGCCTGCTGTACAACTCTTCATACTGGCGACAGACCCGATCGAGCCCGAAGTTCGTTTGCGCGAATTGCCGGGCATTGGCCCCCAGCGTTTGACGACGCTCTGCGTCGGACAACAGGCCGCAAATGGCGTTCGCAAATTCGCTTTCATTACCTGCGGCGACCAGTGCTCCGCGCTGTTCATTTACGAGTTCCGCATTACCTCCTACGTTGTAAGCCACGACCGGTAAGTTCGCCGCCATCGCTTCCAGAATCACATTCGACAACCCTTCGGAGTCGGAAGTGAGAACGGCTACATCCAGCGAGGCGAGAACTGCAGGAACATCCCGCCGATCGCCGAGGAACGTGCTGCGCTCTCCTAACCCAAGGACGGCCGCTTGTCGCTCGATCTCCGGGCGCAGAGGGCCATCGCCCGCAAGAACGAATTCCACTTCGGGCACCCGGCTATGGACTTCCCGTGCAATGCGCAAGAAACCGGCGTGGTTCTTATAATGTGCGTTCATCCGGGCGACCATGCCGACGCGAAGCCTCCCGGAAATTCGGGCCAGCGCGGGCATGGCGGCCTCAAACGCCGCCGCCGGCAGCGCATTCCCGATGACCACGAGTTTCTCTCTTGCTAACCCTGCCGCCGCCAGCCGATCTGCTCCTGCAAGCGAGTTGCAAACGACGGCATCGCAGAAACGAAAAGCTGCCGCCTGCGCGCGGAATTGGGCCGGCGTCATCAAGTCGCCCAGTTGGCGATGGCTGCCAATCACGACCGGCACCCGTGCCAGGCGGGCAGCCGGGATCATCGTCAGATTGGCGTAGAAATCGAAAGCGTGCGCAACCTTCACCCGATTCTCAAGAAAATACCGCCTGAGCTTGAGACGCGCGCGCAACGATTTCCACCCAAACAGGCTCTGTCCTAACGGAAATGCAGCTACCTCCCCGATTTCACCCGCCAGCTCTCCGCGCGGATTTACGCAACCCAAATGAACTTCAAATCTGTCAGGGCTGGCATTCCTTGCCAGGACGGCAAACTGGCGTTCCGAACCGCCAGTCTCAAATGTGTTGATCATCAGAAACAGGCTGATCGGAGGATGGGTCGAATGCTTTGTCGTTATTCTGGCAGCGTTCGTGGCGCCCACCCGCTCACTCTCCTGCCGGAACCGGCGTAAAGGCAGTTGGAACCGGTAATTCTCTCCGCGAATCGGCCACTACGGGCAGAGAGAAGACACCCGCCGGCTTGACGTACCGTTCAAGGAAGTTGCGGTGCCAGAGTTCAAATATCAGCAACCGCCAGACGCCTGCGATCCTGGTCCGCCCGCGCAAAAGATAGTTATCCATGACGCCACGGACACCGCTGGGTAGGAAATAGCCGCGTTCGAGGGTGCGCGGCTCGAGCAGGATCATCAACAGATCGTTCAGTTCGTTCCGCATCCAGTGCACCAGGGGAAGAGAAAATCCGCGCTTTTCGCGGTAGAGGACTTCGCGCGGCACCCCAACTCTTTCCGCAAGTTTGCGCAGGATGTATTTCTGCATGCCGCCGCGCAGCTTCCACTCTGGACCAAGGGCAGTGGCCCACTCCACGAACACGTGATCAAGAATCGGAACTCGGACTTCGAGTGAATTCAACATGCTCATGCGGTCGACCTTGGCCAATATGTCATCCACCAGATAGGTCTTTGTGTCCACATAGAGGAGTTGGCTAACGGGATCTTTTGTGGGAGCACTGGCGAATCTTCGGCGCAGGACATCGCATGGATCGTCTCCTCGCTTGAGGATAGCCCGGAACTCATCCGAAAGCAGCGGCGTGTCGCGCTCAAAATCAGGCAGGAATGCCAGACGATCAACATAGCGCTCCTGCCACGGAAGCGAAATGTTGTAACTCAATCTTCGCCCCTTCACTGTGCGAGGCACCCGGGCGAACATCTTTTCGCGATAAAACTTGCGCGCCCATTCCGGAATGAACTCGAAGACCCGGTGATCTTCGTGAATCCGGTAACGATCATACCCGGCAAACACTTCATCGCCACCGTCGCCCGATAGCGCAACCGTCACGTGTTGGCGCGCCATCTGCGAAACGTAGTACGTGGGCAGCATCGACGAGTCCCCAAACGGCTCTTCCAGTGAACTCGTAAGATGTTCGATCGTCTCGACGACGTTCGGCTCGAGAATCAGTTCGTGATGCTCGGTGCCGAATTTCTCTGCCACCATTCTGGCATATGCCGTCTCGTCAAAATCGTCTTTCGTGAAACCTATCGAAAACGTCTTGACCGGGCCCGAACTGGCGCGCGCCATGAGCGCCACCACGGTGGAGGAATCGGTGCCACCACTCAGGAATGCTCCCAGGGGCACGTCCGAGATCAGCCGCATTTTGGTCGCTTCAAACAGCCGATGCTCTAGCTCCTCCAGGCATTCTTCTTCGCTCTTGGGTGAGTGGGTACCGTAGGCGGGAAGATCCCAATATCGACGAACGCGAATTTCACCATTCTGGAACTCCAGCAAGTGTCCGGACGGAAGCTTGTAAATTCGGGTAAATGCCGTGATCGGCTCAGGCACGTAACCGTAATACAGATATTGCAGCAGGGCCTGCGGGTTGACTTCGGCTAACTCCGGCGCAACTGCCAGAATGCTCTTGATTTCCGAAGCGAAGTAGAGGTTCCCGTTGTGCAGAGCGTAGTGCAGCGGCTTCTTGCCAAGCCGGTCGCGGGCCAGGGTCAGCTTGCGGCGGGTCTTGTCGTAAATCGCAAGCCCAAACATGCCTCGCAGTTTCGAAACACAGTCCGCTCCCATCTCCTCATAGAGATGGAGGATGACCTCGGTGTCGGTCTTCGTGGAAAAACAATGTCCGCGCTTCTCGAGTTCGGGGCGAAGTTCAAGGAAGTTGTAGATCTCGCCGTTGAAGACAATCCATGCCTGGCGATCTTCATTGAAGACTGGCTGATGGCCGCCAGAGAGATCGATAATAGACAACCGCCGCATCCCCAGGCCGGCGCCGTCCGCCACATAAATTCCCTCGTCGTCGGGGCCCCGATGCACGATCTGGTCGCACATATGCCGCACCATCGCCTCGCTGATGTTGCTCTCGCGAGCGGCGCTAACGACCCCGGCAATTCCACACATGCTCTATCTCCAGCCTTTCTGGCTCGCTGGGACGGAACCGGCATTTTCCGAAGACGTGGCCACATCCGCGAACTGCTTGAAACGATAGTCACGAAACTCGCCGGGATTGCCCTCCCGGCCGTCACATGCGGCCAGAAGAATGTTGACCATCTCGCGTGCGGTAACGAAATGCAGCGTCTCTTTTCTGGCGGCCGCATCGGTTACGAACTGTTCCAGGAAGCCGCGGAACTTGCCGCCAATTACGGCCTCGTGCTGGGTCGGATCCATGGAGTGGCAATGGAGCTTGATGAAAAGCCAATCTGGACGCCCCGCGACCGAAACCCGGGCCTTTTTCCAGAAGGCAAGGCGCGACAGAGTCATGGGGGCAAAGCCGGTAATCGCTCCATTTTCGATGACGGGTTTGCCACTGCGCAGAGAGGCGCCGAGATCTGTAAGCAGTGGACCCTGGACGATGAGTGGCCAAATCTGGGGTGCGTGGCCCACCTTGAGATCGCGCCCTTCTCTCTGAGGCGCCGCCTGATGAAGCGGCAAGTCGCACTCGTACACGGAATTGACCTTCGCTGTCTGCGCCGGATGCCAGAGCGAAGACGGCATCGTGAAGTCGGCATAGCATCCCGTCTCCGCGAGGATTTGCATTTCAGAATCGACGCCGCAGAACAGCCCTCCCGCCGAGTTGGCGAGCGCGAAGTTTCCGTGGACGAAGGCGTAGCGCGGCTTCTTTGACGCGGTCGTCGCCGAAAGACAGCGATGCCGATATGCGAGCTGGTCGCGGAATTCGGCTAGCTGTCGCCGCGTGTTCTCGACTGTGTCGGGCTCGAACATGCCGTGATGCAGATGGATCTCCGTTTCGCCCCATCCCGCGTGACAATGTTCAGCCAGCATTTCGACAAGCTCTTCATCGTATTGCTCCGCGGGATAAAAGTAGGTATGGACCAGCGGGCGTCCGTCGTGATCCCGCAGACGCTCGATCACTCTCGGATATTCGCGGAACCAGATTTCCACACGGCGCAGTTGTTCGGGGCGCGAAACGCGTTTATAGCCGCTTGTGGGATCGAACGCCGGCTCGAAATGATCGGCGAGCGCGACCATGAGGTGAACGGGACCGGACGCCGAAGAACGCAGCCCGTGATAGGTCGCTGTGGGCAGCACTCTTCTGGCATAAGCGAATTTCTTCTTGAAGCGCATGCATTTTCCGAGCCTGCTCAAACTACCCGTCTCGTGCGCCTGTCAAAGCGCCGGGGACTGCTTTGCGCCCAATGGCTTTCGACCGCGAACGGCAATCGAGAACTCGCCCACGCGCATATCCTCCATGCCCATCGCTTCATACCAGCGGAACACCTGCTCATACGTATGCTTGGACTGATATTTCGGCGAGTACCAGTCAAAGGTGTCCAGCATTCTCGCCTCTGGATCCTTTTGCCGGTTCACTGGAAACATGTGATGCATCAGGCCGGCCGCCGGAGGCCCGACCAGCGGAACCTTCTTCAGGAACTGTTGGGTGTTGTAAAGCATCGGCACCGCGACTTTCAGTGTGCTGTGCAGGGTTTCCGGTTTCATCCGGCTCGTGTAACGCCGCCAGAAATCGCTGAAGCGGTACCACTTGTTGTATCCGCTGTATAGCCACACGGCGAGGATGCCTCCCGGTTTCAGATACTTCTCGAGTACCTTGACGGCAGCCTCGCAATCGGGAGTGTGATGGAGCACTCCGACACTGTAAATCAGATCGAAACTCCCGGGTGCAAATGGCAGTGAAAACACGTCGGCCTGGAAAGCAACGAAGTCGCGAGATGCCAGATTCTTGGCCGCCACTTCTGCGGCGGCACTGAGGTCAATACCCACCACACGCGCGCCCCAGCGTGTGGCCACTTCCGCGAAGCGGCCCATGCCGCAGCCGACATCCAGAACAAGTTTGCCTTCCAGCTCTTCTGGTCGAAGGGCCGTCTTCATGCGGAAATTACGGTCGGACTCGCGAACTTCATCATGATCGAGTTGCGTTTTTTGATACCGGTGCCACTGGAAGCCAAAGCTGGCAGCATAATGCTGGGCGTCCACAAAACGCGCGATCCCGTTCACGCAGGGATAAGTGCGCTTGCAGGCCGGACAGAAATAACCTTCCTTACCGTCACTCTCGAGCTTCGAACCGCAGTTCAAGCAAGACAGAATTGCCTGCAAATCAGCGGACAGGCGTGACTGTGCTACTGGTTCTTCCACGTTCGGCATAAACCTCCAGGAAATGACGAGCCTTCTTCGACGAATCCGCCGTCGAGCCGGCACCCAGACCTCGTTCCTGGTCCTGCTCTTTGGTCGTCTGCAACAAGGCCGCGGTAAAAGCAACGGCAAAATAGGGGAAGTACTGGTACATCTCCGGCGCGAACAAAGCGCCCACACCGAAACCTACCAGCGAACTGGTAAGCGCCCCCACAAACAAAACGATGTCGGGATCGAGGTCGGTTCTTTTTCGAAGGATCTTCAGATTCTGAAACGCCCGCCGGAAAAATAAAATGTAAATGATGAAAACAGGAATTCCGCCTTCGGCCGCGACCTGAAGATAGGTTACGTGAACGTCGCGCCAGGCCTGCGAATAAGCCGGGAAGTTGCGTGCCCCGATCCCGAAAATGGGATACGACTCGACGGCCTCGACCGCTTTGAGCATCAGGTACTTCCGTTGTTCGTAGGACCCGTATGCCGACTGCTCGGTGGTGCTGTTGCCGGAAAGAGCTTGAAAGCGATCGTAAAGCTTGCCGCCGACCGTGACTCCGATGAGCACGCTTAGAAAGGCGGTCGCCACCAGCAGATACATTCGCCTCCCCTTGATCGCGAAATAGTAGAGCGTCACTGCCCCCGAAATGACCAGGTCAATGAACCCCGCGCGAGAGGCGGTTTCGAAAATCGCGATCAACATCACCAGCATTCCTGCAAGCCAGAGCACTTTTTTCACCGCGCTCTTGGCCGTCATCATAAGGGCGAGAACAAACGGCAACGACAAAACAATCGCGAAAGCAAGATCGTTCGGGTTGGAGTAGATACCGCCGATTACTCCTTCCAACCGGTCAACGGTGCGCCCTTTAATCAGCGCGATCCCGCAAACCACAGCCACCGAAACCGCCTGAATGATGATGATTCTGCGCAGTCGATTGAAGGTGGTGATGAGCAGGAACACCAGCGCCCATGCGATATAAATCTTTGAAAAGTCCACCATGTGCGACAAGGCGCCGCCTTTCCACACAGGTGATAAAAAAGCGCCGAGGTAAAGCAGGAGCAACATCGCGAGCAGCAACGTTGCTTCCCTCGGAAGATCTTTCAACGTGCGCTTGCTCCGGCCGCCGCTGTTGAACAGGCCCCACATTGCGAGAATCGCGGTAATCTTGGCAAGCGGAAAGTAGCCCAGAACCGGTATCCAGTCTTCCGGACGCGCACAGTAAACCACGAAGAACGCGCTCAGCCAGAAAAACGCCTTCACGCTGGAGTCGCCCATCTGGACCGTCGCGGGTCTTGCCGGCAAGGTCTCAGCCGGTGCTCCATTCCTGTGATACCCAATTGCCACAATTCCTCTTTTTCTATGCCAAGTGTGTCGCAACCGCACCGGTCGTACAAGATGTCTTTTCCACTAGCGACTCCAGTACTTCATTGAATCGCTTGCCGATGACTGGCCAGTCGTGACGGGCGGCTGTTTCCGCGGCCGCCGTTTCGTAGCGGCGCCGGAGTTCCCGATCTCGCAGTAACATCGTCACCGCCTGAGAGAATGCCCCGACATCATCGGCCAGAATGATGTCGCGGCCATTATGAACGTCCAGTCCTTCTGCACCCACCGTTGTCGAGACCACCGCTTTGCCTGCCGCCATTGCTTCGTAGATCTTGAGGCGTGTGCCCCCGCCAATTCGCAGCGGCACGATCACCACTGCCGATTCCCGCAGGTACTCAATCACTGAAGGCACCCGCCCGGTCACCTCGATCGAATCCGAGGCCCACTTTTCGACGCTCCGGACCGGATTCCGCCCTACGATCCGAAGTTTCGCATCCGGCACTTGTTTCCGGATTGCCCCCCAAATCTCCCCACAAAAATAGTCCACGCCATCGGCGTTCGGCTCCCAGTCCATCGCGCCGATAAACGTCACTACCGGCCCGGGCTCCATCGGGTTCATACCCGGCTTGTCGCCGGCCGGCGCATACTGCGCGAGATCCACTCCCGTGGGCACAACCGTTATGTGGTCCCCATTCACCCACCGCATCATAAGCTTGCGGTCGTTCTCCGATACTGCGATCACGTGCTGGAATCTGCGAACCGCATCCTGCTCGTAGCGCAGCATTTTCCGGAGTTCCATGCGGTACATCGTCTTCTTCACAGGATCACGTGCTGTTTCCGCGTGCCGGCGCCAGATCTCACTTTCCACGTTATGCTGGAACAACACGCTCGGAATAAGGAGGGGTTCCGGAAAATTTACGGCAGCATCCAGAAAGTCACATACCGCGATCTCAAAGCGCCCCTCGCGGAACCAACCCTCCAGTAAGTGTTTCACTCCCGCATCTGCGAACCGGCCGACCGCATACGGCGCAGGTCGATGGAGCTGCCACAAATAATCCAACCCGCGTGCCAACCCCGTCGCTTCCCTTTTTCCCGTGCAGATCGCAATCGCTCCTGGAAACTGCCGCTGCAGCTCCTTCGCATAGTCCGGATCCGCCTTGCGCCCGTAATACGAGCAGAACGTCAGCTCATGCCGCGATGCAAGATATCGCAATAGGTGGTACGTGCGGATGTTGCCGCCGTTCTCGACTGGCAGAAGCTTATCGGCTTTGACCCAGAGTATCTTCATTCGGTTTCAGCGAATCCAGACCGCCTTCCTCCCGGCCACAAAATTCACGAATGCCATCAAGGCAGCGGAATTCAGCACCACGAAAGTCCGCGCGGCATCAGCCACACGCCCAAGTGGACCCACCTTCATTCCTCCCAGCGCGGCAAGGCTGAGAGCGTAAAAAGCGAGCTGCCCGACCAGCATCACCCGGTAGAAAGGAGTGCGCAATAAAATCGATGCGACCAGCAACCCCAGCAGAGCAAAAGGCACGGCCAGCCGGGATAACTTGTGGCTCACGAACTCGAAGCGCATCGCGTTGCGGGAGCTCAACAGCCACGGAGCTAGTTGCAGGAGTTGATAGTTGCCGCTTAGTGTGCGAACCTTGCGCGAAAATTCGCGGCTTTCCCCCAAATCGGGAGCATCCCACGCTCGCGCGCGCGAATCGAAAATCACCCGCCCACCACGGCGCACCACCTGGATGGGCAAGAGAACGTCATCCAGGATCGTGCCTTCTGGTAGCGGATCAAGAAGGACGCGGCGTGCGCAATAGATCGCTCCCGTCGCGCCGGCAACGGATCCTGAGGCTGATTCAAGTTCTCGGATCTTCTTCTCGATACGCCAGTACAATCCCATTCCCTTTATCGTTTCTCCGCTCGCCGGATCCCCGAGCATGAGTTCCCCACTTGCAGCCCCGACCTCCGGGTCGCTGAAGTTCTCAACCAGTGCGAGCAACGCCTTCGGTTCAATTTGCTGCCGGGCGTCGGTGAAAAGAAGCACGTCGCCGTGCGCCGCAGCAATCGCATCATTGAGCCCGGCAGCCTTACCTTTTTGCACCGGCTTTACCACTGTTCGCACGCGCGCGTCGCGCCCCTCAAACTCGGCTAGAATCGCTGCCGTGCCGTCGCTTGAACCATCGGAAACCGCCACCACTTCCAGCTTCTCAGGCGGATAGTCAAGGGTCAGCAGGTTTTCCAGCTTGCGCGCAATTGTCCCTTCCTCATTTCGAACCACTAACACTGCTGAAACCGATGGCTGCCCCCGGCCGCGTGCAACCGGCCACGGGGACCACCAGCTACGTACCCACAGCCACAGCGGATACCCCACATACGCATAGGCGATTACCGCAGCCGAAATCCAGAATACCCATCTCATTGTGCGCACTCCGGCTCGCCAGAACCGCCGCCAAGGATCTTAGTTATCTCAAGAATCCATTCTAATCACGCCCGGGCACTTGGGATTTGTATCCTCGCACGAGGGCTTGCCTCTCTAGGAGCAAACTGGTTGCCATCCCGGTAAGAACCGGCATTCAACAGTGCATGCTACACCGTTATTTTTCAATGAGTTGCAGTGGGAACGGCATTTTCTTCTTGCGATTCACGGTAACATGGCTGGCACGAATGGGAAAACTCTTTCCCATTAATTCCCTATCTATAGAGCGTTAGACCCCACCGCCAAGCTTCCCTTGACGAACCTGACCCCAGGGAATGGCTAAACCCCCGCGACGAGCTGGAGGCTCTTTGCCGGTCGGCGCTCCCATTGATGAGACTCCGGGAACGCCCTTGCATTACCAGCAAATGCCCTCGTAGCTTTTTGGGCCTTCCGGCCGCTTGGCGCGCTCGAGGTGGATCAGGTCAATGACTGTCTGGTCGGATCGCAGGTAAGGCGCTAGCCTCTCCTTGCTGGCAGACTTGTTGCCCAGAATCACGACCTCAGCCGAACGCATCACGCTCTCGAGGTCGGCAGTCAGCACCGACCCGATGTGCGGAATCACTTCCTCAATGTATTGCCGATTCGCGCCGGCCAGGCGTCCCAATGAAACATCCTCATCCCAAACCTGCACTTCCAATCCCTCTCCCATCAATCGCTTGATCAACTGGACTTGCGGGCTCTCGCGCAAATCGTCGGTGCCTGCCTTAAAGCTCAAGCCAAGTTGAGCAATTTTTTTCTTGCCCGTGCTCAAAACCATATCCACGGCACGGTCAATGTGCTCGGCATTGCTGGGCATGAGCGATTCGAGGACTGGAAGCTTCAAATCGAGTTCCTTAGCTTTGTAGGTTATGGCCCGCAAATCCTTGGGCAGGCACGAACCCCCAAAAGCAAATCCCGGCGAAAGATATGCCGCCGATATGTTCAGCTTCGTGTCCGACGTGAAAATGGATGTGACTTCCTGCGCATCCACGCCAAGGTGCTTGCACATCGTCCCCATTTCATTGGCGAAGCCGATTTTTAATGCGTGGTAGCAGTTGGAGAAATACTTGACCATTTCGGCAACGGGAATCGCGGTTTCGTAGAGTGGAGCGGGAATGGCCTGGTAGAGTTCGCGCAGCGGCGCCAGATGGCTTTTATCGCTCGCACCCAGAATTGTGTACGGCGGATTTAGGAAGTCGGCGACGGCGCTGCCCTCGCGCATGAACTCGGGGTTATAACAAACGGTAAAATCGCGCCCACATTTCTTGCCGCTTTCTTTTTCCAGAATCGGTATTGCGACTGTTTGAGTTGTCCCCGGCAGCACCGTGCTCCGCAGTACAAACACGTGCGGAGATTTCTTCTGACGGATGGCAGCTCCAATTTCGCGAGCAACACTCTCGATGTGACTCAAGTCAAGCTTGCCGTTCTTCAGGCTTGGCGTCCCGACGCAGACAAAGGAGACATCGGAATTCGACACGGCCTCGCCCGCATCCAACGTTGCGTGCAAGCGCGACGCTCGTTTCGCCTCGGCAACCAGTTCGCTCATCCGGGCTTCTATGATCGGCGTGCGACCCGAATCCAGCATCTCGACCTTCGCGCGGCTCACATCGACTCCAATCACCTTGTGCCCAATCGAAGCAAAGCAGGCTGCCGATACCGATCCCACATACCCCAAACCGAAAATGCTGACGGACAAACTCAAGCAGGTTCTCCTTATCAACCAATGCTACCTGTGCGGCATTAACCCCTGACTATATCAACTCATGGGATCTGTGGCGGCGAAGTCAGTTATCAAGTCAATCCAAACCAGCAAGACTCACATTTTCAATATTTTACAAGACAACCAACGAGCGCTTTACACTACCCTCTCCGCGCTGCAAGAGAAGCAGGGGCTCATTCCGAAATTTGACTTCATCATATTAAGCATACGGTGGCACAACAACTTACGAAGATAACCCTACTTCGCCCCAAGTCACTCCCCTCCTCCAATCCTCCCGCGCAAAGAACTTCGGTGAGTACCGAGCCGGTTCGCTTTGGGGGGAGGGCAATTCCAACATGTAAGATATGAAATGTCTGTGACTTCAGGATGGCAGAATAAACTGGCGCGTGTTTCCCGCATGAACGCGGCCGAAATTCGCACGCGTGTCGCCCAGGAACTTCGGAAGCGAAACGATCTTCTACGGCACCATCTTGGCCTGCGTCCGGAATCGATCCGGTTTGCCACCCACAGCGTCGAAGGCAAATTCTTTTTTGAGCGGGGTCAGGCCGCCATCCGCTCCGGGTTGGTCCGCCAGCATCTGCCCGATCACTGCACCCTTCTCGTGCGCGAGGCCGACGAAATCTGTGCGCATCGCTTCTGCCTTCTTGGCTATGAAAGCCTCGACTACGGCCCCGGCAAACACATCGATTGGCACTTTGATGCCGTGCACCGAAAACACGCGCCTCTGCGGCCATGGTTCAGGATTCCTTTTCTCGATTTCCAGGTAGTGGGCGACCACAAGGTCATATGGGAGTTGAATCGCCATCAGCATCTGGTGACGCTGGCGAAAGCATGGCTGCTCACCCGCGAAGAAAGATACCTTGATGAGCTGAAGGCGCAATGGCGCAGCTGGGTCAAGGCCAACCCTTACCCTCTGGGCATAAACTGGGGCAGCACTCTGGAAGTCGCCTTTCGCAGCCTGTCGTGGATTTGGGTGGATCACCTGCTCGCCAGCGAGCCCAGTTATTCTGATTTACGCGCCGAGATGCTTCCTGCCCTCGCTTTTCATGGGCGTTACATCGATCGCTATCTATCCACCTACTTTTCTCCCAATACCCATCTCCTCGGCGAAGCGGTGGCGATGTTCGCCCTTGGTGTACTGTATCCGCAAATGACGCGCGCCGCGCGCTGGAAGACTACGGGCTGGCAAATCCTCTTGCACGAATCCAATCGCCAGGTACGCCCCGACGGAGTGTATTTCGAGCAGTCGCTCTACTACCATGTCTATGCGCTCGATTTCTTCCTGCACGCACGCATCCTCGCGGCCGCCAACGGCGTGAGCATTCCAGCAGCCTACGATCAGACTGTGGGCAAGATGTTGGACGTATTGAACGCGCTCGCACAGTCCGGGCCCGCGGAAGGTTTTGGCGACGACGATGGCGGGCGATTATTCGATCCGAGGCGCAACCGAACGGAGCACATGACCGATCCGTTAGCCGTTGGCGCAGTCGCCCTTGGGCGCAAGGATCTGGCAGCCGCTCACCTGACGGAAGAATCCATCTGGCTGTACGGAGACCGTGCCATAGCCGAGCTTTCACCCGACCGACAGCAGCCCGCGCCATCTTCGGTCGCGTTCCCGGATGGCGGCATCTACGTGCTCGCCGGCGAGGGACGCTGTCGGCAGACAATGATGATCGACGCCGGCCCGCAAGGCGCCGGGCGTTGCGGTCACGGCCATGCCGACGCCCTCAGCCTGCGTCTGACGATGAATGGTTCCCGCTGGCTGGTCGACTCAGGCAGCGGCGTTTACATCTCGTCCAATCTGGCCGATCGCAACTCGTTTCGGGGCACTGCCGCTCATAACACGATTCGGGTGGACGAACTCGATCAGGCTCTCCCCGAAGGGCCGTTCTCCTGGACCCAGGTCCCAAACTCACGGGCAGACAGTTGGATCGCAGGGCACTCCTTCAGCTGCTTTTCAGGCAGTCACGATGGATATGCGAGGCTTCCCGACGCCGTCACGCACCGCCGCTCCGTCCTCCGCGTATATGGCTCTTCTGCTCGCCCTGAGAGCGATGGCGGACCGGACGATGGCATCTGGCTGGTACGCGATCTCATTCTCGGCGCGGCTGAACATGAGGTGGAATTGCGGTGGCATTTCGCGAGCCAGGTCGACGTGCGCGATCCGGGCGCGGCAAGCGAACTGGTGGCCTCAATGGCGGACACGAACCAGCCAACTCTGCGACTTGTGTGGCCCGACAAAACGGCCTGGACCGCAACTGTCGCGCGTGGCGTTCTCTCCCCGGCATATGGGCGCTATGAACCCGCTCCGCTCCTGCAACTTGCGGCTCATATCCATCTGCCGTCGGAGATTGCCACTGCCTTGCTCGCGCAGCCGAGTGCTGCGCAATCAGTTCAACGCGTCCAACTGTCGAATGTTTCTGACATGACGGTGCAGGTGTATCAACTCCGCAGAGGCGAGGAGAGCAACGAATTTTTCTTTGCCCGTGACAAGCGGCCCTGGAGTTTCGGCCCATGGGCTTCCGATTGCGAACTGCTCTATTGCCGCACTCAGGATGGGAAGATCACGCAATTGATCGCTATTGGCGGAAGTTCTGTCCAATGGCAAGGCGGCCAACTGCTCAAGGCCGAAGGCCCGTCCAGGTATTTCGAGTGGCGCTTGCACGACAGTCTTTTCCGTTCCGATCCTGCATCGTTTGCCGCGACCACATTATTTGACCAGCTCACGGGCGGCTCATTCTCTTCCAGGGCTGTGGACATAGCATCGTCCTACGCGGAGAAACACTGAATGTGCGGCATTGCCGGTATTTTTGAATTCGGACGCGATGTTCGCGCGAGCGCTTCAGCGCTGCGTGAGATGTGCCGCGTCATGAGCCACCGCGGTCCTGACGATGAGGGCTTCTATACCGACGGCTCAGTCGCCATCGGCATGCGGCGCCTCAGTATTGTCGATCTTACGACCGGACATCAGCCCCTCTCCAACGAAGACGGTTCACTCTGGATTGTTTTCAACGGGGAAATCTACAACCATCGCGCGCTTCGCGAACAACTGATCGCGCGCGGACATCGCTACAGGACGCAGAGCGACACTGAGAGTGTCGTTCACGCCTTTGAGGAATACGGCCCGGACTGTGTGCAGCACTTGCGCGGCATGTTCGCCTTTGCCATCTGGGACCGCAATGCCAGGAAGTTGTTTATCGCGCGTGATCGGCTGGGCATCAAGCCGCTCTACTACAGCCTCACTCCTGAACGATTGCTGTTTGGCTCGGAAATCAAAGTGTTGCTGGCGCATGGCGGTATTCGCGCCGAATTCGACCGCTCGACTCTACCCGAGTATCTGGCCTTCGGGTATTTGTCGGGTGAAAGAACATTCTTTTCCGGTATCCGCAAACTCTCGCCCGGGCACACGCTCACGATTTCATCCGACGGCAAGCCGCAGATCCGGCAGTATTGGGATCTCGATGCATCCACTCCCCACGAGTCGATGGATGAGGCACATTATGTTCGCAGTTATCGCGATCTCCTCGAAGGCGCCGTCGAAAGCCACCTGATGAGCGATGTACCGCTCGGCGTCTTTCTCTCCGGCGGTCTCGATTCGAGCGCAGTGGCCGCTCTGATGACGAGGATCCGCGGTGAGTCGATTGAGACGTTCTCGGTCGGGTACCGCGAGCAGAACTACAGCGAGTTGCCCTTCGCACGCACCGTGGCTGCGCACATCAAGTCGCAACATCGGGAAGTGTTGGTCAGCGAGGATGATTTCTTCGCGGCGCTCCCGCATCTCCTTTGGCACGAAGACGAGCCGGTCGCCTGGCCGTCGAGTATCGCTCTCTATTTCGTAGCCAGACTGGCGCGCGAACGCG
>Ga0335080_10001283_pt1 | contig 24318 bp, 13 predicted proteins | sample Lox_Sample_34_FD_206720 | JGI IMG/M metagenome (GOLD analysis project Ga0335080, IMG submission 206720) | Soil microbial communities from Loxahatchee National Wildlife Refuge, Florida, United States - Lox_Sample_3.4 | ecosystem: Environmental > Terrestrial > Soil > Wetlands | place: USA... | reverse complement strand
TCCTGAAGGTACTCCCAGGCCGGATTCTTTGGGCAGTTTCCGCCCTCCGCGGGATGGCCTCCAACCGACGGTGCGGGATTCGGATTGCACGGTTCGCCATCCACGGTCACCCAATCGCATCCGTTGCTGCCCGCGGGGCAGCCGCCGGTTCCTGCCGGAATCGAGGGCTGCGTGGTGAGCGAACCCGAGACCACGGTCGAAAGGTGGGCGCCTCCGCCCGGCATGCCCTCCCAATCTCCCAGGAACTTTCCTAACACCCAGGCCGTATTAGAATTGCCGGCCATGAAGATTGTGTGCAGGGTGCACCATCGTGCCGGCTGTGTCGCCCAGCTCGACTGAGCTGCCACTACGCAGCCCGGTTTTCCGTTGCCCACGCAGCCAGCCGAAGAATCCACCTTCGTCGGGTCGAACACGATCACCCACCCGATCGTGTCCTGGTAACCGCGGTAGCAACCCAGGATCAACTGGTTGTTCTGCAATCCAGTGATCGAGCAACCGCCGAACTTGACCGGATCGAACGACGGCGTCTGCCCGGCCGTGAATTGCGAGATCAAGGTATAGAAGTCCTGCCCGAGCGAGCCGACGGTCATATTGGTGCAGTTGATTCCGAGATCGTTCGGCTGATTACTGCTCGTCATCGTGCACGAAAGAATGATGGAGTGGCCGCTGTTGTCGCCGGTGAGACAAAAGAACTGCTCGGGATCGAGAGGCCCCTTCCCGATCAGCGTGACCGATGCGGCCCCGCACCCTCCGTTGGACCATCCGTCGGGCCCGGATTTGTTTCCGAAAAACCACAGGCCGAGGTAGCTCGCGTCTCCCGTCGCGCGATCCACCCAATAGGCCTGATTTCCCTGCATGATGCAGTGATAGCCCATGCCTCCCGTGACCGTGTTCTGGGTCAGTGTATCGCTGCAATATTGGGGCGATCCCGAAGCCGTCCAACCCGGAGCGTTGGTCTCCGTCATCGTGTATTTCGCAAACTGCACAAAGATGGTGTCCGAGCTCGCCGTTTTTTTGCGAATCATCACGCCGAAGTTCATGGCGCTGTAAGCCGCGTTGGTCAGGGGTAGCGAGAGGGAAGGAGAGCAGGATGCCGGGTCGATCGCCAGGGCCTTCGGATGCGCCACGCTCGTAATGTTGCAGACCGACCCGGCGACCGTGAACTTGCTGCCCGCAGTCCAGTTCGGATAGAAGAAATCCCCGTTCACGTAAGTGACATTGCCGGCGCCATCGACGTTCACACTTCCCGAGCGCGGCCTCGTATCGGTCACGTTCAGCGGCGATGCGCCAGCCGGCGTCCATGCGGCCATGATCGCCTTGCCGCTTCCCGCGGTCACAAACGAACCCGGGTTGCTGCTTGTCCCCAGCGCCATGTCGATGGCGTTGTTCTGGTCCGGCCAACACGAAACGCCGTTCACCGTCAGGCAGGCCTGGACCTTGGCGTCATCTCCCGCGCACGCGCCGCTGCACCAGGCTTTGAGCCACAAAGTCAGAGACTCCAATGGGTAGCCGTTGTAGTCCAGACTCGGGTCGGTCATCAACAGCCAGTTCCGTCCGATCCCCGAGAAAGTTGCCGAAGAACCATCGTCGGCCAGAACGTTGGTGGGATTGTTCCAGGCGCCATCCGGACTGGCTGCCAGCCCGAACGTGTGATCGCCCGCCGGCCGGTTGCCTGTCACCTGATCGCCGGGCATGGTGATCCGCTTCAGCAGCATTCCCGTGTGGGGATCCACCACTGTCTCGCTGCGGCCGGTAGCCGGGTCCCAATTCACAAAATCCGGCCAGGCGTACTGTCCCGCGTTGACAAAGTAGCTTGTAGCCGCTGGGTTAGGCACGCTGGGCAGTTCGTCGTTGTACGTATTACCCAATGGGATATTGGCCGTCGAGAAGCTACCGGTCGCCTGGTCCGATCCGCAGGTAATTCGGAAGTAATGGGCGGTGTAGGTCTGCAGCGCGCGCGAATACCAATAGCCGTTCAGCGCCCGCTCCGCCCGGCGTTTGCCGATCACGAACGTCCGCTCGCTGCCGTTGGACGTGCTTTCGACCCGATTGTCGAGGTTGGCTCCGGCGAACAGTGCCGGATCCACATCGTGCACCAGCGGACTGAAGCTGGCGGACTCGCTCACCTCGACGGTACATGCTGCCGAATCCGGAGCCGTGTATCGCAGCACGGCTTGCGTCGATGTGGTGCCTTGCACGGCGACATTGGTGACGTCGGCTGTCGCCGTGAAACTCAAAACCAACAACGTGGCGGCCAGACCTGCGCGTATGGGCTTCAAGCTTCCTCCAGTGTACCTTCGCATCGTCAAAAACTCCTCACGATCGTGCCGCGATAGGTCGCCGCCGCCGGGGTCACCGTTCCGCCGGAGACATTACAAAGCCTCACCGCCACCGTATTCGCCGAGCTTACCCACATGTTTCCGATCAAGCCCGCCGCTACGGGACCAGGCCAGCCTGGCGCCACGGAATCTCCCACCGACGCACCCGACAGGCTGAAGCTCTGGTCGGCCGAGCATGTTCCGGCCGCAATCGCGCCGAACGTGAGCGACGCCGTCGCGGTCAGGTATCGCGGCACGACTGCCGTGTCCAGCGAGATGTTGGTGCCGGACGCTGATTCCAGCGTGACGACGCCCGTGCCCGCTGTCAGTACCTTGCCGCTCAGCGCCGCCCGCTGATCTACGCCTCCGCTGGCATCCCAGGCACCTCCGGTCGCAGTCCACGTGTACAGGGGAATCGAGTTGACCGGAAAGGCGGTGATCCCCGGCATCGCCGAGCACGGCGCGGAGCACGCAACCGTCAGATTGTGCCCTACGGTCAGCACTCCATTGGCGTCGACATAAACATAGGCAGTGCCCGTGCCTGCGCTGATGGTGATCGATGTGCCGCTGACAAAGTGGCGCACGTTGTTTCCTACCCTCACGTTGCACGGCGTTCCGGCGGAGCAGTTCGGTCCCACCGTCAGCATCGCTCCGCTCGTCCAAGTCACGCTGAAATCGCCGAGCTGCGAAACCATCGAGACGCCGCCTCCGGTGCCTCCGCCGCCGGCGCCTCCCGCCGTCACCACGCACCGTCCGCTCTGGGCGACCGAAAATGTCACTGTCACGTCGTAAGTTGCCGTATTCACAGCCACCGAATTGGGCTGCACCTGCTGGCTGGGAGTCGACGTGTCGTAGCACGCGACCAACAGATTCGACGTGCCGAGCTGATGCACCGTGCCGGGAATGGTTACCGTGGTTTGCGAAGCGAAACTGGCGGCATAACTTCCACTCGAGCTGTTCGGCAGAGTCTGCGCCTCCCACCGGTTCGTTCCGGAGTTCCACGTCATCACCTGGCCATTGGTCGGCGGCGTGGTCGAGATCACCCGGTTCTGAATCGACGCCACCGTAGCGTTCGCCACCGTCCCCATCAGGTCGCCTCCCAGAGATTGGGCGGAACCACTCGGGAACTGCGGCTGCCACTGGTTGGCGCTCGAGTTCCACATCAGGGCCTGACCGTTGGAAGGCGCGGTCGCGGCCACCGACCGATTCTGCACGGCCGCGACTGTCGTGGCTGCCAGGCTCGATCCCGTGACGTCTCCTCCGATCGAGTGCGTGTGGCTCGCCGCGGCCTTGCCGTTCAACTGCGCCTGGACGTCGGAGGTAACGTTCGCCAGGTAGCCGAAAGCGGTATTGCTCACCGCGCCCGTGCCGATCTTGGTCGCATTCACGCCCGCCGCCACCTGCGGGTCGGTCACTGTTCCCGAGATCTGCGAAAAGGAATAGTCGCCCGTCTGTGCCGTCACCGCACCGGTCCTCCCGAAAACAGCGGAGACCCCGCCGTTTTGATTCTGCGGCTGCCACTGCCCGGCCGCCGAGTTCCACACCAGGCTCTGCCCGTTGAGCGGAGCCGTGGGAGAGACCGCCCGATTCTGAATCGCCGCGACTGTCGGCGATGCCAGGCTGCCGCTGAGATCGCCGCTCATCGGCTGTGTCGTCGACGCCTTGCCGTTCAGCTGGTTCTGAAGATCGGACGTCACGTTCGCCAGATATCCGAACGCGGTATTGCTCACGTTCCCGCCGGCGATCTTGTTGGCGTTGATTCCCGCGGCAACCTGCGAATCGGTCACCGTGCCCGAGATCTGGGAGAACGAATAGTCGCCCGTCTGCGCGGCCACCTCACCGGTGCGGCCGAATACACCGGAGACCCCGCCGTTCTGATTCTGCGGCTGCCACTGCGACAACGACGAGTTCCACACCAGGCTCTGCCCGTTCGCGGGCGCCGCGGGCGAAACCGTCCGATTTTGCAGAGCCGTCACGGTGGTCGCGCTCAGACTTCCCGTGACATCCCCGGCCAGCGCATGCGTGTGGCTCGCCGCGGCCTTTCCGTTCAACTGCGACTGCACGTCCGACGTCACGTTCGCCAGGTATCCGAAGGTCGTGTTACTCACCGATCCCGAGCCGATTTTGGCGGCGTTGATCCCGCTGCCCACCTGCGAATCGCTGATGGTTCCGGAGATTTGCCCGAACGAGTAGTCGCCCGTCTGCGCGGTCACCGCCCCTGTCCGCCCGAACACGCTGGGAACGCCGCCGGACGCGTTCTGCGGCTCCCACTGCGACGTCCCCGAGTTCCACGCCAACACCTGCCCGTTGTTCGGCGCCGTCGCCGAAAGCGATCGGTTGCGCAACCCCATCACCGTGGTTGCCCCGAGCACCCCGCCGACGTCTCCGCTCAATGCCTGGCCGGTCCCGGCCTTTGCATTCAACTGCGCCTGAATGTCCGACGTCACGTTTGCCAGATATCCGAACGCCGCATTGCTTACCGCACCGCTGCCGATCTTGTTGGCATTGACGCCCGTGCCGACCTGTGCGTCGGTGATCGCGCCGGAGATCTGCGAGAAAGAATAGTCGCCGGTTTGCGCCACAACCGCGCCAGTCCGTCCAAAGACGCCCGAAACGCCGCCGTTCTGATTTTGCGGCTGCCACTGCGAAGCCGCCGCATTCCACACCAGGCTCTGGCCATTGGCCGGCGCCGTGCTCGACACTCCGCGTCCCTGCAAACCGGTCACGGTCAGCGACCCCAAGGAGCCGCTCACATCGCCTCCCGTGGTATGCGTGTGATTGCTGGACGCCTTCGCGTTCAATTGCGTCTGCAAGTCCGACGTCACGTTCGCCAGGTATCCGAATACCGTGCTGCTGACCGTGCCGGCGCCGATCTTGGCTGCATCGATGCCGGTGCCGACCTGGGCGTTCGAGAGGGTTCCGGAAATCTGCCCGAACCCGAGGTTCTGCGGCTCCCACTGCGTCGTTGCCGGATCCCAAACCAGCGCCTGTCCGCTTGCCGGCGCCACCGGGGAAACGGCGCGCCCTTGCAGCCTGGACACGGTCAGCGCGGATGGCGCACCGCTCACGTCGCCGCCCAGCGCCTTCCAGATGAGGGCCGTGCCGTCCGTCGCCAGCACCATATTGGCGTAGCCGGTGACGTTCGGAATCGCCGCGCCCTGCACGGTCCATACGTTGCTCGCCGTGCAGGCGTAGAGATTCTGCCCCGCCGGGGCATCCGTCTTCAGGAATGTTTCGCCAACCGAACAGGTCCCCGGCAGCACCGTCCCCGTTTTCGAAGGCTTCGTCGAAGCAGCTCCCGAAAAATCGACGCTTTTGGCCTGGGTTCTGAGATCGATCCTGGTCTGTGCGTCGGCCTTCGCTCCCGCCAGGAGCGCCAACACGATCAGCGGCAATAGCTGCGCCTTTGTCCGGCCCGTCGCACGATGACACGCGCGCCCCTCCGTGCGGCTTTGGGTCCTATGGAAAAAATTCGGTTTCATCGTCAGAGTGCTCAAGTCGAGTCTTCGGTTTGCGGTATTGCCGCAAACCGCCTCTCCAGCCACATGCTAGCAATGGCACTTTGAGGCACTCTGCCAGAAAAAGGTCTAAGACGCTGAAAATAACGCGAAGATTTTTTTCAACCTCGCGTTAACGGACTTTTGCCGGTGCCTCGCGCGTGGTTGAAAACCGGAAGTTTCTGCAGGAGCTGGCCACTCAGCATCCGGAGAATCCGCAAGGAGCTGGATAGATCCGGGGACACGGGGATCCCGGCGCGAGGCGACCAGCCAGAGGCGCCGGTTCGCGCCTGATGGTGTCGTGTTTTTCAGCATTCGTCTTTGTTTTCAATTACATCCCAGGTTCGTTTTGTAAAACACGCTGCTTGCGTCCGTTGGGGGAGCCTGGGGAGGGGATGGAGCGGAGCGCACAAAGCCCCCCGCGGGGAACGATAGCACGAGAGGGCGGGGGACCTGGGCCGGAAATCGCCAAGTGGCTCCGAAACAAAGGTGGATTCATGAAGAGCGGCCGTGAATTCACCGCGGGACGCGGCTCTCGCACTCGGCCCAGTGTTGCACGAGGTAATGGATCACGCGACTTCCCACAAGCTGGGCGGCATCCAGCGCCGGCAGGTAGGCCGGATAGTTTCCTCCTACCAGGTTCTTCAGGCTTTCCGCCGGAGTCGTTCCCGGAATCTCACGGTCGTAATTGCTCACCGTGCGCAGCACCAGCACGCGATCGAGGTCGACCCGGCCCGCTGCGGCCAGGAACGTCAGGGCCTGCATGGTCCCCGTATCCTCCATGGCCGATATCATGTAGTTCCCCTTGCCCCCGGTGAAATAGCGGACCCATTCGTTCGCCCATGCGTCCATGCGCGCTCCGTGCCAGAAGGTGCTGGCCGAGATGGTGTCGCCGCGCGTCACAAAAGGAGCTCTCTGGGCGTTGGGAAAGCCCGCAAACCGGCCGCGTGCGGTGCGCATCCCCTCGGTGTCGGCGAGAGGGAGGTCCTTGGTGAGACGGTAGGCCCAATCGACCAGCGCGGGATTCAGGGTGTAAATCTCGCCCTCCAATTCGCGCCGGACCGGTTGCTCGTAGGGACGTGATTTGCGCAGCGGGACGTACCCGGTCGGCCAGTCGGATGGAACGTCGCGGGCGTCGATTTCGTACGCGATGTCGCCGTCGATCACGTGGTCGGCCCAAACCGCGGATCCCAGCGACACGTCGGCGGGGTCGCCGCCCCCAATGCCGGCCACCAGCCAATAAGCCCTTGTCAGATCAAACCGGGGATCGGTTCCGAGCGCCATCACCGAGGCCGCAGCCTTTGCCGTTCCGACGCCTGTCAGCAAGCCGAGGACGCCATTCGCGTTGAGGCGGACAGGATGATAGCCGGCTGCCAGGGGAAGGACCCGGTCGAGATGCTCGCGCTCTACCCAAAGTTGGAACTCGCCGGGCGTATCGCCGGTATCGGCGCCGCGCTCGAACATCGTGACCACGATTGCCTTGATGGGGATGGGAGCCTGCGCATGCAGTGTAAGACTCGCTATGGCGCACGTGACAGCGGCGAAACGCATAGAGATCAGGCCACGAGTCTAGCAAAACCGGGCGCGGACTCGCCGGCGAGCTCGATCGCATTCGTCGTCCGCGCCCATGGCCGACCTCCTGAAGGCAGGCCCTACTTGTGCTGCAGGTTAGCGATGGAGGCCTTCAGCAGACCCACGGTGTAGGCCGTGTTGTGGACTCCACGGCTGCCGTCGTTGGTGACGAACAGCCAATTCCAGGCGGCTTCCAACTGCGGCTTGGTCCACGTATTGTCGATCGTCAACGAAGTCTTTACCGAGTTGTTGGGCGGCAGCATGGTGGAAAGCTGGTCCAGCAGGTGCTGTACCTCGGTCTGCACGCCTTCGATCTTGCCGTCGCCGTTGTAGTCGAACAGCGCGAAATTAAAGCTCGTGATCTCGGAGCCGTGGCAGCCCTGGCAGGCGCCCACCAGGTTCTCGGCCGGCTGGCCGGCGGGAGCATAGGTCGTCTTGAACGTGTGGTCCCCGGCTTTCAGGAACGCCGGATCGGTCGTGGCCACGGTCTGCATGTGGCACGTCACGCAGGTATCGTCAACCACGTACTGGTGAGCCGAGCTGGGGACCTGCTGCCCGTAGGTGTAGCCGTTGGTGCCGGCCAGCATGTCCGCCTGCGGACCCTCGTGCGGCCCATAGTGGGCGCTTCCCGCGGTGCTGTCCACGTATGTCGAGGCGTTCTGCCGCGACTGGTGGCACTGCATGCAGAGACTGCCCAGGCCGGCGGTGCTCACGACGGTACCGTCAGCCAGTTTCGGCGCCGCCGAGTTGCGGACCAGGTGCGCGGACGTGGAGGGCGTGGTCTGTCCATGCGGCTCATGGCACGTAGCGCAATCGATCGGATGATAGGTCGTATCGGTGATCGTTTTGCCTGCCATCCGCGTGGTGAAGCCCGTGCCCGTGTGGCAGCCGACGCAGCTCGCATTGCCCGCCGGATCGCGCGTGGTCACAGCGTGCATGGAGTTGTACCAGGCGCTGCTCTTGATATGGTGCGTCGGGGCGTCATGGCATTGGCTGCACTGTCCCGTATTGGAAGGCACCGAGATGGCGATCAAGTTGCCGCCGTTATTGGCGTGCTCGCTGCCCGGTCCGTGGCAGTTCTCGCACTCGATGGCGCCCAGGTTTTGCAGAGCGGTCGGCATCGCCGCGAAATTGCCCGGCTGCAGGGTAGTGGGGAATGTCCAGTTGAGTTGGCGGGCCACCGCGGAGAATCCGCCGTTGTTCACCGTGGAATTCGCGTCATACCCCACCGTGTGGCAGGAAATGCAGTTGGGGCCATAACCGGTCCCCTGCTGTCCGTTGATGCCGCTGGAGAAAAGCGTGGCGTGAGCGGTTTTCGACCACGAAGGCACCATGACCTGCGCGAGACCGCCGCCATGGCACACATTACAGGCCGCAATGCCTACATACGTGCCCGCGATGTAAGTCTGGGCGATGGAAGTCGCCCCGCTGGTTCCGGCGGTGACCATCGCCGTCACAATGTACTCTCCCTTGACGTCCGGACGCAGCAACTGCCGTCCAGCCACCTGGTAGATCTGCCGGTCCGAGGGTTCGTATACCGGGACATTCGATCCCAGCGGACTGCTGGTCAGGGCGGCGTTCGATCCGGACGGCTTCATGGTCAGCGTCCAGATCACTCCGGAAACCTGGGTCGCGGGAATGGTGGCGTCGACCTGGACCTCCAGATACAACGGCTCGCCAAGCGCGACGGTATTCAATCCACCCGAAAGCTGCGTGCCCGTCGGCAACTTGTAATTCGTCAGGTCACCGGTTGTCACCGGCCGCACGGCCAGGCGCGGCGTCAAGGTGGTGGTGGTTTGCGCACTCAATGTGGTCGTGACGGCCACAGCCATTAGCGCCAGTGTCAAAAGACCAACGAGCGCCCTGGGTAGTCGGTTTTGAATGACCCCCATTTATGAACTCCTATTGTAGAAGAGAAATTCGATATATCAGTTATTCAGACCTTATTATAATATTCAGTTGGGGTCTTCCACTATAGTCATTTGCAACGTCTTCGATGTGCTTGATATTTTGCAACATCGAGGCCCGGGGAATCCCCGCCCAGAAATGTGGGAATTTTCAACAAAACAGCCCGGGCGAACAGCCGGCCGTGTAGAGAAACAGGACCGCTTGCCTCGCCGACTTCCGTGACGGCTTCCGGGGCGCCGCCCAGGACGTCCGCGAGCGCGCGGGTTCCCCTGGTGTCGCCGTCGCCAGAAACGGATACTTGATTGTCCACGTCGTCGGTGGGTCGCCGACGGTCGCGCGGCAGAGAATCGTGCTCGAGTCGATGCGTGTGAAGCGCTCCACCCCGTGGAGGTTCTCTCCCAACCCTCAGACTCGCCAGGCGCTCCGCGTCAGCGCCGGGTCTGCTAGACTTGCTGCCCATGCGGATCTCTCTGTCTGTACTCGTAGCCCTTACGCTCGCCGCCCAGCCGCGCGATCTTCCACAAACCACCCCAGAGGCCGCCGGTTTCTCATCCCAGCGGCTCGAGCGACTACACTCCCAGCTCCAGAAATTCGTCGAGGATAAGCAGCTCGCCGGCATGGTAACCGTGCTGGCGCGCCACGGCAAGATCGTCGACTTCCGCACGTACGGCAAGCGCGATCTCGCCTCCGGCGCGCCCATGGAGAAGGACACCATCTTTCGCATCTACTCCATGACCAAACCCATCACCGGGGTGGCCCTGATGATCCTCTGCGAGCAAGGCAAATGGATCCCCGGCGACTCCATCGCTAAGTACATTCCCGAGTTCGCCCGCCTCAAGGTTTTCAAAGGTATAGACGCCGACGGCAAGCCCATCCTCGAAGATCCAGCCCACGTCCCGACCATGGCCGAGCTCATGAGCCACACCGCCGGATTCACCTACGGCATCTTCGGCACCTCGCCCGTCGACAAGATGTACCGCGAGGCCAGGGTGCTCGGTTCCGACAATCTGAAACAGATGATCGACAAGCTGGCGGGCCTTCCGCTGCTCTATCAGCCCGGCACCAGGTGGGTCTACAGCGTTTCCGTGGATATTCAGGGCTATCTCATCGAAAAGCTTTCCGGTAAGAAACTCGGCGACTTCATGCGGGAGAACATCTGGCAGCCGCTCGGCATGAAGGACACGGCATTCTTCATCACGCCCGAGAAGTCCGGGCGGTTCGCGACCCTCTACGCGGCCAATGCTGCCGGCGCCCTGGCAGCCAGCAATGGGGGCAACGTGGCGATGGATTACTCCAAAGAGCCCACCATGCCCTCGGGAGGCGGCGGACTGCTTTCCACCGCGGGCGACTATCTCCGCTTCTGCCAGATGCTCCTCAACGGCGGCGAACTGGGCGGCGTCCGTATTCTGGCGCCCTCGACCGTGGCGCTGATGCGCACCAACCGCCTGCCTCCCGCCATGCGGGAAGCCCGCGAATTCGGCATCGGCTTCTTTCAGATCAACCCCGGCTTCGGTTTTGGCTTCGACTTCGGTATCTACACCGACCCCGGCTTCATCAGCCACACCGTGGGCCGGGGCACCTTCACCTGGGGCGGCGCCGCGGGCACCTGGTTCTGGATCGATCCAGCCAACGACATCGTTTTCATCGGCATGATCCAGCGCGTTATCCTCCCGGGCAGCCCGGACATGGACACCATCGCGCACCAGGCCGTCTACCAGGCTCTCCTGAACCCCTGAGCGGCGGGGACCATCGTTGTTCGTGGTCCGCGCCAGCCGCCTTATGTGCCACCCTAGAACCATGGGCTTCCGACTGGCGGTGAGCTACCGCCCCCGCGGCGATCAGGAAACCGCCATTGCCGAATTGACCCGTGGCATCTGCGAAGGGGAGCAGCACCAGGTTCTCCTCGGCGTGACCGGCTCCGGCAAGACTTTCACCATGGCCAAGGTGATTGAGCAAATCAGCCGCCCTTCGCTCATCCTGGCTCACAACAAGACCCTGGCGGCGCAGCTCTACCACGAATTCAAATCGTTTTTCCCCGACAACGCGGTCGAGTACTTCGTCAGCTACTACGACTACTACCAGCCCGAGGCATACATCCCGGCCAGCGACGTCTACATCGAAAAGGACGCCACCATCAACGACGAGCTTGACAAGCTCCGCCTGGCGGCCACGAAGTCTCTTTTCGAGCGCCGCGATTGCGTCATCGTGGCCAGCGTAAGTTGCATTTATGGCCTGGGCTCGCCTGAAGCCTACTACGGCATGCTGCTGATGCTGGAAAAGGGCCAGCGCGTGTCGCGCGATCAGATCGTCTCCAAGCTGGTGGAGATCCTCTACGACCGCAACGACGCCGATTTCAAGCGCGGCACCTTCCGCCTCCGCGGCGATGTCATCGAGGTCTACCCCACCTACGACGACAACGCCTACCGCATCGAGCTTTGGGGCGACGAAGTGGAGAGCCTCTCACAGATCGATCCCCTGCTCGGCCAGGTGCGCCAGACCTATCAGCGCCTGCCCATCTACCCCAAGACGCACTACGTCATGTCGGTGGAGACCAAGGAGCAGGCCATGGAGAGCATCCGTAACGAGCTCGAATGGTGGCATCCCGAGCTGCTCAAGCAAGGCAAGCACATCGAGGCCCAGCGCCTCTGGCAGCGCACGCTCTTCGATCTCGAAATGATCAAAGAGATCGGCTACTGCCACGGCATCGAGAACTACTCCCGCCACTTCTCCAACCGCCTCCCGGGCGAGGCGCCGCCCACTCTTCTGGACTATCTCCCGCACGATTCCGTCATCTTCATCGACGAGAGCCACCAGACCATTCCCCAGCTTCACGGCATGTACCACGGCGACCGCTCGCGGAAAGAAGTCCTGGTAGCGCACGGATTCCGCATGCCCAGCGCCCTCGATAACCGTCCCCTCACCTTCGAGGAGTTCGAGCATCGCGTCAACCAGCTCGTCTACGTCTCCGCGACTCCCGGGCCGTACGAGCTCACAAAGGCCGCCGGCGTGGTGGTCGAGCAGATCATCCGCCCCACCGGCCTGCTCGACCCGACCGTGGAGGTCCGCCCAGTCAAGGGCCAGGTCGATGACCTGCTCGGGGGAATTCGCCAGCGCGTCGACGCCGGGCAGCGAGTGCTGGTCACCACCCTCACCAAGCGCATGGCCGAAGATCTGGCCGAGTACTACTCCGAAGTCGGCGTGCGCTGCCGCTATCTCCACTCCGAGGTGTCGACCCTCGATCGCATCAAGATCCTCCGCGACCTCCGGCGCGGCGAGTTCGACGTTTTGATCGGCATCAATCTCTTGCGCGAGGGTCTCGATCTTCCCGAAGTTTCACTCGTGGCCATTCTCGACGCCGATAAAGAGGGGTTCCTGCGGAGCTCGGGCTCGCTCATTCAAACCATCGGCCGTGCCGCGCGCCACGTCGAAGGCCACGCCATCCTGTACGCCGACGTCGTCACCGACAGCATGCGCAAGGCGCTCGATGAGACCGCCCGCCGGCGGCAAACCCAAGCCGAATATAACGAGCGCCACAATATCACGCCTCAATCGATCGTCAAGCCGATCGACATGAGCCTTGTCGCCATTGCCGAGGCGGACTACGTCACCGTTCCCCTAGAAGCCGACGAGGAAACGGAGAACCTCACACCCGAGCAGCGCGCCGGACTGATCCGGGAGCTCGAGGAACGTATGCGGGAATCCGCCCGCAAATTCGAATTCGAAAAAGCCGCACAAATTCGCGATCGGGTGAAAGCATTGCGGGCCGCGGACTGATATACTGTTTGCCCTACGGAGAACGGTTTGAGGGCCCCTATCCTTGGTTTATACCTCGCCGCTATCGGCGGCAGCGTAATCTGCGCGCAGGAACACGTCACCATCACCCCGCGCCCCCGCCCCGAACGTACGCTTGCATTGCGCGCGAATCTGCGAATGGACGTCCACCTTGTTCAGATTCCGGTGACCGTTACCGATCCCGTCGGCGCGCCCATTCTGGGCCTCTCGAAGACCAGCTTTCGCATCTTCGAAGACGAGGTCGAGCGGCCCATCGCCTCCCTGTCGGTTTCAGACGCCCCGATTTCCGCCGGCATGATCTTCGACACCAGCCGCAGCATGAAGCCGCGGATCGCCGATACGCGCGCCGCGCTCGATGAGTTTCTGAAGGCGACCAATATTCTTGACGAGTTCTTCCTGGTCCGCTTCAGCGATACTGCCGAGCTGGCCGCCCCCTTTACTCGCAATCCCGCCGACCTCTGGCACGCTCTCGACGGCGTCGAAGCCAAGGGCTGGACCGCGCTGAACGACGCCATCATTCTGGGCACGCAGCACGTGCGCAAGGGCAAGTACCAGCGCAAGGCGCTCGTGGTCCTGACCGACGGCAACGACAACAACAGCCGCTACTCCGAAGGCGAGCTTCTCTCCATCCTGCGCGAGGCCGACGTGCGCGTGTACGCCCTGAGTATTATCGAGCGGTCCCGGTTCGTCCAGAAAATCTGCGAGGAGACCGGCGGACGCGCCATCTGGGTGCGCCACATGACCGACCTTCCGGCAGCCGTCGAAGATCTCAGCAATCACATTCGTTCCGAGTACATCGTCAGCTACAGCCCGGCGTCGCTCCAAAACGACGGCCGCTATCATCGCGTGCGGGTGGAGGTGCAGCCGCCACCCGGCATGGCGAAGGTCTATCCCGCGTGGCGCCGCGGGTACATGGCGCCAGAGCAGTAATTCAGCTCTGAAACCACGAGACGCCCGCGATGCCCGCCGCGCCCGCCGCCCGGCACTCATCGGCGTTTTCGCGCGTGACGCCTCCCAATGCCAACACCGGGATCCGGACCGCACCCGCCGCCTCGCGTAGTTTTCCGAGCCCCACCGGCGGCCCGTAGGTGGGCTTGGAGATCGCCGGAAATACCGGACTGAACACCACGAAGTCCGCCCCCTCGCCTTCGGCGGCCCGCACCTCTTCGATCAAGTGTGTCGAGACCCCGATCAGAAATCCCACCGGCACGATCCGCCGCAGCTCGCGCGGCTCGATCGCGCCACCGCTCAGATGCACGCCGTGGGCACCGCAGGCGAGTGCGATATCGGTTCGCGTGTTCACCAGGATCCGCGTTCCATGCGGGTTCGGAAGCGCCAGGACGCGGCGGACCACAGCACACAACTCGCGCGCTTCCAGGTCCTTCTCCCGGACCTGAATTCGCTGCACTCCTTCGACGAGCGCCCGCTCCACGAAGCGTATCATCGCTTCCATGCCGCCCGCCGAATGTCGATCGGTGATGTAATATCTCAACATCAGAGCGGAGAGTAGTAGCCTTCACCGGCGCAGGCGCGGCACAGCATGCGCCCTTGGTACGTCACTTCGCGGGCAAAGCTGATCCCCTCGCCGCATTGTGCGCAAACCACACGCGGGGCTTTGTAGCCGGGGAGGTCTTCCGGCGGCGTCGCCACCCGCACCCACTGGATCTCGAACAGTTCTTCATCCGGCAGCTCTCGGTATGCGCGCATCTGCTGCTGGTTGTTCCCCGCGATCTCGGGGTACATCTCCCGGGCGCGCTGCTTCGAGCTCTCGCGTGCCGAAACGCGCACGGCCCGACGTCCTGCCAGATCGCAGAACGTCGCCGCCGCTTTTCCGAAATCGCGAAACTTGAGCGCGCGTTTCCCCAGCCGGCACCCCGTCACCACGCCGATCGCGTCCGTCATGCACCGGTCGATCTCGACGTAAGTCACCAGCCGTTTGCGATCCCGGCCGAACGGGTCATCCATCTCCAGCAGCCGAAGCCCGCAGAGCGCCATGCGCAGGCCTAAAATCTGCCCTGCGCACAAGTGCCCGTGCGCCACCCGCGCCAGTTCCTCGTACTCGGTGAGCGTCTTCAATGGCATCGATTTCAGCCTGCCAGGGGCCGCAGCCGCGCGCTGAAATGCCGCAAGAATGGCGGCGCCTCCACCAATTGCATCCCTCGAATCTGCTCCTTGCGCGCGTTTACTTCGAGAATCGCCTCCACCACGTAGTCGATATGGCTCTGCGTGTATACCCGCCGAGGAATGGCCAGCCGCAGGAGCTCGTGACGCGCTGCATCGCCGAACATCAGCGTCCCGATCTCCACGCCGCGAATCCCCGCGTGCCGGTAGAGTTCCACCGCCAGCGCCTGCCCGGGAAACTGCTCCTTCGGAATGTGCGGCAGCATGCGCGCCGCATCGATGTAGATCGCATGGCCGCCCGGCGGTTCCACAATCGGCACTCCGTGATCCGCGATATGCCTCCCAAGGTATCCCGTGCTCACGATCCGGTATTGCAGATAGTCCGGGTCCAGCACTTCTTCCAGTCCCACGGCGATGGCGTCCAGGTCCCTCCCCGCCAGCCCGCCGTAGGTGGGAAATCCTTCGGTCAGAATCAACAGGTTCGTTTCCTGCTGAAACACGCGGTCGTCATTGGTACACAGCAGCCCGCCGATGTTGGCGAATGCATCCTTCTTTGCCGAGAACGTGCAACCGTCGGCATACGAAAACATCTTCTGGGCGATCCGTTTCGGCGTCCAATCCGCGTATCCCGGCTCGCGCTCGCGGATGAACCAGGCATTCTCGGCGAACCGGCAGGCATCCAGGTAGAGCGGGATGCCGTGCCGCGCGCACACCACGTGGATCGCCGCGATGTTGCCCATGGAGACCGGCTGCCCGCCCCCGCTGTTATTGGTCACCGTCAACATCACCAGCGGAATCTTGTCCTCGCCCTCACGTGCGATCAGCGACTCCAGCGCCTCCACGTCCATGTTGCCTTTGAAGTCCAGCCGGGCCTGCGTGTCCGCCGCCTCGGGAATCGGCAGGTCTACGGCACGCGCGCCCGTGAATTCGATGTTGGCGCGGGTGGTGTCGAAATGCGTGTTGGAAGGCACCACATGACCCGGCTTGCACATTACCGTGAACAGGATCCGCTCCGCCGCCCGCCCCTGGTGCGCCGGCACCATATGCCGGAACCCCGTCAGGCCGTCCACCACGCGCTTCAGCCGGAAGAAGCTCTCGCTGCCGGCGTAGCTCTCATCGCCCCGCATCACCGCCGCCCACTGCTCGGTGGACATGGCGCTCGTCCCCGAATCGGTCAGCAGGTCGATCAGGATGTGCCGGGCTTCGATCAGGAAAAGGTTATAGCTCGCCTCCTCCAGGAAGCGCTCACGCTCTTCCCGTGTATTGTGGTGCAGAGGCTCCACACTCTTGATGCGGAACGGCTCGATGATCGTGCGCACGGTAACCCGGGACCGCCGGTTTATTGCTCGATGACGATCGGGACGCGGTTGCTCTCCACCCCGCCCGCTGTGATGTACAGCTCGTTCACTCCGGCATTGTTGATCGCGGGAAGCTGTACTTCCACCTGGTAGAACCCGATATAGCCCGGTGCCAGCGTGGCGCGCGTCACCGGAATCGGCATGCCGTTCAGGAACGCGCGAATCGATGCCGCGACCGCCGGCGGGTTCTCCAAGGGCGCTTGCATCCCGGTGGGCCAGTCGGGATTCACCTTGCCCAACCCGGTGGCGAAGATCTGCACCCGCGCCCCGCTCTTCGCCGCGTTGCGCGCGTCGAGCAGCAGTCCGCTGTCGGCATCCTGAAGCATCGGCGCTCCATCTTGTGTCACAAAAATCGCCGGCGATACCGGCAGCACGCGCATGCCGACCTGCACCCTGCCGGTGTTCGTCACCAGCGCCAGGGTCACATTCGGGCCGGCGGCCTCAAATGGCACCTGGATCTGCGAGGCGTCGTCGGCTGCCGCCAAGACGGGGTAATTCAACTCTCCGCCGCTCGCGGAATTCACCCGGCCGCCGATCACGCTGAGCAGCCCGCCGGGCGCCGCCGGGCGTGTGCTGAAATCCGCCGAGTTCACCAGCCGCAGATTACGGGCACGGTGGGGTGCGATGGCCGAGTAGACGCCATATCCGTCCAGCGCGGCATAAACCTGCACGCCCGAGGCATCCAATTGGACATCCGTGGCCGCGGCGTCCGGAAGCCCGCGATTCAAACTCGTCCAGGTCGGCGCCGCTGTGCTGGCCTGGTCCAGTTCGGTCCGCGTCCAGAAAACGCCCTTGTCGCCCGCCACGTACACCGCTCCGCTGCTCCACTCCGCCGCCACTCCATGTACCGCAGCATTCGGCAGCGTGCTGCCGTCCAACACGTCCCAGAAAAGGCCGCCGTTGGTCGTGCGCAGCAGGTGTGGTCCGCGTGGTCCGCCTACCACCGCCAGCGCCGCTCGCGGCTGCGCCGAGTCCACCAGGATCTTCTCCACCGGCCCGCTGGCGCCGTTTGTGTCGCCTGATTGCGGTGTGCCCCCGTTCGCCGAAACCCAGATGCGGCCGTCGCTGCTCCCGAAATAAATGTACCCCGGTGCGGCGCGGAACGACCGCACGTCCGCGTTCACCACTTGCGAAAGCCCGCGCAACACGCTGGCTTCCATCGCAACCGAATTGTCCTGTACGGGCTGCCACACGCCGGCGCCGGGAGCAAGTTCGACCGTGCCCAGGTTGTCGGCCGCCACGCGCGTGCCGTTCGTTCCCTGCGGCGTCGCCAGAATCCGTTTCACCGGCAGGTTGGGCAGACCCTGGTTAAGGCCCGCCCACGTAAGCCCGCCATCCATCGACCGCCACACCCCGAAATCGTTGGCCACCACGATTTGATCGTTCGGCCCGACGGCCACGCTGTGTTGTCCCGTGCCAATCACCGATTCCGTCCGAAACGCCGTGAGATTGTTCCAGGTGAGCCCTCCGTCATCGGACCGGAACAGGTTCTTCCCCAGCGCGTAGATGTGGCCGAAGCTGGCCGCGATCACCTTGGCACCGGACTCCGGAATTCTCGCGGTCCGGGGTTCCACCTGAGGCGGGGACTCCACCGCGGCCGCGCTCGGCAGCCAGATTTCAAAGTCAGTGGTCTCGAAGGTCTTTCCGGATCGCGCCCGCGCATACAGCCGTCCATCGGCACCGAACCACACCATGTCCACCGGTCCGGTCGCCGGCGAAGCCAGCATCAATTCCACGTCGTAGGAACCGACCTGCCGCCAGTTAGCGGACTGCCCGGCCGCGGCGCAGACCAGTACCAGAGCCAAAGTTACATACCGTCCTGCTCTGCGCACTGTATCCTTCTGACACACAGTAGATCTTATTCTACCCGATTGCGACCCCGTTGTCCGAGACCAAACTGCTGAATTTACGTTATTTGTAGCCACTGGTTAACCACGGTCCCCTGGGTGCAAAGCAAGTTTGGTGCTAGACTGTAGGCTAGCGTCCAGTATGCCGAGGCGACTTACGTACGGGCGGGCCTTGCACGCGCTGCTGACCGCGGCCGCCCTAGCGGTGTCCCTGGCGCCGCTCCACGCCCAGGATTCCGCCAAAGTAATCGTCCAGACCGGGCGCGTCTCCATCGTCAAAGATGCCTCCGGTTACACCTTCGCCCTGATGGACAATGGCGAGGTTAGGCCCGGTTACACGATTAAGACCGGCTCCGATGGCTACGCGAAATTTCAGGTTGCGGACGGCAGTACTTTCGAGGTCTTCCCGAACTCCGAGGTAGTCTACCGCAAAACCAACAGCGTCGGCGACCTGGTGAACGTCTGGCTGGGCAAGATCAAGGTCGTGATCCAGCACCTGCCCGGCATTCCCAATCCCAACAATGTGACCACCCCCACCGCGCTCATCTCCGTGCGCGGCACCATCTTCGACGTCGACGTGGAAGATGAAGACGGCACCACCTTGGTCAGCCTGGATGAAGGCATCGTGGACGTGCACCACTTGCTGCGTCCTTCCAGCGATGTCCACCTCGCCCCCGGCCAGTCGATTCGGGTTTATCCGAACCAGCCGCTGCGGCCGCTTGCGGATCGCGGCAACCTGCTGCACAAGGCCTACCAGCTCGCCCAGCGAGGTTTGTACGACTATCTCTACAATCGACCCGGTGGCGTCGGCGGCGGTGGCGGCAACGTTCCGGTGGCCACCACCGGAGGCGCCCAACAGGGCGACAAGGGCAAGCCGACAGGTACGAGCGACGGCAGCAAGGGCACAGGGACCGGATCTCCCCCCGCTCCCGGCACCGGATCTCCCCCTCCGCCCGGAGGCGGTGGCGGTTAGCCGCGCATGCTAGATTGAAAGCGTGCGGCTGATTCTGTGTTTTTCCCTCGCCGTCGCGGCACTCGCTCAGAATCCACTTCCCCCCGGCCTCGAGCCGACCTGGGATATGGGTGTCGTCCTCCAGGAGGTCGGCAAGGACACTGCGCGTCTGATGCCTCTCCTCGATCAGGTGACACCGGAAAAGTGGTTTCCGGGGGGGTCGGAGACCTATGCGGCTCAGCTAAAATCGGCCAAGGATCAGACCCGCGCTATCTCCACCGAAGCCAGCCTGCTGGCCAAGAACCCGGAGAAGCTGTCGGCCGGCCTTCAGTTGTACTTTCGCTTCGAGGGGCTCGAAATCATGATCGGCTCTCTCGAAGACGCCACGCGCAGGTATCAGAACGCAGCCTTGGCCCAATCGCTAACAGCTACATTCGCCGAGACGGGAGCCAATCGCGACCGTTTCCGCAGCTACCTGATCCGCCTGGCGGCGGAGCGCGAGCAGCAGTTCGAAGTCATGGACCAGGAGGCCCAGCGCTGCCGCGCCATGCTGTTGGCTACGCCTCCCACCCAAAGGAAAAAATGACCGCCACACCCGTTTTCACTTGCAGCATCTGCGGAGAAGGCTCCACCCGCATCTGTGCCCGCTGCACGAAGGATGCCTGCGATAACCACCTTTGCGAAAAGTGTTTCTGCTGCAGCGACTGCTGCGAGTGCGAGCAGGTCCTCGCCGAAGCCCCACGTACGCAGGTGCGAACTGTGGTTGAACCGCACGTCGAGCCGCAGCCTCACGCCGAACCCGAACCGCCGCCGGTCGCGAGCTACGGTCCCGTGCCGAGCCCCGTGCCTGAAACGAACGCCGAGCCCGAGTCTCCCGTCGAGGCGGATCAGCCGCCCCCAACCGATCTTACATAAACCACCCGCTTGCCGTGCGCTGAATAATCCACCTGCCCGCACTTCGTCCCCTGGCAATAGTCGACCGTTTGTCCTCCCAGCTTCACCTGTCCGTTGTCCGCGACGACGCTCGTATCCCCGTACCTGTGCTCATCCGCCAGCAGCACATCGGCCTCGGCGCTTCCCATCGCGATTTCCTCGCCAGCCGTGCTCTCGCGCTGCCCGCCCGCCGTGAAAAACACCGCGTCGAAGTGATCCCGGTCCCGGGAGACCAGCGCAAGAAATCGGTCCCCCAACGCATCGAACCCCACCAGCCGCAGCACATTCGGTATCCTGGCGATCTCTTCTGGCGCACCTGCTGTCAGCCCCATGCGGACCAATTCTTCCCCCCGCATCGCATAGATCCTGTCCGTACCCGGCTGCACGATCGGCCACCCGTACGCGCCCTTCGCCCGCGGGCTCGGGTCCGGCCCGGTCTCAGCCGGACCCGCAATCCAGATGTCGCCCCGCCGCGCATTTTCCGTCCCGCCTTTCAGCCCCAGCGGTGTCAGATTGAGTCCGGCAATCACCCCGACTTTCTCCAGCAGCGACCCGCCGCCGCCCGTGCGGGCACCTCCATTCTTCGCTTCGAACACCACGTCCAGCAGCGACTCGCTGCTTGCCATGTCCAGCCGATCCACCAGTTTCCACGGCGCGGACACGATGCTGATCGTGCCCGCGTCGCTCTTCAACAAGTAGCTGACGCGGTCCTTCCCTTCGCCGAGCACCCAGGCCTTCTGCCCATTCGGAACCGCCGTCTTGCCGATCATGCCGGTGCGCTGCACGTCATAAGGCGCCAGCAGCGTCCCATGATTGATCGGCAGCAGCAGGATCATCATCAGCACCATCGCTGTTAACGCCGCCGCCATGGTCCGGTCCCGCTCGGTTGCGAGTCCGGCGCGTATCGCCGCCGCCAAGAGGGCAGTCACAATTGCGGTCGTCAGCAGCAGACCCGTGAAGAACAGCGACTGTACCACCTCATCGCCCCGCAGCACGCCCACTGCCCACGTTGGCCCGGGCACTGCAGTCCAGAAAGGAATCGGCCTTCTGATCACTGCAAAACACGCCCGCATCACCCAGAGCACCATGGCGAACGACAACGCCAGTCCAACTGCCAGTACCACCCACGCGCGCGACAGCGCAGACCGCCGCGTCGCTGGCAGGCGCAGCCAAACCAGGTGGCATACTCCCCATATCGCCGCAGCCAACAGTCCCGCGTAAGGCAGGCAGCTCGCCACGAACACCAGGAACCGCGCCCCCGCGAACAGGTAGCGCTCGTCCAGAACCGCCAGGTCCGTCGTGATACCGAGCGCGGTCTGATGGAATCGCAGCGAGAGATAGCCCAGCAGGTAGAGCAGAAATGTGCCGATAGCGCTCGCCGTAGTCCAGTCCTTGATCACCTTGCCCGAAAATCGCAAGAACGCGGGAACTTTCGTGGAGCGGCTCATCTCACCTTGGCTTCCTTCCGGCTGCGGCTCACCTCCCGGCGATCCTCCGGCGCCAGCGCCGCCTTCGCCGCCGCGCCGTAGTCCCGGCGCGCGTCCGCATCGTCGCCGCGCGCGTGCGCCAGTTCGGCTTTCGCCAGCCACACTCGTGCATTCTCGCGATCCGCCGCATCGATCAGGTCCAGCTCCTGCTGCGCGCGCGCCAGCACCTGCGCGTCACCCGCCGCCCTGGCGATGTACAGCCGTGCGATCTCCACGCGCGCCGCCAAGTACCCGGGCCGCACCAGCAGGACGTGCCGGTACTCGCTGATTGCATCGTCGATCTTGCCTTCCTCCCTGAGCGTTCCGGCCAACGCCACCAACGATTCGAAGTAATCCACGTTGTCCCGCAGCAGGGTTTCTCTTCGCTCGCCCGACTCGAGCAGCGCCAGATTGTGCCTGGCTTCGGGCATCCCGGGCAGTGCCGCCAGCGCGTCCCGGTACCTCTGCCGCGCCTCCGAGTTCCTGCCCCGGGCCGCCGCTACCGTCCCCAGAACATTGTTCAGCATGGCCCGGTTCGTCCCGGCGAGTTCCTTCCTGGCGTCCAGGATCTTCGCCACCTCTCCGTATTCGCCCGCCGCCTTCTTCAGATTGTTGGTCTGCTGGTAGACCAGCCCGAGATTGAAATGCAGGTACACCCGGTCAGGCGTGTGAGCGATCGCCTCCCGGTACTGCTCGATCGCGTCCGCCGGCCTGCCCAGCCGCATTTCCGTCAGCGCCAGGTTGTGCCGTGCGTAAGCCCACTCAGGGGCTTCGCTGATCGCGTCCCGTAGCGCCGCGCGAGCCTCCGCCGGCCGGGCCATTTCCATGTACCCGATCCCCAACGCGTTCATGACGTAGCCGTTTCCGGGATCGCTTTGCTGCGCCGCGAGAAGGTGCGGCGCCGCTTCGCCGAATATGCCCGGCTTGTCGGCTTCCGCCGCGGTGATCAGATCGAACAGGCGCGCGCGCCCTGTGTTGAATTCCGCCCGCGCCTGCAACAGTTCCGAGTCCGGCAGCAGCTTGTGCGCCAGTCCGTAGTAAGTCGCTGCCGCCCGAAACTCAGCCTGATCCGGAGGTGTTTCGTCCCCGTTCAAATAGCCCAGCAGGATTCTCTGCCCAGCCTCTTCCAGCGCGACCCGCACCGCGGCCGTGACTTCGACGTCCGCGTCAGGCCGCAGGCAGCACGTGGCCGCGGTGCTCTGCGCCACGGCTTCGCTGATCCGCTCCGGCGCCAGCCGCCACTGCAATGCTCGAATCACGAGCCGTTTCAGATCTCCGGCGCTAAGATGAGGCGGCTGATAGGCTACGGGTTGGAGACGCAGCGGTCTCAGCCAAGAAACAGGAGGCTGGCTACCTGACGGGACTCGCATCAAAGGCGTGAGCGGCTGATCCGTGTGCATTCCGCCGGTCGCCCTAGGCACCTGCCGTATACCCAGCTTCAATCCGTGAATGCGCTCGCTCACGCCGTCGGTCAGCGCGTCTCCATCGATTTCCCGCCGGCGTTGAGTATCGTGCAGCGTTTCCAGGAGGGCCCAGGAAAATGCGCCGTGCCCGAGATTTGGCACCTCGGTAGAGGGCCGCCCTGGTCCCGCCGCGAAGAACGCGAACAGATCTTTGAGCTTTGCCGGATCTACCGAGCGTTTCACCTGGCTCGCCGCACTGACCTGGAACTTGCTCTCCGCGTTATTCCGGCAGGCATCGACGAAAAGATACGACCGTCCTGTGCCCATCGCCGCCAGAATCGTCTCCACCCCGATCGCGCTGGCCCCCTCCGCGGTCCGAAACGCGTCATACGGCAGCACGTACGCATTTCCGTTCTGTTCGGCTCCATGAGTGCTGATGAACACCACGGCCGTGGCCCCCGCCGCCGCCTGTTTCTCGAGCATCGCCAGTTGCTCGCGAATGCTCGAGGCCGTGGCTTTATCATTCGTAAGCGGTTGCGCCTGGATTCCAAGTTGGTTGAGGTAGTCCGCAAAAGCTAACGCGTCGCTATGCGCGAAATGCAGATTGCTGAAATTGGCGGCGGGCTTCAGGTAAGTCGAAACGCCGATCACCAGCGTCGCCGTACGGCTCTTTTCGCCGCCCGCAGTCGCTTGCGCCAGCGCATGCACTTCTGTCAAATGGTATGCCAGCCACGTCGCGCTCCAGTTCGCCGCGACCTCGGCGAATCGTCTTTCCGCTTCACCGAAGTTGCGCGCGTTCTCCAAGTCGCTGGCTTGCTGCAGCTTGCCCAACAGTGTGTCGGCCGAAATCCCCGGCGTGGGTGACGGTTTCTGTGCCTGGCCATGCGCGATCAGTTTCACCTGCTGCTCTTGCGCGTTCAACGTCCGCGGTAGCAGCGGCAGCCGGCACACCGCCGGAGTGCATCCCGTCAGGTCCTGCTTCAACCCTCCGGCTTCGTATTTTCCGCTGGCGCCGATCCGGCACCGCTGCGGCCGGTCGCCGTTACACCCCACCACGACCTCGGTCGAAGCACCGGTAATCGTGTCGCGCGCGAACAAGACTTCCCCCGCGGCAAGCGGCAGGAGACTCTCGTTCGGATATCGCTGCATGC
>Ga0335080_10001282_pt1 | contig 24327 bp, 23 predicted proteins | sample Lox_Sample_34_FD_206720 | JGI IMG/M metagenome (GOLD analysis project Ga0335080, IMG submission 206720) | Soil microbial communities from Loxahatchee National Wildlife Refuge, Florida, United States - Lox_Sample_3.4 | ecosystem: Environmental > Terrestrial > Soil > Wetlands | place: USA... | reverse complement strand
CGGCGAGCAGGAGCGAGGCGACCCACAGGCATGCGCGAGAGCGGCGACCCATTCGATGTGACCTCGGGTGATGAGACCCCGATCCAGCGACGATCGATGGCGATGATAGACTGGGTTTGCCGGGGGACGGCGCCGAATCGCGGAGGAGCCATGGCCGACCAGCCCAAGTCGTTCTTCCTGTCTCCGGCGGCGCACGAGTACATGCTGCGCCACGGCACCGAGCCCGACGTGGTGCAGCGCGAGCTGATCGAGGTGACGCGCCGCCTCGGGGGGATCTCGATGATGCAGGTCGCGCCCGAGCAGGGCGCCTTCCTGACGCTGCTCACGCGCGCGCTCGGCGCCCGGCGCGCCGTCGAGATCGGGACCTTCACCGGCTACTCGTCGCTCTGCATCGCGCGCGGCCTTCCCGACGACGGCCGCCTCCTCTGCTGCGACGTCAGCGACGAGTGGACGGCGATCGGACGCCCCTTCTGGGAGAAGGCCGGCGTCGCCCACAAGATCGAGCTCCGGCTCGCGCCTGCGGCCGAGACGCTGCGCGCGCTGCCCAGGGAGGAGGTCTTCGACCTCGCCTTCATCGACGCCGACAAGCCCGGCTATCCCGTCTACTACGAGGAGATCCTGGCGCGGCTGCGGCCCAACGGGGTCATCGCGGTCGACAACGTGCTCTGGATGGGACGGGTCGCCGACCCCGAGGCGCGGGACGAGCAGACCGAGCACATCCGCGCCTTCAACGACAAGGTCGCCGCCGACTCGCGCGTGGACGCGGTCATGCTCGCAATCGCCGACGGCGTGACGCTGGTGCGCAAGCGATGAGGCCTTCGGTGCGGCAGTGGCTCCTCGCAGCGGCGGCGCTCGCGGGGCTCGCCCTCGCGGGCGCGAGCGCGGCGCAGCAGGCGTCCCACTGCCAGACCGACGCGATGGGGACCACGCGCTGCGCCCGGCTCGCCGGAGGCACCGCCGTCCTCTCCGGGCTCGGCGAGGTGGTCTGCGCGCCAGGGCAGTGCGTCCAGGATCCGCAGGGGACCGACTGGCAGTGCGCCGGGGAGGAGGGTGGCTCGGCGACCTGGGACTCCAGCGGACCGCACTGCCAGGGCGGATGCGTCCCGCCTACAGGGGATCAGTGCCGGAAGGAGCGGTAGACCCAAGCCCCGCGGGGTCTGGATTTGACGGTACTCGGGACGTTAGTTAGTAAATGATCACTAATGCCCGCTGCCCCGAACCCGCTTCCGCCGTCCGAGGCCCGGCCGCGCCCGCGCGCGGACGAGCGCCGCGCTCAGATCCTGCGCGAGGCCGCCGGTTGCTTCGGGACGCGCGGATTCGCGGGAACCACCACGCGCGACATCGCCGGCCGCGTCGGCATCACCGAGGCGGCGCTCTACCGGTACTTCCCGGGCAAGGAAGCCATCTATGCCGCCATCCTCGACGAGCGCATCGGCTCGCCCGATCTGCTCGAGCCGATCGAGCCGCTGGCGGCCGCAGGCCGCGACCGCGAGGTCTTCACCGAGCTCGCGCTGGCGCTGATCCGCAGCGTCGAGGCCGATCCCTCGCTCCTCCGCCTGCTCCTCTACGCGGGCCTCGAAGGCCACGAGATGGCGCATCCGTTCCACGAGCGGCGCGTGAGGCGACTCCGCGACTTCCTGACGCGCTACATCGCGCGGCGCTCGCACGAGGGAGCCTTCCGCGGAGTCGACCCCTCGCTCGGCGCGCGCGCGTTCATCGGCATGGTGGTGGACCACCTGATCGTGCGGCAGGTCTTTGGCCAGCGCGACGAGTACCCGCAGCCGCCCGACCAGGTGGCCGCGACCTTCGTCTCGATCTTCCTGGACGGGATCGCTGCGCGCGCGGAGGACCGGCGCGATGGCTGAGGCCACCGTCGCGACCAGCGGCGTGCGGGTGCGCATGCGGCCCCTTCTCATCGGCGCCGCCGTGATCGCCGTCGTCGGGGTGGTCGGCTACTGGGCCGTCGCCGTGCGCGGCTTCGAGCGCACCGACGACGCCTTCGTCGACGGGCATCTCGTGTTCCTCTCGCCGCGGGTGGGCGGCCAGGTCGTGGAGATCTCGGCCGACGAGAACCAGCACGTGAAGGCGGGACAGGTACTCGTGCGGCTCGATCCGGCCGACTTCGAGGTGAAGGTGGCGCGCGCCCAGGCCGATCTCGAGGCCGCGCGCAACCGGATGGCGCAGTCGACCGCCGGCACCGAGGCGGCCGCCGCGCAGCGCCGCGGCGCCGAGGCGCAGCTCCGGCACGCGGAGCAGGAGTACGCGCGCGCGCGCAGCCTGTTCGAGAGCCACGTGGGCAGCCAGACGGCGCTCGACGCCGCCGTCGCCGCGCGCGATGCCGCCGCCGCCGACGTGCACGCTGCGGAGGAGCGCGAGGAGATGGAGCGCGCCGCGCTCGGCAACCAGGCGCCGGTCCGCCAGGCCGAGGCCGCCCTCGCGGAGGCGAGGCTGGCGCTCGAGCACTCGGTGGTGACGGCGCCCTTCGACGGCGTCATCGGCAAGCGCAGCGTCGAGATCGGCGCGAACGTCTCGCCGGGCCAGCCGCTCTTCGCGCTGGCGGACAACTCGGGGAGCTGGGTCACTGCCAACTTCAAGGAGACGCAGATCGGCCGGATGAAGCCGGGCGATCCGGCCGAGATCACGGCCGACGCCTTCCCCGGCGCGCGCTACCGCGGCCACGTCGAGTCGATCGCGCCGGCCACCGGCGCCCGGTACGCGCTGCTCCCGCCCGACAACGCCACCGGGAACTTCACCAAGGTGGTCCAGCGCATGCCGGTGCGGATCGCGATCGACGGCGACGCGGATGGCGGCGGGAGGCCCTGGCTGCCGGTCGGCCTCTCGGTGAACGTCCGTGTCCGCGTCCGCTGAGGCCGGCCTCGCCAGCACCCGAGCGGAGCCCGCTCTCGACGCCCGCGCCTGGATCATGATCGTGGGCGTGATGCTCGCGACCATCCTCGAGATCCTCGACACGAGCATCGTCAACGTCGCGCTCCCCAGCATGATGGGGAACCTCGGGGCGACGGTCGACGAGATCTCCTGGGTCGTCACGAGCTACATCATCGCCAACGTGATCGTGATCCCGATGACGAGCTGGCTGGCGGCGCGCTTCGGCCGCCGCCGCTACTTCGTCAGCTCGATCCTGCTCTTCACCGCGGCGTCCGCGCTCTGCGGGCTCGCACGCACGCTGCCGGAGCTGGTGGTCTTCCGCGTGATCCAGGGCATCGGCGGGGGCGCGCTGCTCGCGACCGCGCAAACCATCATGGTCGAGACGTTCCCTCCGCAGCGACAGGGAACCGGCCAGGCGATCTTCGGGATGGGCGCGATGCTCGGGCCGAGCCTCGGGCCGACGCTCGGCGGGTGGCTCACGGACCGCTGGTCCTGGCCGTGGATCTTCTACGTGAACGTGCCGCTCGGAATCGCCTCGGCGCTGATCTGCTCCAGCTATCTGGTCGACCCGCGCCGGGTCCGCCGCACCGACCGGGTCGACTGGACGGGCGTCGCCCTGCTGATCGTGGGGGTCGGCGCGCTCCAGACCGTGCTCGAGCGCGGCAACCGCCTCGACTGGTTCGAGAGCGACTTCATCACGACCCTCGCGGTGACGGCGGTCGCCGCCATCGCGCTCTTCATCTGGCACGAGCTGCGCGCCGAGCACCCGATCGTCGACCTGCGCGTCTTCCGCTTCCGCGCGCTCCAGGTGGGGTGCGTGTACGGCGCCGCGATGGGGGTCGGCCTCTACGGCAGCATCTTCCTGTTCCCGCTGTTCACGCAGCAGCTGCTGCAATGGACCTCCTGGCAGTCGGGGATGGCGATCCTGCCGTCGTCGATCGCCACCGCCATCGTGATGACGTTCTCCGGGCGGCTGGTGTGGCGACTCGGTCCGGCGCCGCTCTTCGGGGTCGGCCTGGCGGTGTTCCTGCCCGCGCTCTGGGGCATGAGCCACTGGACGCTCGAGAGCGGGTGGTGGAACCTGTTCTGGCCGCAGGTCGGGCGAGGCGTCGCGCTCGGGTTCATGTTCGCCCCGCTCTCGGTCGCGACGCTGCGCGCGCTGCCGCCCGCCGACATCCTCCAGGGCGCCGGGCTCTACAACCTGTTCCGGCAGACCGGCGGCAGCCTCGGAATCGCCGTGCTCGCGACGCTGGTCGACCACCGCAGCGCGCTGCACCAGGCCTATCTGGCCGAGAGCGTGAGCGTCTTCTCGGAGGCAACCCAGCAGCGCCTGGCCGCGCTCACCGCGGGGCTCGTCCAGCGCGGCCTCTCGCCGGCGGAGGCCACCGAGGGTGCCCACCGCGTGCTCGACCAGATCCTCGCCGCGCAGAGCTCGGTGATGGCGTTCCGCGACTGCTACCTCGCCATCATGATCCTCTTCATGCTCCTGATTCCGCTGGTGCCCCTGCTGCGCCGCCCTCCCGTGTACACCCTGCCGACCGAGCGCGCGTTCGAGCATCCCGAAGCCGTCTGATCCGGCGATCGCGCGCATCGGACCTATGCTCCGGGCGTGCCGATCTCGCCCTATCTCGAGCGACTGCGCCGGCGGGTCGGGAAGACGCTGCTGCTGGTGCCGTCGGTGACGGCGGTGATCCGCGACGAGAGGGCGCGCGTGCTGCTCGCCCGCCACGCGGACTCGGGCGCCTGGAGCACGATCGGCGGCGCCGTCGAGCCGAACGAGGCGCCGGCCGATGCGCTGGTGCGCGAGGTGTGGGAGGAGACGGGGCTGCGCGTCGATCCGCTCCGCCTGCTCGGCGTCTACGGCGGTCCCGAGTTCGAGGTCGTCTATGGAAACGGCGATCGCGTGTCCTATCTGACGACGGTCTTCGAGTGCCGCATCGCGGGCGGCGAGGCGAGGCCCGACGGGCGCGAGACGCTCGAGCTCACCTGGTTCGCGGAGGAGGAGATCGCGGCGCTCGGGCTCCCGCCCTGGGCCCGCCTCGTGCTCCACGACGCGTTCCGAAACGCGCCCGGTGTGCGCTTCCGCGCCCCGACCTGGAGGCCAAGCTGCTGACTTCGCTCGCTGCGCTCGCCCGCTTCGCGGGCGCTGGCCGATACTGCAGGCGATCGCGTTGCCTCGGAGACGTCGGGCTGCGCGCGCTACTCGGCGGCGAAGGTGAGGCCGCACTCGGGACACTCTCGTGCGTCGGTCGCCACGGGCGAGTCGCACCCCGGGCAGGTCTCCGCCTCGGCCCAGCCCGCGGAGGTGCCCTCGGGCAGGTCGGGGACCTGCGTGCGCGCGAACTCGGCGTCGATGCGCGCCGCCGCCGCCGCGTCCTCGCGCCGCACGTGGATCGTGCAGCGCACCGCCCCCATGCCGCGGCCCTGCACGGGGCGGTCGTCCTGCGGCGGCAGCTCCACGCGCGACGGGATCCCCGCCTCGGCCAGCGCGTGCGCGAGGCCGTCGATCCAGCTCACCTCGGCGTTGCGCAACGCCACCAACGACTCGAGCGGCGGCAGCTCCTCGAGCGGAGCGGGCTCGCCGGGACCCTCGGCGCCCAGCGGGACGCCGCACTCGACGCAGCGCTCGACCGTGGCGACGTACTCCTCCCCGCAGCGGGGGCAGATCTTGTGGAACGACACCGTTCTGCGCCTCCTCAGGTTCGCCGCGCGGCGTGCCGATCCGTGGGGCCGAGCCGCGAGGTACCCCACATGCGCAACGCATTCCTCTTCCTGCTCCTCATCACCGCGATCTGGGTCGGCATCGAGGTCATGAACCACGGGATGTCCGGGGCCTTCGGCGGCGCCTTTGCGCGCGTCGGGCTCGCGCCGGCCGCGTCGGCGGCCGATCCCTCGCTCGCGCAGCGCGCCGCCGGCACGCTCGATTCCGCGTATCGCCGCTCCGCGTCGCGCGCCGACCGCCCGGCCGAGGAGTAGCGCGGCCTCACCGCCGGGCCTCCCCACCCGCGAGCCAGCGGGCCGCGCACTCCGCGACGTGGCGGCCGTGCGCTCGCGCCGCCAACAGGTGCTCCTCGGTGGGCCCGGTGCGCCCGCCGCGCGGATTGGTCCAGGCCACCGGACCCCAGTGGCAGCCGCCGGCGCCGAAGCCATCCAGGCGGTTCGGCATCGACACGATCAGCATGCCGTGCTCGGCCAGGTTCGCGAGCAGCGAGAGCAGCGCGAGCTCGCCGCCGCCGCGCGCGCCGGCGCCCGCGCTCACGAAGGCGGCGCCGAGCTTGCCGACGAGCCGCCCCGACAGCCAGAGCGGCGCCATGCGCTCGAAGAAGGAGCGCATCGACGACTCGACGCCTCCCATGTGTACGCCGCTCCCGAGGATCACCGCGTCGGCCGCCGCGAGATCGGACTCGCTGCACGCCTCGGCGCGTCGCACCACGGTGTCCGCACCGGCCTCGGTGGCCCCGCCCGCCACGGCCTCTGCCATGCGCGCGGTGCGGCCGGTGGCGGACGCGACGACGACCAGGACGCGCATCGCAGCACACGCTACCACGGAGGCGGGCCGAGGAGGCGCGCGCACGCCGCCGCGAAGTCGGGCGGGTCGGGGCTCTCGGCCAGCACCTCGTCGACCGCGAGCCGCGCGGCGTGGAGCATCTGGCGCGGCGCGCCGGGTATGTCTCCGGGCGCGCCGTACGTCGGGTCGCCGCACACCGGGTGACCGAGGTGCGCGAGCGTGGCGCGGATCTGGTGCAGGAAGCCGGTGCGCGGGCGCACCTCCAGGAGCGTTGCGTCCCGCCCGATCGCGAGGGCGCGCCAGCGGAGGCCCGCGAGCCGGCGCCCGCCGGCCGCACCGCCGCCCGCGCGCTCGACCACCGCGACCCGCGCCGGCCGGTGGCGGACCACCGCGAGCTCCACCTCGGCCGCGCCCTCGCCCTCGAGGCGGCCCACCTCCAGGGCGCGATAGAGATTGTCGACGCGGTGGGCGCGGAAGGCGCCGCGCAGCCGCTCCCACGCCGCGGCCTCGGTGGCGAGGAGCACGACGCCCGAGGTGTCGACGTCGAGCCGGTGCACGACGCCGCTGCGCAGCCCGCCCTCGCCGACGCCGTGCAGCTCGGGGTGCCGCGCGATCGCGGCGTTGAGCAGCGTCCCGCCCTCGCGCTCGCGCAATGGGTGCACCGGCTGGCCGGGCGGCTTGTCGACGGCGATCCAGCCGCGGCCGCGCGCGAGCACCGCGAGCGGCAGCTCGGGCTCGGCGCGCGCGCGCTGGGCGGCGGGCGCGGTGAAGTCCGCCACCTCGATCCGGCTCCCGGCCGCGACGCACACGCCCTTGTGGCGGCGGCCGAGGCGGCGGTCGTCGACGCGCACCGCCCCTGCCTCGAGCAGCGCGCGCGCCGCGCCGCGCCCCACCCCGAGCCGCGCGGCCAGCAGCGCGTCGATGCGCGTGCCGGCCTCGGTGGCGTCGACGACGAAGGACTGCGCGCGGCCGTCCGCGCCGGACTCGGCGGACACGCGGCCAGGGTAGCTTGCCCATCGGACCCGGGTTCGCGAGCCTCCGCGCGTGCCCGACGCCCCCCGCCGCGACACTCGCCACCGGCCGCTCGTCGAGGTGATGGACACGACGCTGCGCGACGGCGAGCAGACGCCCGACGTCTCGTACACGCCGGCCGAGAAGCTCCAGCTCGCGCGCATGCTGCTCACCGAGGTCCGCGTCGACCGCATCGAGATCGCGTCGACGCGCGTCTCGGAGGGCGAGCGGCTCGCGGCGCGGCGCGTGCTCGCGTGGGCGCGCCGCGCCGGGCTCGTCGACCGCATCGAGATCCTCGGCTACTGCGACGGCGACGCCTCGATCGCGTGGCTGCGCGGCGTCGGCGGCCGGGTCATGAACCTGCTCGCCAAGGGATCCGAGCGGCACTGCCGCGCACAGCTCCGCCAGACGCCGGAGCAGCACCGGCGCCGCGTTGCCGACTCGGTCGCGCGCGCGCGCCGGGCGCGGATGCGCGTGAACGTCTATCTCGAGGACTGGTCGAACGGGGTGCGCGAGTCGCCCGACTACGTGTTCGCGATGGTGAGGCAGCTCCGCGAGCTGCCGATCGAGCGCATCTACCTGCCCGACACGCTCGGCATCTTCGCGCCCGACAGCGTCGAGCGCTACGTCGGGCTCATGACCGACAGCTGGCCGGAGCTGCACTTCGAGTTCCACGGACACGACGACTACGGGCTCGCCACCGCCAACTGCCTGGCCGCGGTGCGCGCCGGCGCGCGCGGCGTGCACACCAGCGTGAACGGGATGGGCGAGCGGGCTGGCAACACGCGGCTCGCGGAGGTGGTGGCCGCGCTGCACGACCAGACGAGCTTCCGCACCGGCGTCGACGAGGTCCACCTCGGCGCGGCTTCGCGCCTGGTCGAGACGTTCAGCGGCAAGGCGGTCGCCGCGAACGCGCCGATCGTCGGGCGCGACGTGTTCACGCAGACGGCCGGCATCCACGCCGACGGCGACGCCAAGGGCGATCTGTACGCCAGCGCGCTGGCACCCGCGCGCTTCGGCCGCCAGCGCCAGTACGCGCTCGGCAAGCTCTCCGGCAAGGCGTCGCTCGATCACAACCTGCGCGCGCTCGGCATCGAGCTCTCGGAGCAGGAGCGCGCACGGGTGCTGCGCCGCATCGTCGAGCTGGGCGACAAGAAGCACACCGTGATGCCCGCCGACCTCCCGTACATCATCGCCGACGCGCTCGGCCGCTCCGACGAGCGTCCCGTGCGCGTCGACGCCTATCGCGTGGTCGTGGCCTCGGGTGGGCTGCCCGAGGCGCGCGTCGAGGTCTCGATGCGCGGCCGCCGCGGCGCCGCGAGCGCGACGGGCGACGGCGGCTACGACGCCTTCATGCGGGCGCTCAAGAAGGCGGTCGGACGCTTCGGGCTCGAGCTGCCGCGGCTGGTCGACTACCGGGTGCGTATCCCGCCCGGCGGCCGCACCGGCGCGCTGGTGCAGACGGTGATCACCTGGCAGCGGCCGGACGACGACGCGGCGACCTTCGCGACGCTCGGCGTCGACTCGGATCAGCTCGCCGCGGCCGTGGTCGCGACCGAGAAGATGCTGAACGCCGTCGCCACGCGGAAGGCGCGTTGAGGCGCGCACTGCTCGGGTTCCTGCTGCTCGGGGCGGGCTGCGCCTCGCCGCCGCACCTCGATCCGCAGTACCAGCCTTCGGCGAGCGTGCTCGAGGTCGTGGCGACCCTGCGCAAGCACGTGCCGGACGACACCTATCGCTTCGAGGCGGCGCGCGACTTCACCGGACGCAACGTCTATCGCTCGTCGCTGATCCGGCTCGAGAACCTGGAGCGCGTGCACGCCGACGCGCTGCGCGCCGGGCACCTCGACGACGTGATCGCCTTCGCCAAGGGACGCGCGCTCGAGCGGCTGCGCGCCTACGAGCTGGCCGCGGCCAGCTACCGCCACGCGGCGGAGCACGGCGGCGACCTGGCTGGCGAGGCCCAGCGCAGCGCCGGGATCTGCGACTCGCTCGGCCAGGCCGCGGCCATCGGCTACGAGCCCGACCGGCCGGTGTTGCCCGGACAGCAGCCGGTGCCGGCGCCGACGGATCCCAACGCCGCCGTCGCCGACTTCGACCGACGCGTGGCGCTGCTCGAGTCGATCGGCGAGGAGGGGCGCGGCACGCAGTACGTGTTCATCGCGCAGGAGGAGATCGAGCGCGCCGACGTGGCGCGCGCCCGTTACTTCGAGGCGAGGCGCAAGCTCGATCCCGACGGCGACGTGCGGGCACTGGCCGAGGCGCAGCGGGTCGTCTCCCGCCATCGCGACAGCAAGGACGCCAACCGCCACATGCTCGAGCTCGCCGACCTCTACGCGGCGCTCGCCGCCGAGTACGTGGAGGCACGGCCGCCCGAGAGCCTCTGGTTCGACCCGCCCGTGTTCCAGGAGTTCGTCGACGCCGCGTCGCGGCTCTACGAGGCGGTCGCGAACCAGGACGGGACGCCGGAGAAGCTCGAGGCCGCCCGGCGCCTCGAGGCCTTCCTCGCCTTCACGCTGCGGGTCGATCGCGACCGATTCAGCGAGTGACTGCGGGGGATGACGGCGCGGCTCGCCTTCGGCGAGCCGCGCGCAATACTCCCGCCCTGGAGGGGGCCGGCGCGTGCTGAGAGCGATCGCTGGGGTGCTCGCGCTGCTCGCGCTGGTGGCCTGTCGGGGGCCCGCGGGGTTCCCGGACTCGCCGCTCGAGCTCCTGCCGTCGCGAGCGACGCCGGTGCCCGACGAGTCCGATCACGCGGCGCACGACCTCGCCGCCGCGGCGCTCGGCGGAACCCCCGGCGACGCGCAAGCGAAGCTCGCGCAGCTCGACGAGGTGGAGCGCCTGCGCGCGGCCGCCGGCGAGGCGCCGACCGGGCTCGCCGGCTACGGCCAGCACGTCGTCGACTCGACCGAATCCGATCCGATCGTGTACCGGCGACGCACCGCGACCCTGCTGCAGCGCAACGACGTCGAGCCCGCCCTGCGCAAGCAGCTCGAGCAGGAGGTCGAGGACGATCCCCTTCGGCTTGCGAGCATCCGCATCGGCGAGTCGCGGCAGGCGCGGCTGGCGCGCGACATCAACGCCTTCTCGCAGGCGATCGGCACCTCGATCATGACCGTGGCCCTGCTGCCGCTGCGCGTCGCGCAGGCGGCGCTCGGGGTCGCCGTCGCCGAGCACATGGACGACCCGATCAGCCTGCAGGAGCGACAGGCGCTCGCCTATTGGAAGGAGTTCGTCGAGGAGAAGCCCGACGCGCCCGAGACGCAGGCGCTGCTGGCGCGCATCGAGTCGATGCAGGCGCGGTGGTTCGCGACCAAGCGCAAGCAGAGCCTGCGCTCCGCGCAGCAGGCGCTGAACGCCGGGCAGAACGAGATCGCACTGGTGCTCGCCGACCGCGCTTTGCGCTACGCGCCCGAGGACCCGCGCGCCTCCGCGATCCGCGCGGAGGCGGAGCGGCGGGTCGAAGCGCACCGGGCCGAGCTGGCGCGCAGCCTGGGCGCCCCGCACGATCCGCCCCCCGACGCCAGCGACGACCAGGCGCGCAGCCTCTCCGTGGCGCTGCTCGATCCGCGCGGCGACGTCGACGCGGCGGCGCGCCCGCTCCTGGCGCGGGGGCGCGAGGGGCCGCTCATCGGCGAAGCGCGCTTCGCAACCGCGGTCTCCACCGGCGAGCGCGGGCGCGAGTCGGACATGTGGGACCAGATGGCGGCGCTCGGCGACGGCGATCCCCTGACGCAGCCGATGGCGAGACACGCTCGCGCGATGGAGCACGACGCGGACGAGAACCCGTACGCGGCCTTCGAAGAGGCGCGCCGCGAGGGCCGGGAGCAGCAGGCGAGCTTCGTCCTGCTCGGCTCGCTCGCCCGCGGCCCGACCCACTACGATCTGCCGCGGCCGGTCGAGTGGCTCCTGGTGGCGCCCTCGCTTCCCGGCACGGTGACCGGGATCGCCAGCCGGCTGATCGAGACCCTCTCGTCGCCGCCCCCGCCCGCGCCGGCGATCTACGCCTCGCGCTATCTCGAACGCCGCCCCGAGGGCGAACACGCCGCAGAGGTGCGCGAGTGGCTGGTGGCGCACGAGGAGGCCTCCGGCCATCGCGTGCGCGCGTGGGAGATCGCGCGCGACGGCAAGGGCTTCGACGAGGAGCGCATGGCGGACCTGGCGAACGGCGCCGCCGAGCAGGCGCTCGAGACGGCGAACAAGGTGAAGCGGCGCGACGTGCGGATCACGCTCCTCGGCGAGATCGCCGCAACCTTCCCCGAGACCGAGGCCGGCAAGCGCGCCAACCGGCTGGTGCACGACGACCTGGAGAGCGCGACGGCCCAGAGCATCCGCATCTCGAAGGGCTTCCTGCTCGAGAACCCCAAGGTGGCGGGCCCGAGCGGCCTCGCGCTGCGGCCGGAGCTGCTCGACGGCGTTCGCGCCAACGGCGAGCTCCACCCCGACGGCATCCGGCTGATCGGCGGGCGAACCCTCGAGTTCTCGATGGTCGCGGAGAGCGGCAACGAGTCGGACACGCCCCGGCTGATGCGCGAGACGGTGTCGCCCGAGCGACTCGCCCGGCTCGTCTCGCTGCTCGAGGAGACGAGCCAGCACAACGGCCTCCTCGACCCGCTCGCCGAGATGACGCCGGACCCGCAGCGTGACCTGTTCTTCGAGCGGGCCCGGCTCGGCGTCGCCGACTCGGCGGACGACGACGACCCCAACGCGACCTCGAGCTACGCCTTCGTCGGCGTGCGCGAGAAGTACGGCCTGGTGCGACCGCGCGACTCGATCCTGCCGGTCGACCTCGTCGTGCAGGGCTCGCTGCCCGATCTCGGCCTCGGCGCCTTTCCGCGCCTGCGCGCGCCGAAGGAGACGCCCGACGCCGTGTTCTATCGGTAGCGGTCGGTCGGGTCGCGGAGCGCTTCAGATCCAAGCAGGCTTTCTTCGCGCCGCGGCGTCCGGTCCGCGCCGGTACGACAGGTCGAGCAGCTCGATCGGATGGACGACCTTCGCGCGCAGGCCGAGGCCCGCGACGCCGCTTGCGAGCTGCATGAGACAGCCCGGGTTGCCGCTCGCGATCCAGTCGGGATCGGCCGCGGCGAGCGACCGCATCTTGCGCTCGAGGACCGCCCTCGACATCGCCGGATGCGTGAGGTTGTAGATGCCCGCCGCGCCGCAGCAGCTGCTCGGGTCCTCGTGCCGCGCGAGCTCCAGCCCCGGAATGGCGGCGAGGAGCCGTCGCGGCGCATCGCGGACGCCCTGTCCGTGGACCAGGTGGCACGGATCGTCGTAGCAGACGCGCCCCTCGACGCGGCCCGGCGGTGGCCGCAGCCCCGCGGCGTCGAGCCACTCGCAGACGTCGCGGGCCGCGTCGGCGAGCGCGTCGCCCTCTCCGGGCAGCCACGCTCCGGCCTCGCGCAGCGCGGCGCCACAGCCGGCGGCATTCACGACCACGGCGTCGACGCGCGCCGTCGCGAAGGCGGCCGCGTTGCGGCGCGCGAGCTCGCGCGCGAGCTCGGGGTCGCCGGCGTGCGCATGCAGGGCGCCGCAGCAGCCCTGCTCGCGCGGCACCACCACGTCGAAGCCGTTCTGCACCAGCACGCGCACGGTCGCCGCATGGACCCGCCCGAAGAGCTCCGGCATCACGCATCCGACGAAGAGGCCGACGCGGCCGCGGCGCTCGCCTTGCGCGGCTACGAGATGCGGCAGCGGCCGGCGCTCGGAGCGCGGCGGCACGCGCGGCGCCGCGTCGGCGAGCTCGCGCAGCCGCGGCGGCAGCCATCGGCGCGCGAGGCGATCGAGGCGCAGGCGCTGCACCAGCGCGAGCGCATCCACCGCGAGACGGAGCCGCAGCGGTCGCGGCAGGAGCGCGCGCAGCGCGAGCGTCTCGACGCGCTTCGCCGGCCCGCTTCGCAGCCCCGCGCGCTCCACCTCCGCGCGCGCGCCTTCGAGCAGGCGGCCGAAGCGCACGCCGGACGGGCACGCCGTCTCGCAGGCGCGGCAGCCGAGGCAGAGGTAGGCCTCCTCCGCGAGCAGGGGACCCAGCGCGGCGCGCCCCTCGGCGATCGCGCGCATCAGGTAGATGCGACCGCGCGGCGACGAGGTCTCGGATCCGGTCTCGCGGTAGGTCGGGCAGACCGGCAGGCACAGGCCGCAATGCACGCAGTCGAGTGTCGCTTCGCGGAGCTCCGCGAGCGGCGCGTCGCTCATCAGAGCCCTCCGGCGAAGCGGCCCGGGTTCAGGACCCGCGACGGGTCGAAGCGCTGCTTCAATGCGCGCAAGAGCGCGAACGGCTCCGGGAGCTCGCCGAAGACGTCGCGGACGTCCTTCGCCCACGCGGGTCCCGACTCGAGCACCGCGTGGCCACCGCCGGCACGCGCCGCGCGCCGCACGGCGCTCCAGGCGCGGTCGACGCGGGCCGCGTCCGCATCGGGCTCGAGCGCGAAGCGCGCGTAGGCGAGCCCGGTGCCGGGATGGAGCAGCCGCTCGGCGCCCGCCCGGGCGAGGACGGCGCACGCCTCGTCGAGGAGATCCGGCAGGAGCGCGAGCCGGAAGCGCAGCCCGGCGGGACCGAACGTCTCGCCCTGCAGCGCGCGCAGCCTGGCCACCGCGCCGGGGCTGCCGTCGACGGCGCCGAGCCCGGCGGCGAGCCGCGCGGCGTCCTGCGCGACGGCCGCCTCGTCGCCGGCCAGCTCGGCGACGAGCAGGAACCCGTCGCGCGGGGCGAGGCTGGGCTCGACCGCCGGAGCAAGGCCCGCGTCCACCAGCGCCACCGCGCGCGCCGAGGCGAGCCGGGCCGCCGCCACGGCGCGCGCTGCGGCGTCCGGACGTGCGCCGACCGCTGCCGACAGCACACGCTCGCACGCCGGGCGCGCGCGCAGGCGGATCCATGCCGACTCGATCACCCCGAGCGATCCGTGTGCGCCGATCTGCAGCTTCATCAGGTCGTAGCCGGTCACGTTCTTGACGACGCGACCGCCGCAGCGGGCGCGCACGCCGTCACCGAGGACCGCGTCGAGCCCGAGCACGAGGTCGCGCGGCCGGCCGAAGCCGAGGTGGCGCGGCCCGACGGCCGCCGCGGCGAGCGTGCCGCCGAGCGTGGCGTTCGCGCCCGGCGGGTCGAACGGCAGCTCCCAGCCGGTCTCGCGCAGCGCCTCGCGCAGCGCCGCGAGGCGGGTGCCCGCGCGCGCGCGCACGACCCCTTCGTCGGCGTCGAGCTCGAGCACGCCGGCCAGCGCCGACGTGGAGAGCAGCAGCGAAGCGCCGCGCGGCGGATTGCCGAAGCCGAGCTTGCTCCCGCCGCCGCGCACCACTGCACCCAGGCGGCGCTCCGCGAGCGCGCGCACCGAGCGCGCCAGGGCATCTCCGTCGGCCGGGCGGAGCGTCCAGCCGAGCTGGGTGCCGTCGACCTCGACGGCCGGGTGCTCCTCGAGCGCGGCGTCGCCCGCGGCCTTGCGCAGCGCCTCCGCGTCGGCGGGCCGCACGGGCGGACCGATCAGAGCGGCACGCGGTCGTAGCCGCGCGCCTTCGGGTTCGCCTCCACACAGAAGCGTGTGGTCGGGAAGATCTTCCCGGGATTGCAGACGCCGTCCGGGTCGAAGGCGCCGCGCAGCCGGCACATTGCCTCGAGGTCGTCGTCCTCGAACACGAGCCGGATGTACTCGCGCTTCTCGGCGCCGATGCCGTGCTCCCCGCTGATCACGCCGCCCGCCTCGACGCAGACCTCGAGGATCTCGCGCCCGGCGGCGAGCACGCGCGCGAGCTCGTCCGCGTCGCGGCGGTCGAACGAGATGTTCGGATGCAGGTTGCCGTCGCCGGCGTGGAACACGTTCGAGAGGCGCAGGCGATGGCGGTCGGCGATCTCGCACACCCGGGCCAGCACCTCGGGCAGGCGCGCGCGCGGCACCACGGCGTCGTGCACGTACAGGTCGGGCGCCAGGCGGCCCATCGCGCCGAAGGCGCCCTTGCGCGCGCGCCAGAACCGATCGCGCTCGGCGGCGTCGCGGGCGACGTCGACGCGGCTCGCCCCGGCGTCCCCGCACAGCGCGCGGATCCGCTCGACCTGGTGCGGCAGCGCGGCGCCGGGCCCGTCGAGCTCGACGAGCAGGACGGCGCCGGCGTCGCGCGGCAGGCCCGCGGCGTAGACGCTCGCCTCGACCGCCTCGATCGTGCGGCGGTCGACGATCTCGAGCGCTGCCGGCACGAGACCGCTCCGGATGATGCCGCCGACGGCGCGACACGCGGAGACGACGTCGGGGAAGATCGCGAGCAGCGTCTCGATCGCCTCCGGGATCGCGTGCAGGCGGACCGTCACCTCGCACACGATGCCGAGCGTGCCCTCGCTCCCCACCACGGCGCCGACGAGGTCGTAGCCCGGCGCCCAGCCGGTCGGCGAGCCCAGCCGCGCGAGCTCGCCGTCCGGAAGCACCAGCTCGAGCGCGAGCACGTGGTTGACCGTCGTGCCGTATTTCAATGTATGCGGGCCGCCCGAGTTCTCGGCGACGTTTCCGCCGATGGTGCAGGCCGCCTGGCTCGACGGATCGGGCGCGTAGAAGAGTCCGAAGGGGCGTACCGCCTGCGAAAGCGCGGCGTTCACCACGCCCGGCTCGACCACCGCGAGCCGATTCGGGGGGTCGATCGCGAGGATGCGGTCGAGCCGCGAGCACTCGATGACGACGCCGCCCTCGATCGGGGTCGAGCCGCCGGAGAGGCCGGTGCCCGCGCCGCGCGGAACGAAGGGAACGCCGAAGCGCCGGCAGGCGCGCACGACGCGCGCGATCTCCTGCTTGTCGCGCGGCAGCACCACGGCGAGCGGACGACCCGCGTGGAGCGTGAGGCCGTCGCACTCGTAGGAGAGCAGCTCCTCGGGGCGCGCGAGGCAGGCAGGGGCACCGACCACGGCGCGCAGCGCCTCGATCAGTCCGGCCGGCGCAGCGCCTGCCGGAGCGGCCCCGCCCGGGGAGCCCGATGCGTTCACGCCAGTCCGAGGCGCTCGAGCGCTTCCTCGTCGAGGCCGAGGTAGTGCCCGACCTCGTGCCGCACCGTGGTCTCGATCTGCTCGAGCAGCTCGGACCGGTCGCGGCAGATCTTCTCGAGATTCTTCTTGAAGAGCACGACGCGGTCGAGCTCCTGCGCCTGGTCGGTGGCGAGCGCCTCCTTGCGGGGCACGCCGATGAAGACGCCGAGCGTCTGCGGCGAGACGCCGTCGCGCTCGATCAGCTCCTCGGACGGGAAGTCCTCGATCAGGAGCGGGATGCGCTCGAGCGCCTCGCGAATCGACAGCGGCGTGTTGTCGACCGATTCGCGCACCGCCTGCTCGAACGCCGCGTCCTCCATCGCGAGCGGAAGCAGATAGTGATCGGGATCGAGCGAGTTGGCGCGCGCCAGCGCGCGCTCGGCCTCCTCGCCCTCGCCGAGCCGCTCGAGCACGAGGCCGAGGTGGTACACGGCATGGGGCGCCTCGGGGTCGAGCGAGACGGCGCGCTCGAGATGCTTGCGCGCCTCCGCGAAGCGGCCCATCTCGAAGAGGATCTGGCCCTCGAAGGCGCGGTAGACGGCCTGCTCGCCGCTGGTCTTGAGCGCACGGCGGAGCAGGAACAGCGCGCCGTCGAGGTCGTCCTGGTAGAAGAGCGCCTTCGACTTCAGGTAGTAGACCTCGGCCTCGGTGCCGCGGTCCAGACGCGCGAGCTCGCTGCCCCCGGCGAGCATGCGGTCGCAGTGCTCGATGGCCTCCTCGTAGGCCGCGAACTCCTCGACCAGCAACTCGGCGCGGTTCAGGTGGGCCGCCACGAACTTCGGATCCGCCTTGGCCGCCAGCTCGAACTCGGCGAGGGCCTCCTCGACCTTGCCCTCGTCCCAGAGGATCTCGCCGCGCCCGTTGTGGGCCTCGGCTCCGTCGGGATGCGCCTTCAGCGCCTCGTCGAGCCAGGCGAGCGCCTCGTCGGTGCGGCCTCCGTGAGAGGCCTCCATCGCCTGATCGAGGCAATCCCAATAGCGATCTTTGTCTCTCATCGATCCTTCGCCGGAAGGCGGACCGCGGGGAGGTACCGGCCTCGGAACGCGCGGCCGATCATAGCAGAAACGACCGCTCTCCCGCGTCGCCTCCTTCCCTCGGAAGAACTCTCTAACTCCTTGATACAGCAGATTTTTTCCCTGTTGGAACGACGTCTCGCGCGCACCGAAGGCCTCGATCCGCCAAGGGTTTTCCGCACCCTCGCGGCGAGGGCGTGGGGCGCCGGCGCGGCCACCCTCAGGCGGCGGCGCTGCCCCGATCCGGCCGCAGGCAGGCGGCGATCGCATCCGCGAGCGCCGGCACGGCGGCGACCGGAAGGCGCGACACGGTGATGCGGATCGCCGGCGCGCTCTCGATCCGGAAGCGCTCGCCCGCGCCGACCGCGTAGCCTGCGTCGAGGAGGCGCTGCACGGCGGCGACCTCCTCGGGCACGGGGATCCAGACGTTCAGGCCCGAGCGGCCGTGCGCCTCGATCCCACGCTGCGCGAGCGCAGCGACGAGCGCGCTGCGCCGCTCCCCATAGGCGCGTGCGGCGCGCCGCAGCCGGCGGCGGCTCTCGGGGTCGGCCTCGAGATCGGCCACCAGCCGCTGGAGCAGGTGGCTGACCCACCGGAAGCCCATGCGCTGGCGGCCGGCGACGCGGCCGATCGTCACCGGGTCGCCCGCCAGGAGCGCGAGGCGGAGATCCGGCCCGTGGGTCTTCGAGGTCGAGCGCACGACGGCCCAGCGCTCGCGCCCGCGCTCCCAGAGCGTGCAGGCCGGAGCGCCGGCGACGGCGCCCGCATGGTCGTCTTCGACGACGAGGAGCTGCGGATGTGCGCGCAGCGTGCGGCGGAGCGCCGCCGCGCGCGCCGGATCGAACGCGGCGCCCGTGGGATTCTGTGCGCGCGGCGTCACGATCAGTGCGCGAACGTTCCGCGCCAGGGCGCCGGCGAGCGCGTCGGGAAGGATCCCGCGGTCGTCGAGCGCCACCGGGACCCCCTCGAGCCCGAGCGCTGCGACCAGGTCCAGCACGCTCGAGAAGCCCGGGTCCTCGACGGCGACGCGGTCACCCGGGCGCAGGTGGGCCTCGAGCACGCGCTCGATCCCGTCGAGCGCTCCGCTCACGACGGCCAGATGCTCGGCGGGAATGCCGTCGGCGGCGAAGTCCCGCTCTGCCAGGCGGCGAAGCGCGGGGAGCTCGTGGTCCTCGGTGTAGAGGTGCGGCGTGGGATCGATGCGGCTGAGCGCGCGCCGCAGCGGCGCCAGGAGCGCCGGGTCGGGGTTACCCGTGGCGAGGTCGAGCGCGCCCGCCGGCACGGCCGGAGCCAGCGCCGTCCGCAGCGCGGGCCGCCCGCGCACCGCGGTTCCGCGGCGTCCCGCCGCCGCCACGAGCGCGCGGCCGCGCAGCGCGCGGTAGGCGGCGTTCACGGTGGCGGGGCTCACGCCGAGCCGGGCGGCCAGGGCCCGCACCGCCGGCAGCTTGTCGCCCGGCGCGAGCCGGCCGGCGGCGATCGCCGCTTCGATGCTCTGGGCGATCTCGGCGGCGCGCTGGCCGCGGATCGGGGTGGCCGAACCGCTCGGCTTGGGTATGCTCACAATGTATTACTTCTTTGTTTTATTTGTGATAGCACATGGTTTTGATAGCACATGATCCGAGGAGTCGCTCCATGGCCGCCACCGCCCCTTCACCCCGCACCGCCGTGCGCCGACTCCCCGAGCGCGCGGCCTACGACCGCGAGACCATCCACGCGATCCTCGACGAGGGCCTCGTGTGTCACGTCGGCTTCGCGGCCGCCGAGCAGCCCTTCGTGATCCCCTGCGTGTATGGACGCATCGACGAGCGCCTCTACCTGCACGGCTCGTCGGGGAGCCGCATGCTGCGCGCGCTCAGCGACGGCGCCGCGGTGTGCGTCACTGTGACGCTGATCGACGGGCTGGTGCTCGCGCGCTCCGCGTTCCACCACTCGATGAACTACCGCTCGGTCGTCGTGCTCGGGACCGCCTCGCCCGTGACCGACGCCGAGGAGCGGCTGGCGGCGCTGCGCGCGATCGTGGAGCACGTCGTGCCGGGCCGCTGGCGCGAGGCGCGCCGGCCGAGCGCCCGGGAGCTGGCGCAGACCCAGGTGGTCTCGCTGCCCCTCGACGAGGCGTCGGCCAAGGTGCGGACCGGCCCGCCAAAGGACGACGAGGCCGACCTCGAGCTCCCGGTATGGGCCGGCGAGCTCCCGCTCCGCATCGCGGCCGGTGCGCCGCGTCCGGATCCGTCCCTGCGCGGCGGCCTCGCGCCGCCGGCCTACGCGCTCCACTACGCGCGCCCCTGCCGAGAAGGAGGCTGAACGATGGGCATCACGACCGGCATCCTGCTCTTCGACGACGCGGAGGAGCTCGACTGGGCCGGCCCCTGGGAGGTGCTGGCCGCGGCCGCGCGGAGCTTCTTCCCCGAGGATCGCGTGGTCGCGATCGCGGAGCACGATCGCCCGATCCGCTGCGCGAAGGGGCTGCGCGTGCTGCCGGACCACGACTTCGCGAGCGCGCCGCCGCTCGACGTGATCCTGGTCCCGGGCGGCCAGGGCACGCGCCGCGAGGTGTCGAACCGGGTGCTGATCGAGTGGCTGCGCAAGACGGGCGAGCGCTGCCAGTGGGTCACCAGCGTATGCACGGGCGCGCTGCTCCTCCACGAGGCGGGCTTTGCGCGCGGCCGCCGTGTCACCACGCACTGGGCCTTCGTCGAGACGCTCCGCGCGCGCGGCGACGTCACCGTGCTCGAGCGGACGCGCTACGTCCGCGACGGCAACGTCGTCACCGCCGCGGGCATCTCGGCGGGCATCGACATGGCGCTCTGGCTCGTGGGTCAGCTCCACGGGGTGGACGCCGCCCGCAAGCTGCAGCGCGCGATCGAGTACGAGCCCGCCCCGCCCTACACCGCCGACGTCTGAGCGGGGTCTGGCTCAGCCCGGCGTCGGAGCCGGCGGAGTGGCGGCCGGCTCCTTGGCAGCCGGACGGCGGCGCGGTCGCTTGCGCGCCTCGGTCGGGGCGACCACCTGCTCGATCCGACGCAGCAGGGAGGCCAGCTCCCGTCGATACGGCACCGCGAGCGCGCGCCAGCCCGCCTCGCCGCGCGCCTCCAGCTTGCCGAGCTGCTGGCTCGCCTCCCGCAGGAGACGCGCCGCGCGGCGGCGCACGTCGGTCTGCGCCCGGACCAGCTCCCGCTCGAGCTGGTCGAGCCGCCGCCGGAGCTGCCCTGCGTAGTCGCGCAGCGTGGGCGGGAGCTCGAACTCGAAGCCGAGCGGCCCGGTGATGCGGGTCGCTCCCTTGCGTGCGGGCCTTCGCCGTGCGGATGTCTTGCGTGCAGCCATGGCGAGCTCTCCTCCTGCCCATGCCGGGGGGTCGGTCCGACGGGGCGGGGGTCATTGTAACGAGGGGAGCCTGCGGCCGCGCTTGCACGGCACGGCGAGCGGCACTAATCACTCCACCAACCGTCACTCGGGGGGGTCTCATGAAACGGTTGCTTCTCGCGGTATTGCTGACCGTGGTTCCGGCGGGGGCGTCCTTCGCCGATCCCGACATCGGCTGCGGTCCGGGCACCCAGATCTGGCACGGGAGCAAGGGCGTCCTGCCCAAGGTGCTGGGCGCCACCACCAACGGCACGTTCGGTATGCAGACCTTCGGCATCACCTTCGGCACGCTCGGCTGCCACCAGGGTGGCACCGTCACGGCCGACGCCAGGGTCCAGATGTTCGCGAGTGCGAACCTCGACCGCCTGGCGCGCGACATGGCAGCCGGCCAGGGCGAGACGCTCGACGCCTTCGCCCAGCTGATCGGCATCCGGGACGGCGATCGGCCCGCGTTCTACGCCTTCACGCAGGCCCACTTCGCCGACCTGTTCGCGAGCAACGAGGTCACCTCGACGGAGATGCTCGGCTCGCTCGAGCGGCTGATGGCCAGCGATCCGCAGTTCGCGACCTACACCAAGATCTGATCGTGGCCCCGAGGTCGGGGGCTCGCGCGCGGCGCGCGCGAGCCCCCTTCCGCGGCGCCGCACCGTGGCTGCTGTGCATCGCCGGCGCGGCGGCGCTCGCCGCGCCCGCCGCCGGGGATTCCGCCTACCTCGAGAGCCTGCTCGCGCGCGCCGACGCGCTCCGCCTCGCCGACGACCCCACGTGGCACGCGCTGCTCCACTATCGCCCACCGCGTCTGGGCGGCGGCGTCCGCAGCCTCGCCGACGACCCGAGCTTCTTCCTCGCGCCGGACGGACGCACCGATCCGCGCGCGGAGCTGGCCGCCACCTTGCGGCGGTTCTTCGACCCGCCCCCGGCCGACCCGCAGGCGGAGCACGAGGCGCAGCACCCGCAGTGCCGCTTCGTCGCCCGCTATCGCTGGCTCTCCGAACGGCTGGCCTTCGATCCGGACCGGCTTCCGCCCATCCCCTGCCCGCGCTTCGAGGCGTGGTTCGCGAGCTTCACGCCGGAGCGACTCACCCTGGTGTTCCCCGAGGCCTTCATGAACAACCCGGCCTCGATGTTCGGCCATACGCTGCTGCGCGTCGACGCCACCGCGGACGCCGGTCGCCGCGACCTGCTCGCCTACGCGATCAACTTCGCGGCCTACACGGGCGGCGAGTCCGGCGCGCTGTTCGCGGTGAAGGGCATCGCCGGGCGCTACCCCGGCTACTTCTCGATCGCTCCATACTACGAGAAGGTGAAGGAGTACGGCGACTGGGAGAACCGCGACATCTGGGAGTATCCCCTCGACTTCACGCGCGAGGAGATCGAGCGCGTGCTGCGCCACCTGTGGGAGCTCGACCGCGTCCGCTTCGACTACTGGTTCTTCGACGAGAACTGCTCGTACCAGCTCCTCGACCTGCTCGAGGTCGGGCGCCCGGGGATGCGCCTCATCCAGGGCAACCCGTTCTACCTGATCCCCTCCGATTCCGTCCGCACGGTGGTGGCGAAGGCGGGGCTCCAGGGCAACGTCACCTGGCGGGCGTCTGCAGACACGCAGCTCCGGACCGGCGAGAGCGCGCTCTCGGCGGAGGACCAGGAGCGGGTGCTGCAGCTCGCCTCGGGCCGGCTCGATCCGGAGGGGGAGGAGATCGCGGCGCTCCCGGACGCGCGCCGCGCCGCCGTGCTCGGGCTCGCCTACGATCTCCTCCGCCATCGATTCCTGTCGCAGCACGTGACGCGCGCGGAGTCCGTAGCGCTCTCGCGGCGCCTGCTCGAGGCGCGGAGCCACGTCCCGATCGCCGGCGAGCCGACGCCGCCCCCGGCGCAGCCGGCGGTGCGCCCCGACCAGGGTCACGGCACGGCGCGCATCGCGGTCGAGTCCGGCTACTGGGACCACGAGCCGTACGTCGAGCTGCGGATCCGTCCCGCCTTCCACGGGCTCCTCGATCCCGAGGGCGGCTACACACGCGGCGCGGAGATCCAGTTCCTCGACACCGCCGTGCGCATCCTCCCCGAGGAGGGACGCGTCCGCCTGCAGGAGGTCGTGCTGCTCGACGTGCTGTCGCTGGCCGCGCGCGACCGCATCTTCGAGCCGATCTCGTGGCGCTTCGACACGGGTCTGCGCACGCGCCTGCTCCCCGAGCACGGCAGCCGGCTCGAGCCGGAACCGGTGTGGCACAACCGGGCCGGGGCGGGCGTCGCCTACCAGCTCGGGCCCGCGCTCGCGTACGCGATGGGCGAGGCCAGCTTCGATGCGGCTCCGGCCCTCGCGGACGGCTGCGCGCTCGGCCCGGGCGCCGAGCTGGGCCTCTACCTCACGACGCCGTCCGATCTCTGGAAGGGGCATCTCTTCGCGCGCACCACGGGCTACGCGGTCGGCGATCGCACGGTGGCGGCGAGCGCGGGAATCGAGCAGCGCATCCGGGTCGGAGCCACCACCGCGGTCGAGCTGCACGCGACCCTCGAGCACGCCTACAGCGAGAGCTGGATCGAGGCCGGAGTGCGCTGGAGCCGCTTCTTTTGAGGGCGGGGCCGGCGATCGTCGGGCTGGCGCTCGCCGCCGCGCTCGCGCTCGGCTGCACGCGGGCCTTCTTCCACCCGGAGCCGGGGCTCCAGGGAACACCCGACCAGATCGGATTCGACTACCGGGACGTCGTGTTCCAGAGCGACGACGGGGTCCGCCTGCGCGGCTGGCTGGTGCGCGCGCAGCCCGGCCCGGCTCGCGCGACGGTCGTCTTCTTCCATGGCAACGCCCAGAACGTGAGCGCCCACCTCGGGAACGTGCTCTGGATGTGCGCCGCGGGCTTCGACGTCTTCCTCTTCGACTACCGCGGCTTCGGCCTCTCGGAGGGCTCGCCCGACCTGGACGGCGCGCGGCGGGACTCCGAAGCCGCGCTTCGGGCGATCCGCTCGCAGCCGGGCGTCGACCCCGAGCGCATCGTCGTCTTCGGACAGAGCCTGGGCGCCTCGATTGCCCTCTCCGCGGTGGCGCGCACACAGGCCGATGATCCGGTGGTTGCGCTGGTCGCGGACAGCGCCGTCTCGGACTGGAGGCTGATCACCCGCCAGGTGCTGTCGCGCTGGTGGCTCACCTGGCCGCTGCAGTGGCCGATCTCGCTCCTGGCGCCGACCGAGCCGAGCCCGCTGCGGGCGGCCGCCTCGCTCGGCGACCTCCCCGTGCTCTTCGTGGCGGGCGACGCCGACGAGGTGGTGCCGCCCGAGCACAGCCGGCGCCTCAAGGCCGCGGCGGGCGAGCACGCCGAGCTCTGGATCGCGCCGGGGGCTTCTCACATCGCCGCCTTCGCCAACCCGCTCTGGCGACTCCGGCTGGTGGCCTGGATCGAGCGCGCGCTCGACCAGGCACACCCGACCGCGGTCGCCGCCGCGGCCGCCGGGATGGGCGCGGAGCCGGCCGGACGCTCGCCATCGGGCCGCGATCGAGCTATTCATTTGCGGCGGCGCGGGCGGTTGGCAGCGCGAGCTGCGAGCGCTGCGCCGGA
>Ga0335080_10001281_pt1 | contig 24347 bp, 28 predicted proteins | sample Lox_Sample_34_FD_206720 | JGI IMG/M metagenome (GOLD analysis project Ga0335080, IMG submission 206720) | Soil microbial communities from Loxahatchee National Wildlife Refuge, Florida, United States - Lox_Sample_3.4 | ecosystem: Environmental > Terrestrial > Soil > Wetlands | place: USA... | reverse complement strand
GACAAGAGCGCGGGCGGCAGATTCGTCGTCCTGCCTCTGGGCTACAAGCAGCCGCGAAGCCATTGCCGTCCTTGTCGCGGATCGCGACAGGAGACCGGAGCGTGAAGTACCCCATGCCAGTGAAGCTCGCCGCTGTCTCCGCTGTTGTGCTCGCGCTGTGCGGCTGCAGCGGAATGGGTGTCATGGGCTCATCGCCCCCGAACCTGTACAACCAGCTCGGGGGGATGGATTCGATCAACAAGCTGGCGAGCGGCTTCGTGAGCTCGTCGAAGTCGGATCCGAGGCTCGCGGGCATCATGGGCGACGTGAACGCGTCCAACGCCAGCTCGAGGGTGGCCGACCAGCTGTGCGTGGCGCTCGGCGGCGGCTGCGCCGCGCCCTACAGCGATTCGCAGCTCCAGGCCGCGGCGGACCGTCTGAGCCCGGACCAGAAGTCGGCCATCTCGGACAACTTCACCTCGTCGCTCAACTCGGTCACGAGCAATCCGTTGCTCAGGAATTCCGTGAGCAAGGCGCTGGGGTCGAAGATGGGTGGAATCCTCGGTGCGGTACGTTAGAAGCACAGGTCATGGCGTCCGGAAACGCTGCGGAGACGAGACCGCTCGCCCTTAGATGTCCGAACGACAACCGGAGCGATCCGACATGAGGAAGAAATCCGCCAGCGCAGCCGCGCCCGCACTGCAATCCGCTCGGGAGCCACCCAACGCCAACGCCGTCCCGGTCACCATCGACAACTACATCCGCGCCGAGTCCGACAGGAGCCTCGCCGGATCTGTGAAGCTGGGAGGCTTCGGCAAGTTCGCGCATCTTCGCGAACCCACGCCCCTCGACAAGCAGTTGGTCATTCGCCCGAACCGGGACACACTCTACTCCGTCGCCGTGTTCGACCTCGATGCCGGACCGGTCACGATCACGCTGCCTCCCGCCGACAAGCGCTTCATGTCGCTGCAGGTGATCAGCGAGGACCACTACGTGCCCGGCGTCTGGTACGGCGCGGGCGCGCACACGCTCACGCGCGGCAACGTTGGCACCCGCTACGTGCAGGTCGCGGTCCGCACCTTCGTCGATCCCGACGACCCCAGGGACGTTGCGCAGGTCTGCGCGCTGCAGGACGCGATCAAGGTGAACCAGAAAAGTCCCGGCAAGTTCGAGGTCCCGAACTGGGACGAGGCGAGCCTCATGAAGCTGCGCGAGGCGCTGCTCGTCCTCACCTCGACTATCTCCGACTCCCACGGCATGTTCGGCGCCAAGTCCGACGTCGACCCCGTGCGTCACCTTCTCGGCACGGCCTACGGCTGGGGCGGCAATCCTCAGAAGGAAGCACTCTACCTGACGGTCAACCCAGCCAGGAACGACGGCAAAACCATCTACAGGCTCAACGTGAAGGACGTTCCGGTCGACGGCTTCTGGTCGATCAGCGTCTACAACGCCAAAGGATTTTTCGAGGCCAACCGGTACAACGCGTATTCGCTCAACGACGTGACGGCGAAGAAGGACGCGGACGGGTCGGTGAGCGTTCAGTTCGGAGGCTGCGACGGCAAGGTTCCTAACTGCCTGCCCATCATGCCTGGCTGGAACTACCTCGTGCGGCTGTACCGTCCCCATCCGGAGATTCTCAAGGGCAAGTGGAAGTTTCCGGAGGCGCGTCCCGCGATATGACGTCGCCGAAGGCAAAGCGAACGACGAACGAAGGAAAACCGAGCGCGGGATGCGCTAGAATGGATTGCCATGGGAATCTCCTGGTCGGGTGTCTTGGTGCGGATCCTCTTCGCGAACGCGCTCGTGCTGCTGACTTTCAATCCCAGCGGCTGGTCGTTCTACCACTGGGCGAGCGCGCCTCCGCCGGGGATGACGCCGGAGAAGGCGCTCGCGGGCATCGCGCTCCTTATCGGCTGGATCATCTGCCTGCGCACCGCGTTCGTCGCCTTCGGCTGGCTCGGCGTGATCCTGTGCGCGGCGTTCCTGGGCACGTTCGTGTGGGTGCTCTTCGACCTGCACATCCTGCAGTCGATGGACTCGACGGTCATGGTCTGGATCTCGCTCGTCATCCTCGGCGTGATTCTCGGCATCGGGCTTTCGTGGTCGCTGATCCGCGCCAAGACCACCGGCCAGATCGAAACGCAGTAGCTTCGCGGGCGGCGGAAACCTCCGGCCTCGACGGCGCTCGCGTCGCGCGGCGTGCCGGACGGCTCGGCCGCGCGCTGCCTTGATGAACCTCCGCTGCCTTGATGGACCCCGAGAAGGGATGGTCAGATGAAGGAGCCTTTCGATGCTTCCCAGGCTCTTTAGCGAATTCCTCGGCACGTTCTGGCTGGTCCTTGGCGGCTGCGGCAGCGCGGTACTGGCGGCCGCATTCCCCAATCTCGGGATCGGCTTCGTCGGCGTGTCGCTGGCGTTCGGGTTGACCGTGCTGACCGGCGCCTACACGTTCGGGCCGATCTCGGGCGGTCACTTCAATCCTGCGGTGACGTTCGGGTTGTGGGCCGGAGGACGGTTTCCCGCGCGCGACATCCCGGGCTACGTCATCGCGCAGGTGATCGGCGCCATCGTCGCGGCCGGAGTGCTGTACCTGATCGCGAGCGGCAGGGCCGGGTTCGACCTCTCCGGCGGATTCGCGGCCAATGGCTACGGCGAGCACTCGCCCGGCGGCTATGCGCTTGGCGCGGCGCTGATCGACGAGGTCGTGATGACGTTCATGTTCGTGACCGTGATCCTGGGCACGACGCACCACCGGTCGCCGGTCGGATTCGCCGGCATCGCGATCGGGCTCGCGCTCACGCTGATCCACCTGATCAGCATTCCCGTCACCAACACCTCGGTCAACCCGGCACGCAGCACGGGTCCGGCGATCTTCGTCGGCGGCTGGGCGCTCGCGCAGCTCTGGGCGTTCTGGGTCGCGCCGATCGTCGGTGCGATCGCCGCGGGCTGGGTGTTCCGCGGTCTTCTCGAAGCGGGAGACGAGCCCGACATCGCGGGACGCCGATGAGTCAGGCCGCCGTCAACCAGCGGGCCACGCTCCCGCCACTGGTGCCTGCGTTTGAACCTCGGGCATAATGGGCGCCTTCGGCGGCGGCCAGCGAGAGATCGCACGACGCGATCGGCAGAAGGGGGTTTGACATGAATTTCCGCGGCACTTCGTCCTCGACATCGCTTCTCGCTCGCACGGTCTCCTATCTGGTGATGGCGGCGCTGGCCATGCCGGTGTCGGTCATCGCGCAGCAGCCTCCGCCGCAGCAAGCGCCCGCACAGGGCGCAGCGCCGGCGACTCCGAGCCAGAACTTCAAGCAGGAAGAGCTCGACCAGATGCTGGCGCCGATCGCGCTCTATCCCGACGCGCTGGTCACCCAGGTGTTGATGGCGTCGACTTACCCGCTCGACATCGTCGAGGCGGACCGCTGGGTCCAGCAGAACAAGAGCCTCAAGGGCGACGCGTTGCGAAGCGCGCTCCAGCAGCAGAAGTGGGACGAGAGCGTCAAGTCGTTGTGCGAATTTCCCGACGTTCTCGATCGGATGAACAAGGACATCGCCTGGACGCAGAAGCTCGGCGACGCGTTCCTCGGCCAGCAGAAGCAGGTGCTCGATACGATCCAGAGCTTGCGCCAGCGGGCGCAGTCGGCGGGCAACCTGAAGACCAACGAATACCAGAAGGTCGACACGCAGACGCAGGAAGGCAAGCAGGTCATCGTGATCGAGCCTGCGAAGCCGGACGTCGTTTATGTCCCGACTTACCAGCCGACCGTGGTGTACGGCGCATGGCCCTATCCCGCGTACCCGCCGTACTATCCGCCGTACTGGGCGCCGCTCGGCGGCGCGTTCGTCGCCGGCTTCGCGTGGGGCGTGGGGATCGCCGCCGCCGGCGCGCTCTGGGGAGGGTGCAACTGGGGCCGCGGCGACGTCAACATCAACGTCAACAAGTACAACAACTTCAACAAGACCAACATCTCGAACGGCAACTGGAAGCACAACGCGGATCGCCGCGGCGGCGTGCCGTATCGCGACAACGGCTCGCGCCAGCAGTACGGCAATCGCGATCGCCAGGCTGCGCAGGCGCGCAACGATTTCCGGGGCCGCGACCAGGGCCTGGGCGGCCAAGGATTGAATGACCGCGCCGGACGCCAGGAAGCCGCCAACCGCGGCGTCGGGCAGGGCGCCAATCGCGATGTCGGCCGCCAGGGTGGCGGCGGCGCAGGAAGCCGCGACTTCGGAGGAGGCGCGGGCGGAGCCAATCGCGCCGGCGCAGGCGGAGGGAACTTCGGCGGTGGCGCCGGAGCGAGCAACCGCGGAGGGGGATTCAACAGTGGCGGTGGTGGCGCGCAGACACGGGACTTCTCCAGCCGCGGCAACTCGAGCATGGGCAACCGCAGCGTCGGCGGCGGGGGCGGTGGCGCGCGCGCCGGCGGGGGCGGGGCGCGTGGTGGTGGCGGCGGCCGTGGTGGCGGCGGCAGGCGCTAAGCAGAGAGGATGACACCATGAACATCAAACTCGATCGACTCATGAACCATCGTTCCTTGCGCTCCGCGCTCGTCGTTGCGTTCGTCGCCGCAGCAGCGCTCGTCGCAGTCCATCCGGGCACGACCAACGCCGCGGCTCAGAAGAGCTTCGAGACGGCCGACGCAGCGTTTCAAGCGCTCGCCGACGCGGCCAAGACCTACGACAGCAAGACGCTGGCCGCGTTGCTTGGGCCCAGCGGAACCTCGGTGGTCAATTCCGGCGACGCGGTTGCGGACAAGGCGAATGCGGCGCGCTTCGCCGCCGACTACGCGGAGAAGCACAACGTCGTTACCGAAGGCACGAAAGCCACGCTCGTCGTCGGCAAGGACGACTGGCCGCTGCCGATTCCCGCGGTCAAGGGCGCGAACGGTTGGACGCTCGACGCCAAGGCCGGCGCCCGGGAGATCCTCGCCCGGCGGATCGGCCAGAACGAGCTCGAGGCGATCCAGGTCGTCCGCGCGGTCGTGGACGCCCAGCACGACTACTCGGACCAGGATCACGACGCCAACGGCCTGCGCGACTACGCGGCGAAGTTCATCAGCACCAAGGGCAAGAAGGACGGTCTGTACTGGCCGACCAAGGAAGGCGAGGCGTCGAGTCCGCTGGGGCCGCTGATCGGCGAGGCGACCGCGGAGGGCTACAAGAGCGGGGCCGCGCCCTATCACGGCTACTACTACCGGATGCTGACGGCGCAGGGCAAGGACGCACCGGGCGGGGTGCGCAACTACATGGTCCACGGCCATCTGCTGGGCGGCTTTGCGGTCGTCGCCTACCCGGCGACCTACGGCAATTCCGGGATCATGACCTTCATCGTCAACCAGGACGGCACGGTCTACCAGAAGGATCTCGGCGAGAAGACTGCCGCCGCGGCCAAGGCGATCAAGGCCTACAACCCCGACAAGAGCTGGACGGCCGTCAAATAAAAAACGGGCGAAAGCGCCGCGCTTCGCCCGTCGGTTGCTTGCTCGGGGAGTTAGCTGCAGGCCTTGCCGTGGGAGGCGCGTGCACCCGAGGCCTTGGCTTGCGCCTCGGTCATGTATTCGCCTTCCTTGGTCTTGCCGTACCACTCGTCGCCGTTGCAGTGGTAGACCTTGGATGAGGTGTTGACCCACACCTTCCCGGCCCCGCCGCCGGGCGCGGCTTCGCTGCGCATGCCTTCCGATCCCTTCTTGGACGATGCCGTCATCGTCGACTTGGGCGCGGCGGCGGCCGGCGCGGCCGCCGGTGCGGCGGCGGGCGCGGGCGCAGCGGCCTCGGCCTTCTTCTCCTTCTTGGAGGGCTTTTCGCTCTTCGACTCGGACTTCTGGTCGGTGGCGTACCACTCCTTGACGCCGCCGTGGCCCCTGCAGGCGCCCTTCTTGGATGCCGATTCGGTGTAGCTGCCGTCCTTGCATTCACCGGTCGACCCGGCGGGCGCCGCAGCGAAGCTCGCCGACGCAAGGACGAGGCCGGCGACCAGCGCAAGCGGCGTAACGAACGAGACTGCCTTCATGTGACACCTCCGGTCAAAAAGCTTCAATATAGCCTATTGTAAGCTTTCACTGCACCTCGCGATCCGCGGGAATACGTCCCTTGCGTATCGCAGCCACCAGCCTGGCGTGGTCGCGCTCGTTCTGGTGGGCGTATTCAACCGCGAACGAGGAGAGCGCGTCCTCGAACGCCGACCCCTTGCCCATATAGGCCGAGAGCAGGACCGGATCGCCGGAGCGGGCGTGCGCCCGGGCGAGCACCCAGCCGCAGACCTTCGCGTACCGGCACAAGTTGACCGGCTTCATGAGCTCGGTGACCGGCTTGATCTTGACGTCGGAGAGCTGCCTTATGTACATGTGGCGCCCGTCGTCCCAGGTCGCCCAGCCCAGGAAGACGTCGCTCGCGGCCTGCATGATGCGCTGGCCGACAACGACGCGCTGGCCGCGGTGCTTCCATGCGCTCCGGCCCGCATAGGGCTCGAGCACCGACATACGCGCCTCCTTGAACTGCAGGAACAGCGGCTCGCCGTTGCCGGAGACGAGCAGCGCTATGCCGCACTCCGTTCCGACGCTGCCGACGCCGACGACCTTGATCGCGACGTCGACGATCCGGTAGCGGTCGAGCAGCACCCGCCGCGACGGGTCGAGCGTGGCGCGATACTCTTCGAAGGAGCGCTCGACCCTGCGACGATAGCGCTCGTGGGTGCGCAGATCGTCGATGTGATAGACGCGCGGCGGCGCATCGGTGATGCGGGGCGAGTCTCCCTCCTCGTGCGTGAGCCGGTGCAGCTCGTGGTGCTCGTCGTGCGCCTCGATCGACTCGAGCGCCTTGCGGCTCGCGAACCGGCGCAGGTCGCGGTCGGTCCTCGTTGCCACCAGCGCCTCGAGGTCGACCGCCGCGTACCACGACCCGAGGACGGAGGCCTGCGCGTACTCGAGCATCTGCTCGCGGTAGCGCCGCGCGGCCCACCACGCCGCCTCGCGGCAGTCGGTCCCGCCGAAACGGTTGGCCTGACCTGCGATCACGAAGCTCGCGACCAGGCGCTTGACGTCCCACTCCCAGGGAGCGATCGCGGTCTCGTCGAAATCGTTGATGTCGAAGACGAGCTTGCGCTCCGGCGTGGCGAAGCCGCCGAAGTTGAGCAGGTGGCAGTCGCCGCAGGCCTGGACCCGGACGCCGGTCGCCGGCGTCCGGGCGAGGTCTCCGGCCATGATCGCCGCCGCGCCGCGATAGAACGTGAACGGCGAGACCATCATCCGCGCGTAACGCAGCGGCAGCAGACTCTGCAAGCGCCCCTTGTTCGATGCGACCAGGACGCCGACCGGATCGGGGCGTCCGGATCGCGGCCGCCACCGCGCGTGCCCCTTGCGCGGGCAGCGGCGACGCAGCGCTGCGCCGAACGCTGCGCGCTCCGGGACGGGACGCGGCTGGACCTGCGGCGGATAGGGCGGTGCCTGAAGTTCGCGGGAACGTCTCGCCATCGCTGCCGCCCCGGCCCTGTGAAGTGGGTGTGGCACTGCCCCGATCAAGTTGTACTATACTGGAAAACCCTGCGTTACGCTGTCGCGCTCGAGGCGAGTCGTCGGGCTCGACCAGGCGATGACGATCGGGTCACGAACTTGGTGCAGAGGGGAGGACCGGGTGGCGCCAAGGTCCCTTCAATCGCAGCACAGTCCTTAAGAAGGGGAACCTCCATGAACGCGAATCTCTTGTCGCTGGCTCAGAACGCGCTGGGCGGCGATTTCTCCAAGCTGGCGGGCCAATTCCTGGGCGAGACACCCGCATCGACGCAGGGGGCGGTCAACGCACTCCTGCCTGCCATCCTCGGGCGGGTCGCCCAGCAGGGGGCCACCCCGGATGGCGCGTCGAACCTGATGTCGCTCATCAGCGGCGCCAACCTCGACACCAGCGCCCTCGCCAACGTAGGCAGCCTGTTCAGCGGCGCGGGCGCGGGAGCGAACGATCTCCTCAAGGCGGGCACGAGCCGACTCGTGCCGGCGCTCTTCGGCGACAAGAGCGGCGCGTTGGTCAACGCGCTCTCCTCCGCCAGCGGCATCCGCACCTCGTCGGCCACGAACCTGATCGCGATCGCCGTGCCGCTCGTGCTGACCATGCTGAAGAAGCTGATCGGCGATCGCGGGCTGAACGCGAACTCGCTGTCGTCGCTGCTCGCGAGCCAGGGCCCGAACCTGCAGGGCGCGCTGGACAGCCGGATCACAAGTGCCCTCGGCTTCGGCAGCGTCGGCGCCTTCCTGGGCGGGCTGGGCGGCGCGGGCGACGCCGCGCTCGACAGCGCCCGGCGCGCGGGTGCTGCGGTCGGCGGGGCCGCCGACGCGGCGGTCGGGACCGCGAGGCGCGCCGGCGCCGCCGTGGCGAGCGGCGCGGCGGCAGCGGGCAGCGCGGCGATGGCTGCCGGCAGCGCGGCGGTCGCCGACGCGCGCTGGACCGGCGCCCGGCTGCTTCCCTGGTTGATCGCCGCCGCGGTGCTCTTCCTGCTCTGGCTCTTCCTCTGGCCGAGGGCGCAGGCGCCCGCACCGACGCAGCCTGTAGCATCGCAGGCGCCGGTGTCGATGGCTGCGGCGCCCGCCTTCTCGGGCTTCCCGGCGAAGGTGTATTTCGACACCGGCTCGGCGTCGGTGGGTGCGGACGGCAGCAAGGTGATCGAAGCCGCCGCCAGCGCCATCAAGAGCGACAACGCGAAGGTCGTCGTCACCGGCTATACCGACCGCACCGGCGACACGGCCAAGAATGAAGAGCTCGCGAAGAATCGTGCGATGGCAGTTCGCGATGCGCTCAAGGCCGCCGGCATCTCGGAGGCCAATATCGAGATGAAGCCTCCGCTGTTCGTCGAGGGTGGCGCGACGAGCGCCAGCGCCGAGGCACGCCGGGTCGAGATCAACAAGATGTGACGGCAGCCGGCCGCCCGGGGGGCATTCGCGGCGGCCTCGCGGCCGCCGCGACGCAGGGAGAACGCTCATGGCCAGGCAGGACAGCTTCACCTCCGACGAATGGACGCTGGTGCGTCTCGCCCCGGCGCTCGTCTCGAGCGGCGTGTCGGCCGCGGACCCGTCCGGGATCTTCTCGACGCTCAAGGAGGCCGGCGCGGGGGCGGCCGGCATCGCGGAGGCGCTCGAGGCGAACAGCGGGCTCGAGCTCTTCTCGTCGCTGGCGGCAGATCACGGCCTGCCGGGCATGCCGGACCCGAGAACGATGCTCGGCGAGGGCACGCGCGAGCAGCAGATGCAGAACTTCAAGGGCGCCGTCCTCGAGCGGGTGAAATCCGCGGTCGACATCGTGGCGAAGAAGGCTTCGCCCGCGGAAGCCGACGCCTACCGGAACATGATCATGGGCGTCGCCCGCAAGTCCGCGGAGGCGTCGAGCGAGGGTGGCTTCCTGGGGTTCGGGGGCGTGCGCGTCAGCAGCGCCGAACAGGCCTTCCTGGCCGAGGTGCAGAAGGCGGCCGGTGCCGGCTGACCGTGGCGGTCTGCACCAAGGTGATCTGCACCAAGGTGCAATAGGCGCCCGGCCCGCGGTAGGCAATGCTTGCGGTCCATACCCGGGAGGAGCCGTGCGCGCACTCGTAGTGGTGGGCTTCCTGGCCACGCTTGGCTTCGCGAGCGCCGGCCAGGGGCAGGCCGCGCCCGCCGAAGAGGGGTCCAAGCCGCGGCAGCTCGCCATCGTCAACAAGCCCTGGACGGGCGACTTCGACAGGATGCTGGAGCGGCGCGTGATTCGCGTCTTCGCGCCATACTCGCGCTCGCTCTACTTCAACGACAAGGGGCGCGAACGCGGGCTGGCCGTCGAGCTGGTGCGCGACTGGGAGCGCTACCTCAACATCAAGTACGGCAAGACCCTGGGCAAGCGGCCGCTCACCATTTACATCGCACCCGCGACCCGCGACAAGCTGCTGCCCTACCTGAACGAGGGCCTCGCCGATGTCTCGATCGGCAACCTGACGGTCACCGACGAGCGGCTCAAGGAAGTCGACTTCGTTCCCGGCGACGAGGGCCGGCGATCGATCAGCGAGCTGGTCGTGACCGGGCCGAAGTCGCCGGAGCTCAGGACGCTCGACGACCTCTCCGGCAAGACGGTGCATGTGCGCAAGGCGTCGAGCTACTACGAGAGCCTGACGGCGCTCAACGAGCGGTTCGCGAAGGACGGCAAGAAGGACGTGAAACTCGTGCTCGTTCCCGACTCGCTCGAGGACGAGGACATGATGGAGATGCTCGACGCGGGTCTGATCGAGCTGATGGTGGTCGACGACTGGAAGGCGCACATGTGGTCGCTGGTGCTGCCGAAGATCAAGGTGCGCAGCGATCTCGTCCTCCGCGCCGACGCCAAGACAGGGTGGGCGATCCGCAAGGACAGTCCCAAGCTGCACGCGGAGATCGACGACTTCTTCCGCAACTGGGCGCTGAAGCAGGGTGTCGCCGACTACCGCATGAACAGCTACATGAAGCGGGTCAAGGAGCTCAAGGATCCGACCGCGAGCGCGGACTACAAGCGCTTCCAGCAGACGCTCGCGCTGTTCCAGAAGTACGGCAAGAAATACGACTTCGACCCGCTGATGCTGGCCGCGCAGGGCTACCAGGAGTCCCAGCTCAACCAGAGCGCGAAGAGCGCGGTCGGCGCGATCGGCGTGATGCAGCTCATGCCCGCGACCGGCCAGCAGATGAAAGTCGGCGACATCCACGTCACCGAGTCCAACATCCATGCCGGCGCGAAGTACATGGATCAGCTCATGACCCAGTACTTCCCCGACGCGCACTTCAGCGAAGGGAACCGGCCGCTGTTCGCTTTCGCGAGCTACAACTGCGGACCCGGCAACGTCGCCAAGGCGCGCAGGGAGGCCGAGAAGCGCGGTCTCGACCCCGACAAGTGGTTCAACAATGTCGAGATCGTCATCGCCAAGCAGGTGGGCACCGAGACGACGACGTACGTGCGGAACATCTACAAGTACTACGTCGCGTACCGCTTGACCCTGGACGCGCAAGCCGAGGCCGCCAAGGCCCGGCAGCAGGTCGCTCCGACCAAGGGTTGAGCGAGCGGCAGGCGGTCCCTCGATCGGACCGGGTGGAGAGCAGGGCGGCGGGCGGCATGTGAAGCGGTCGCGGGTGGCGGTGAGGCAGTCGCTTTCGGCGAAGTTCAACGAACTCCAGAGGAGGAACGATGAACATACTGGCTTTGATCATCCAGCTGATCAGCGGCGCAATCGGCGGCAACATCGCGGGCGGGCTCTTGAAGAACCTGAGCCTCGGGCCTCTCGGGAACTCCATCGCCGGCATTGTCGGCGGCGGGATCGGCGGGCAGTGCCTGAACGCGCTCGTTCCCGCGCTCGGCAGCGCCGTGGCGGGCGGCGGGATGGATCTCGGCTCGATCATCGGCCAGGTGGCCGGCGGCGGCGTCGGCGGCGTGATCGTCATGATCATCGTCGGCCTGATCAAGCAGGCCATGGGCGGATCGAAGGCCTGAGCGCATCGTTCTGCGGCGGCATCGCGAGCCGCGGTGCACTGTTCGGAAGCTGCGCGGCGCTTCGCCTGCGAGGCGCCCCGCAGCGGCAGTCATTCATCGCAGGCGACGGCAGGATCGATCTTCGAAGACGAGGTGAGTCATGGGCATGCTCAGTTTCATCAAGGAGGCCGGAGAAAAGCTCTTCGGCAAGGGACAGGCGCAGACGACGATGGCCGCGGCTCAGGCCGATCCGTCGTCAGCCGACAAGCAGAAGGCCGCCAACGACGCCGCGGCCGACGCGATCCAGGGCTACATCGAGCAGCAGGGGCTCAGGGCGACGGGCCTCACCGTCACTTTCGACGGCTCCACCGCGACGGTGTACGGCGTCGCCGACAACCAGGCGACCCGGGAGAAGATCGTCCTGTGCTGCGGCAACGTCCAGGGCGTGGCATCGGTGAACGACCAGATGACCGTCGACCAGAGCGAGCCGGAGGCGCAGTACTACACCGTGGTCAAGGGCGACAACCTGTCGAAGATCTCCAAGCAGTTCTACGGCGATCCTAACAAGTACGCGAAGATCTTCGAAGCGAACAAGCCCATGCTGAAGAGCCCGGACCTGATCTATCCGGGACAGATGCTGCGCATACCGCCGCAGTGACGGCTGCAACCAGGGAGACGCGATGAAACGAATCTCGAGAGCATGGGTAGGGGTCGCGGCCGCGGCATTGGTCGGCTGCGCGACACAGATGGGGCCGGGCTCGGGCTGGACGACGCTGCTCGACGGCCCGAAGGGCTACACGGAGAACTGGATGGTCATCGGCCCCGCGAACTGGCGGCTCGTCGACGGCATCGCGCAGGCCGACACCGGAGAGAAGGGCAAGAGCGGCTACCTCATGACCAAGCAGGCCTACGGCGATTTCGTGCTCCACGCGGAATTCTGGGTGAGCGACGACGCCAATTCCGGCATCTACCTGCGCTGTCCCGACCTGAACAACATCACCGACATGAACTGCACCGAGGCCAACATCTTCGACCAGCGGCCGGACCCGACCTACGGCACCGGGGCGATCACGCACCTCTCGCCGATCAAGGATGGCCCGAAGGCCGGCGGCAAGTGGAACAGCTTCGACATCACCGCGCAGGGCTCGCGCATCACGGTCGTGATGAACGGCGTGAAGACCGGCGAGACCGAGAAGGCGCACGCGCTGCGGGGCAACATCGGCCTGCAGTGGGCGCAGGGCGTCGTGAAGTTCAGGAAGGTCGAGATCAAGCCGCTGTAGCGGCCTGCGGCACTCAGCGATTCGCGGCGACAGGCGGCGCGAAGCGGATGCGCTCCGGGTAGGAGAGCACCTCAGGCAGCGCGCCTTCGCCGAGCGACTCCTGCAGCGCCTGCCACCAGCCGGCGTCGAGCAGGTCGGCGTGCTGCGCGACGAACGCCTCCCGCACGCGGGGATCGGTGAGGAGGAAGGTCGCGAATTCCTCCGGGAACACGTCCTGCGGTCCGACGGGGTACCACACCTCGCCCGAGGTGTCGTCGTAGCCGGGGGGCGGCGCCGGGATGCGGCGGAAGCGGCAGTCGGTGACGTACTCGATCTCGTCGTAGTCGTAGAACACCACGCGTCCGAAGCGCGTGACACCGAAGTTCTTGAACAGCAGGTCGCCCGGGAAGACATTGACGGTGGCGATCTGCCGCAGCGCGTCGCCGTAGTCGCGGATGGCGCGCTCGCGCTGCTCCCGCGTCGCCTTCTCGAGGAACAGGTTGAGCGGCGTCATGCGCCGCTCGATGTAGAGGTGCCTGACGATGATCACATCGTCGTCCTCCTCGACCAGCGACGGCGCGGCGGCCCGGAGCTCCTCGAGCAGCTCCGGCGAGCAGCGCGTCTTCGGGAACGCCACGTCGGAGTACTCCAGCGTGTCGGCCATCCGCCCGACCCGGTCGTGGTGCTTCACGAGGAAGTACTTCTCCTTCACCTTCTCGCGCGTCGTGTCCTTCGACGGGGCGATCTCGTCGCGGATCACCTTGAACACGTAGGGGAAGCTCGGCAGCGTGAACACCGCCATCACCAGTCCCTTGATGCCGGGTGCGGGAACGAACTGGTCGGTCGAGTGTTTGAGGTGGTGCAGGAAGTCGCGGAAGAACAGCGTCTTGCCCTGCTTCTGCAGGCCGACCATCGTGTACAGCTCGGCTTCCGTGCGCACCGGGACCATGGCGTGCAGGAACTTCACGTAGGCCGACGGCACCTCCATGTCGACGAGGAAATAGGCCCGGTTCGCCGAGAAGAGCAGCGCGATGTCGTCGGGATCGGTAAGTAGCGCGTCGAAGTACAGCCGGCCGTCCGCATCGTGCTTGATCGGCACGACGAAGGGGTAGACGTGGAAACCGTTGACGATCCTGCCGACGATGTACGCGGTGCGGTTGCGGAAGAACAACGACGAGAGCACCTGCAGCTGGTGGTTCGCCTCGAGCCGGAACGGACGCGGGAACCGGGCGCGAAACGCGGCCAGGAGGTTGCGTATGTCGCGCCGGAAATCGGCGAAGCGCGCGTCGAGGCGGAAGTCGAGCACGATATCCATTACCGCGCGCCGCAGCCCGTGCTGTCGCGGATAGTATGACCGGTACGACGGCGGATCGGCGTCGATGTGCTCGGTCGACGCCGCGGGCCGGACGAACAGGCACCGGTTGTGGAAGTAGGTCCGGTGCAGGATCTTGCACGAGACCGAATTGAAGAAGGTCTCCGCGCACTCCGGCTGCTTGTGATCGATCAGCAGCCCGATGTAGTCGCGCTTGACCTGCTCCCAGCGCGCTTCGTCGATGCGGTCGCAGCCGAACTCGCGCTCGAGCCGCGCGACCGTCTCGGCCACGCGCCGGTCGTAGAAGTCGATCCGGTCTTGCGAGGTATGGGCGATCGCGAGCCAGTTGCGGGATTCGAACTGGCCCTTCGCGGCGCGAGCGCAGTCGCGGAACAGCGCGTAGTGGCGGTTGAATCCTTCCAGCGTGGCGCGCGCGATCGCGGCGGGGTCGCGGGCGGCCGATCCGACCGGATGCGGGCGGGACGATGCTGAGACGAGCGGAGTCGGCGCGGCCATGGGCACGGAAATCGCTTACGAGTGTACTCGACCGTCCGCCCGGGCGCGACTGCGCGTGACGCTGGCGCCGGGCGAGGGTAGAGTGACGCGATGAATCGCGTCCCGAACAGGGCTCGCAGGCCGGCACGGCTCCTCGCCGTCGCAGCGCTGCTCGCCCAGCTTCCGGCGCTGCCCGCGGTGCTCGCCGCGGAGGGGACGCAGATCTTCAAGTGCACGGACGCGTCGGGCAACGTCACGTATCAGAACGAGGCGTGTCCGAAGGCATCCAAGGCAGGTCGCGTCGACGTTTTCGACAATCGCTGGAGCGCCAACAAGGAAGAGCGCGAAGCGGAGTGGCGCCGGAACGCGGCCGAGCATCGACTGGTCACGGGCATGCCGGCGCGCTGGGTGCGCGAGGCGCTGGGCGAGCCGGCCGAGATTCGCGACACGCCGACGGCGGGCGCCGCGCAACTGTGGCTGTACAGCCTGCCCGATCGGAGCGTTCAGGTCGGCATGCTCGACGATCAGGTGCTGTGGTTCCGCGAGACGCCGGCGCCGTCGACGCGCGCCGCGCCAAGCGCAGAAAAATCTGCGGCCGCGCCGCCCGCGCGTCCGCAACCGCCGCAGATCGTGCGCAGCTCGCCCCCGGTCGATCGTCCCGCCAACCTGCCCGTCACCCGCCTCGCACCGAGTGCCGCGGACCGCGTAGCGAGCGACGCGCCGCGCGTCGCGCCGGTCATGGACCGTGCGGCGAGCGACGTGTCGGGATTGGCCGCCGCGGCGCCGGCAGCGCCGCCGCCCGCCGGCGCTCCGGCCGCGACGACCGCGCCGCAGGCCGCGCAGCTTGCTCAGGCGGCACCGAGTGCGGCCGCGGCGGCGCAGGGGGCGCAACTCGCTCAGGCGGCACCGGGCGCGACCGCGGAGGCCGCGAAGCCTGCCGCGCGTACGGTCGCGCGCGGCCAGGATTGCAAGCAGGCGCTGGCGGACCTCGGACCGCCGAGCCGGCAGCGCGAAGTCCCGGCCATCGACACTTCGAGCGACCCGGCGACGGAGTACTTCTACGAATCCGCAAGCGAGGCGGGCCGGCTGCGCATCGTCTGCTCGAACGGCAAGGTCGAGGGCGTCGACCGGAGCGTCGCGCGGTAGACGATCCTCCGCGTCGAGCCGGCCGGAGCCGGCTTGAAGCTACTGCTTGTCCGCCTCCATCTTCTCCTTGATGTCGGCGGTGTATTTGTTGTACTCGTCGATCGCCTTGTTGCCGGCGTCGGCGATTTCCTTCACCCACTGCTTGCTGTCCTCGACGTATTTCTTGACGCACTCGGCATACGTCTTGTAGTCGCGGTTGAAGGCCTCGATGGCGCGGTTGTAGGCATCGCCCTTGAGCTGCGTCAAGTTCTCCTTGCTGGGATATTTCGGGCCGACGCAGGTGTACGGCGGGACCGTGAACGTCTGGCCGGACGCGGCGGGCGCGGGCGTCGGCGCAGCCGCCGGGGTCTGCGCGAACGCGGGAACGGCGAGCAGTGTCAGCGCAGCCAGTGTCGCGAGCGGGTGACGCTGAATCATGGTTCGACCTCGGAAGGCGGTAGAAAACGCCATTCTATCAGCGCTGTACCGGCCGCCGCGACAGCGGCGGCACTAGGCCCGGGAGCGCAGCAGCGCGGCGACCGCAGCGATCCCGATCGAGACCAGGTCGCCGACGAGGTGCGGGTGGCTGTCGTCCGGCGGCGGACGCATCAGCAGTGCGGTCGCGAGCTGATCGACGTCGATCGAGGACTGGCGCTGCTGCACGCTCGTAAGCGTGCTCACCGTTTTCGCCACCGCCTCGGGATCGAGAATGGAGATCGGCGACCCGCAGTAGCGGCACGCGGTATCGCGCTCGAGGTCCAGCGGCGCCCCGCAGTTCGAGCACTGGATCGTCTTCACCTTCGCCTTGAGATCGGCGAGCTCCGCGCCCGTGATGGGCCGGACAAAGTTCTTCTCGAGCAGGAACTGGAAGAACGGCGACAGGTGCCCGTGCCCGAACTCGCAACGGAAGTAGGTGAAGCGCGTCGTGTGCTGCAGATCGTGCGTGAGCCCGAGGCGGGCTTCGCAGCGCGGGCAAGCGAGCAACGCCGGAAGCGGGCTGCGCGCGGCCGGCTGCCGCTCGCTCAGGGTCTTGAACACCTGCAGGACGGCGCCGGGCGTGAGCTGCTGGCTCTCGAGGGTGTCGAACCAGATCACCTGGCAGGGAAAGCAGAAGTCGAGCGTCACCGTGCCGAGCGGCTGGCGCTCGAATTCCAGCGCGTCCATGCCCGCCCCGCAGCCCGGGCAGTTCACGGGCGCACCTCGACTCGGCTATCGAGAGGCTCTTTCGGGCAGAGCGGCGCCATGGGATGACGCCGGTCCCGCGGATCAGGATTTGGGCTTCACCTGCGGGCAGTTCACCCAGTAATGCTGGACCATCGTCGGCTGCCACTGTGCCTCCATCTTCGCCATCAGCGCAGTGTCGCAGGACGAGTTGCTCTCGACTCTCTGCACGCCGGGAGCCGAGGCGCAGCCTGCCGCGACGGCTGCACCGCAGAGCGCTGCGAGCATGGTCTTCATCGAGATCCTCCTCGGCCCTTCGGTTGACCTCAGTTGCCCTCAGTCGCGCTCAATTGGCGGCCGCCGACGATGTGTCGCACTGGCGGATGTCGCCGGAGGCGAGCCCCTGCTTGAACCAGCGCACGCGCTGCGCCGACGACCCGTGGGTGAACGACTCGGGCACGACGAAGCCCTGCGACTGCCGCTGCAGCCGGTCGTCGCCAACCGATGCCGCGGCGGCGAGTCCCTGCTCGATATCGCTGGTGTCGATGGCTCCGCGCTGCTGCGCCGAGTGTCCCCACACGCCGGCGAGGCAGTCGGCCTGCAGCTCGATGCGCACCGACGCCGCGTTCTTGGAGCGCTCCGAGCCTCCGCTGAAGCCTTGCTGGTCGCCACCCATCAGCCCGAGGACGTTCTGGACGTGGTGACCGATCTCGTGGGCAATGACGTAGGCGCGGGCGAAGTCGCCCGGCGCGCCGAAGCGCCGGGAGAGCTCCTGGAAGAAGCTCAGGTCGAGGTAGACGCGCTGGTCGCCGGGACAGTAGAACGGCCCCATCGCCGCGCTGGCGCCGCCGCAGGCCGTGCCGACTTGTCCGTGGAACAGCGTGAGCTTGGGCGGCGGGTAGCGCTTGCCGTATTTCGCGAGCTCGGTGGTCCAGAAGTCCTCGGTGTCGCCCAGGATCGCGCGCACGAAGTCGCGCTGCGGATCGTTCGGGGCGGTCGCACCGGGCGCGTTGCCTGGGGAGACGTCCTGCGTCTGCACGGCCGGGGGCGATCCCGACTCGAGCAGGCTCAGCACATCCAGGGGATTCTTGCCCAGGAGCAGGCTGATCACGACGACGGCGATGATCGCGCCGCCGCCCAGGCGGAATCCTCCGCCGAACGGCATGCCGCCGCCACCGCTGCCTGCGTCCTCGACATTGTCGCTGCGGCGAAAGTCATCCCAACGCATAGGCGCCTCCTGCGACGGTATCTTACTCTCATCCCAGCTCGTCGATCGAGCGCGGCCAGCTCGACTTGAGCAGTCGCGACAGCGCGCGATCGGCGAGGATCGCGCCGCCCGTCTGGCATCGCGCGCAGTAGTTGGTCTCGTTCTCGGCGTAGACGATGCGCTGCACCGGCGCACCGCATACCGGGCAGGGCTGTCCGTACTTGCCGTGCACCGCCATCTCGGGGCGGAAGGCGCTCACGCCGGCCGGGAAATCCGCGCCCGCATCGCGGCGCAGCCGCTCGGTCCATTCGGCGAGCACCGCGCGCGCCGCCTCGTACAGCCGCTCGACCTGGTCGGGCGCGAGCCTGGCGGTCATGGCGATCGGGGAGAGTCGCGCGCGATGGAGGATTTCGTCGGAATAGGCATTACCGACGCCGCTGAAGAGCCGGGGATCGGTCAGCGAGCGCTTGAGCGTGTGGTTCTCGGCGAGAAGCCGGGCGCGGAACGCCTCGAGGCTCGCCCCGGCCAGCTCCAGTCCGCCCTTGTCGAATTCGGCCAGCGCCGCCTCGCCGCGCACGAGATGGAGCGAGGCGCGCTTGCGCGTGCCCGCTTCGGTGAACGCCAGGGTGCCCGCAGGGAAATCGAAGAGCGCCAGCGTGATGCGCCCGGGCGCTTTTTCGTTGCGACCGAGCCAGCGCAGCCGGCCCGCGATCATCAGGTGCAGCACGAGGAAGAGCTCGCCCTCCAGCGCCAGCACGATGCGCTTGCCGAGGCGGCGCACGGCCGAGACCGTGCGTCCCTCGGCCTCGGCGAGCGGCGGCACGGCGGTGCGCAGCACGAACGGGCTCAAGAGTCGAACCTGCTCGAGGCGCGCGCCGACGATGCGCGACGCGAGGCTTTCGACGTAGATCGTGACGTCCGGCAGCTCCGGCATGCGGACGCCCCCGCGGCTTCAGACGACGCCCAGCGCACCGAGGATCGCCGCCGCGCCGAGCATCCACAGCGGGTGCAGCGTCGTGCGCAACACCAGGAGCAGCGTGACGCCGGTGATCGCGTACGCGCTCCACGAGTGGTCCGTCGTGCGCGCTAGCACGTAGCCGGAAGCGAGGATCAGTCCGACGGTGACCGGCGCGACCGCGCGCTGGATCGCCGCCCGCCATGGCGCGTCGCGAAAGCGGTCCCAGACGTGGGCGACGCCGTAGGTGAGGAGCGAGGACGGACCCGACATCGCCAGCATCGCGACGATGCCGCCGAGCACGCCGGCGACCTTCCAGCCGACGAGGCTCACGATCAGGACGTTCGGTCCCGGCGCGGCCTGCGACAGCGCGAAGAGCTGCGTGAAGTCGGCGTCGGTCATCCACTGCCGGGTCTCCACGACGCGCAGATGGATCTCGGGGAGGATCGCGTTCGCCCCGCCGATCGACAGCAGCGAGAGGACGAAGAACTGCGCAGCCACCTCCCAGAGCAGAGGCGAGATCATCGCCGCGTGCGCCACGCGAGCGCGAAGGAGATCGGGCACATCACGACGAGCACCCAGAGGAGCGGCACGCGCAGCAGGGCGATCGCCACGAACACCACGGCGCAGACGGCGAGCTGCCAGACTGCATCGCGGATGGGCCGCGCGAGCTTGAGCGCGGTGGCGAGGATGAGCCCGGACGCCGCGGCCGACATGCCGGCGAGCGCGTTGCGCACCGCCGGAACCTGCGCGTACTCCGCGTAGACCGAGGCGAGGACGAGCACGATGACGAGCGGCATCAGCAGGAGCCCCGACGCCGCGGCCAACGAGCCCGCGGCGCCCTGGAAGCGGCGGCCGATGATCACCGAGACATTGACAATATTCGGCCCGGGCAGGAACTGCGACATCGACAGGACGTCGAGGAACTCGCCCTCGCTCAGCCAGCGGCGCTCCTCCACGATCATGCGCCGCGCGAAGGGCATCACGCCGCCGAAGCCGGAGAGACCGACCTTGAGGAAGCCGAAGAAGAGCTGGGCGAGGCTCAGGCGAGCGACGGCAGGCGTCGCGGTGGAGTCGCTCATCGCCGCCAATGATAGGCGATGCGGTGTCGGGGGTGTAGCCCCGGATGAGTGGGGTATCGCGCTCGCGCGCTCGACCGAGGCTACGACGCGTTCACTTCCGCAGCAGCCACAGCACGAGGCTCAGCAGCACGGAGACGATCAGTCCGGACGTCAGCGGAAAATAGAAGCTGAATCCGTCGCGGTCGAAGCGGAAATCGCCGGGCAGCCGACCGAGGCCCAATTTCGCGAGCCACGGCCAGGCGAGGCCGACGACGACCAGAATAACGCCGAGCGTGACGAGGAAGCGTGCCATGGGCCGGGACCGTCAGGCTTGGACCGGGAGTCCCGCTACGAGTTGCGCAGGCGCGAGAGCAGCGCCGCGCGCCGCTCGAGGCTCTCCCTGGGCCAGTACTTGTCGCGCTCGTAGTATTCCGCGACCGCGGGCGTGCCCGGCGGCAGCACCACCCAGGGTTGCTTCGACGAGGTGAAGATGTGGATGTCCGGTGGCAGCCGGTCGGGTTCTTCCAGCGTGCCGACGCGAACGAAGCGAACCGCATCGCCCGCTCCGGAATAGGTGCTCCAGACCGCGATGCGACAGGTCCGGCAGCGCGCGATCTTCTGGCCCTTGCCGCTGTTCGACGGCGTGACGACGATCTCGGGCTCTTCCCCGAGCAGCACGACGCGGTCCGACTCGATCATCGCGTTGAGCGCGAACGCAGCGCCGGTCTCGCGCTGGCACCAGCGACAGTGGCAGCAGTGCACGAACAGCGGCCCGCTGGTCATGCGGTATCTCACGCGCACGCAGGTGCAGCGGCCTTCGAGCGGCGGATCTTGCGCGGCCTGCATCGAGTCTCCTTGGATTTCCAGTCCCGGATCGCGGTCAGGCTCTCGCCGGCGGGCGATAGATGAACGCCACGACGAGGCCGAGGACGAGCATCAGGACGCCGTCGAAGATGATCTGCTTTGCGACGGTGTCGCCGGGCATCGGCTGGACGACGTAGTAGATGAGATACGTGGGAACGATAGTGAGCATGAGGATGGCGATACCGAAGCGGATGCCCTGCGCCGCCCAGGGCTTGGCTTCCACGCCGCGCGCGTAGATCCAGACGAAGGCGCTCGACAGGAGAACGTGCGCGAGAATCATCAGCGGAAAGAACGCGTGCGCCTCCGCCTCGGAGCGGAAGAGGCTCGACAGCCTCGAATAGTCGTCGTGAAGCAGAACGCCGTGGACGACGAAGCTTCCAAGGAACCATACGACGAAGATCGCGATCCAGGCGATGAAGAACGTCCGGTTCATGACTCCTCCCGGGTTTGGCCTTCGACGAGGGCGCGTCAGCGCTCCAGCTGCGGCGCGCGGCCCTCCGGATACTGCTTTTCCCATTCGCGACCGTCGAACGCCTCGAGTGCCATCGATTCGATCGTGCCCGGATCGAGGCAGCGGACGTTGACGCTGTAGCCGTCGGGATGCGAGCGGGGCACGTAGAACGACTTGATCCCGCAGGTCGAGCAGAAAAGATGCTTCGCCGCGCCGGTGTTGAAGCTGTAGCTCGTCAGCGCCTCCTGCCCCTGCAGCAGCCGGAACCGCGACCGCGGCACGATCAGGTGCAGGTAGCCCGACTTGGAGCAGATCGAGCAGTTGCACTCTTCCACGCTGATCGAGCGCGGCGCGTCGACCTCGAAGCGCACGCGGCCGCAGTGGCAGCCGCCGCGATGGACCACCATGGGCGAGGCTTCCGTCACGCGCTGCCGCCCGCCAGCGCGCGCCGGGCCGCGATCGACAGCACCGGCGGCCGTGCGAGGGTCTGGTAGACGACGCAGTAGCGCTCGGTCAGGCGAAGCAGCGTGTCGATCTGCTCCTGCGACGCGTCGGTGTCGAGCGTCACCTGCAGGCGGATCTCCCTGAAGCCGACCGGCGCGTCCTTGGCCACGCCGAGCGTGCCGCGGAAATCGAGATCGCCCTCCGCGCGCAGCGTCGCATCGCGCAGTTCGATCCCGAGCGCGGTCGCCACCGCGTTCATCGTGACGCCGGCGCAGGCGACGAGGGCTTCGAGCAGCATGTCTCCCGAGCAGGCCGAAAGACCGTTGCCTCCCGTCGCCGGGTGCAGGCCCGCGACGGCGAGCGCCTTGCCCGTTTCGACCTTGCACGTGACGCCCTCGCCGAGGCGCGCCTTCGCGTGCAGCGTGATCAGCGCCGCGCTCGGTGCCGCGCGGTAGCGTTCCTTCAACGGCGCCTGCAGGGCGCGCAGCTCTTCGGTCTTCATGAGCGCGATCATACGCCCGGGCTCGCCGCGTCGTCGCGCGTAGAATAGCCCGCTCTGCCTCGAATCGGTCCCCGCCGCGCCGGTCGCACCGATGGCCCTCGGCACTCCCCGGACGCAACCGCGCTTCAGGCGGTTGGGCAGGCTCGCCTACGCCGCGACTTACGCGCTCGCCCGGCTCGCCGGCGCGCTCGAGCGCTTCCACTCTCCGCACGGGCGCCATGCCCGCGAACGGCTCGCGTCGATGCGCGACAAGCTCGAGCGCGGGGAGACCGTCTACGTGATCGGCATCGGACCGGGAGGGCACAACGCCGGCGTCGGCCTGATCGAAGCGTCGAAAGCGCACGGCATCCGGCTCGTCGCCAACCACGAAGAGGAGCGCTTCCGCGCCGAGAAGCATTTTCAGCGCTATCCCGGGCGAAGCGTCGACGTGCTGCTGGCCCAGATGCGCGACCTCGGCATCGCACCCGCCGCCGTTCACGCCGTCTGCGCGAGCTGGGACTATCCCCGCTGGGCGGCGAAAGCCGTCGAGAGCGTCGTGCAGGAGCTGCCGCAGAGCTGGCGGCTGTTGACGCGCGACGCCTCGCCCCAGATGAACGCACGCTGCGCGCTCGACGCATTCGGCGCTCCGCGCCGGCTCGGGCGGAAGCTCGCCGCGGACGGCCGGCGCGTGCCGATCATCAATCTCCGCCACCACGACAACCACGCCTGGTTCTCGTGGGGCGTCTCGCCGTTCGCCCGCAGCGATGCGCCGGTAATGGTGCTGGTGAGCGACGGCGCAGGCGACGACGGTGCGATCTCGGCCTACGTCGCGCGCACCGGCGCGCTCGCGCCGCTGTACCGCAACGACAGCTTCTGGGATTCGCTCGGAATGATGTACGGGATACTCAGCTCGGCGCAGGGCGGCTGGCCGCTGCTCTCGAGCGAGGGGCGCTACATGGGCGCGGTCGCCTGGGGCGATTCCGATCGGCGGACCAACCGCTACTACGAGCCGCTCAGGAAGCTCCTCGTCCTCGAGAGCGAGGGCCGGGTGCTCCTCAACCGCACGCTCGCCAACTGGCATCGCGGCGGCTGCGCCGACCCGTACACGCGACGCCTGGCGGAGATCCTCGGCGACCCCGTGCTCCCCGCCGACATGTGGCATCCCGATGCGGTGCTCAAGGTCGAGGACATCCGGCACGCGCCGATCACCCGCGAGCGCGTCGACAAGGCCGCCGCGGTCCAGCTCGTGTTCGAGGACGCGCTGTTCCACATCGTCGAGCACCTGATTCGGGTCACGCGCAGCACGCGGCTCGTGATGACCGGCGGCACCGCGCTCAACTGCCTCGCCAACATGCGCCTGCTCGACCGGTTCGGCCCCGAGTGGTACGAGCGCAATCTCGGGATGAAGGATGCGCGGTTGCACCTCTGGGTGCCGCCGGTGCCCGGAGATCCCGGTGTGGCGATCGGCGCCGCCTACCACTTCGCCTGCCTCGCCGGCGCGCGGCCCGGAGAGCGCCTCGAGCACGCGTTCTACTGCGGCATGGCGCCGACGCGGCGAGAGATCGAGGAAGCGCTCGCGAGCGAGCCCGAGATCGGCCATCGGCGCCTCGGCAACATCGCGCTCGCCGAGGAGCGCGAGCGCATCGCCGATCTCCTCGCGGGCATCGTCTCCGGCGACGGCATCGTGGGGCTCTATCAGGGGAAGGCCGAGACCGGTCCGCGCGCGCTGGGTCACCGGTCGATCCTCGCGAACCCCACCAATCCGAAGACGCTGGAGATGCTCAATGCGCGGGTGAAGTTCCGGGAGCTGATCCGCCCGCTCGCGCCGATGGCCACGCCCGAGGCGGCCAAGCGGTGGTTCGAGCTCGCGCCCGGCGCGGCCGACGACGACTACAACGCCTACAACTACATGGTGCTGACCTGCCGCGCCAAGCCCGAGGCGCGCGAGCGGATCCCGGCGGTCGTCCACTTCGACGGTACGTCGCGGGTGCAGATCGTCCGCGAGCACGTCGACCCGTTCGTGCACGCGTACCTGAAGGCCATGGGGCGGCGCGTGGGCGCGGAAGTGAGCGTGAATACCTCGCTCAACGTCGGCGCGCCGATCGCCCAGACGCCGGTGC
>Ga0335080_10001280_pt1 | contig 24348 bp, 26 predicted proteins | sample Lox_Sample_34_FD_206720 | JGI IMG/M metagenome (GOLD analysis project Ga0335080, IMG submission 206720) | Soil microbial communities from Loxahatchee National Wildlife Refuge, Florida, United States - Lox_Sample_3.4 | ecosystem: Environmental > Terrestrial > Soil > Wetlands | place: USA... | reverse complement strand
CGGGCGTCCATCTCAGACGCGGGTCGGCGCTGGCGCTGGCGCTGCGGGAGTGATGGGGGTTCTGAGTGGCCGGTCCCCGTCGGGGCGAGTGCTGAGGTCGAACGGGCAGTGGCCGTAGAGATGGATGTGCTGGTGGGCGAGCGGGGAGATGTGCTCGATCTCGCTGGTCGTGATCACCTCGCCGCCGGCGCGGAGCTCGTCGAGGACGCGGCTGGTGTACACGGTGTTCCACGCGATGATCGCGTTGACGACGATCGCCAGGCACAGCGCCTGCTCGCCTTTGTTGAGCTGATGGCTAACTCGGGTCCGGAGTTCCTGATCGGCGAGCCAGTCGAGCACGAAGTTGGTCTTGATCAGCCGTCCGTATTCCTGCAGGGCTTGGGCGAGCGGGTTGGGGCGCAAGCCGGCTTGGAACCGTGCGAGCAGTAGCGAGGCGGCCGCCCAGCCATGTCGCAGTGAGGCGGCGAGGCGCGCCAGCTCGTCCCAGTACGGCGTGATCACCTCCGGGCGGATCTTGTGCTTGAGCAGCTCGGCGTCTCGACGTTGGCCTCGATCAGCAGCTCGGGCAGGTCCACCTCGGCCAGCCGCGGCTCGATCAGCTTCCGCAGCCGGCCGTCTTCAGCGGTATCCGGGCTCTCGACGGTCAGCTCCCCTTCGGCGAGCCGCGCCTCCGCTCCGGCCGCCCTCGGGCGACCTCCGCTCCGCGCCCACCGCGTAGCCTCCCCAACCGTCAATCCCCTACCCACATCGGCCACGGCGGGATTCCTGGCTGAGCTGCCATATCACCCGCATATCCAACACGCCTCGATCCAGATGACCTCGGTCTACGCCCAGGTCAACGACGAGACCGTCAAGCGCGAGCTGACGGGCTGGCAGCAGCGAGTCAACATCCGCGGCGAGCGGATCGCCCTGGCGGCCTACAGCCCGCTTGCGCAGGCGGCGTGGATGAAGGATCACATCGCGCGGGCCAAGCAGGCGCTGCCCAACGGCTACTGCGGGCTGCCGCTGGTTCAGACCTGCCCGCACCCGAACGCCTGCCTGAGCTGCGAGAACTTCCTCACCGACGCCTCCTCAGGCTAATCCACGAGCACCAGCTCGGCGAGACCGGGCGGCTGCAGGAGAACGCCGAGCGCCACGGTCAGGCGCGCCTCGTCGAGCTGCTGCAGCGCGACCAGGACGCGCTCTCGCGCATCCTCACCGGCCTCGACGAGCTCGAGGCGTCCGCCGCGCTGGCTCGTCCTGACGAAAGCGTCGACCTAGTCGATCTGGCGAGGCCAGCGGCGTGAGGGACCGGCAGACCGCCGCAGTCCGGGGCGCGGCCGCGAAACGCACTGCCCACGCTGAAGCCCGCGTCCGCAAGGCGCTGAGCGCGATCGCGACATCCGGCGCGGAGGTCAACTTCGTCGCCGTGGCGACCGCCGCGCGCGTGAGCCGCCAGTTCCTCTACAGCCACACCGAGCTGCGAACCGAAATCGAGCAGCTCCGTGCCCAGACCCTGACGGTGGCGCGGCTCCCAGTCCGCGCGAGCGCCGGTGACGATTCGGCGCGCCACCGCCTGCGCGCCGCCCTCCACGACAACCAGCGCCTCCGCGACGAGAACCGGCTGCTCAAAGAAGAGCTCGCCATCGCCCACGGCGAGTTACGGGAACTCCGCCACAGCCGCGCGCGGGGCACCATCACGCAGCCCTAACCCTAACCCTCGGACCGCCCGACCCTCCGCCGTCGTTCCGGCCAACAAGTGTCGGACAGGTGTTATCGAATGGACCGCGCGTGGTGCTGCTAGCCGACGCGGGAGCCGCTGTTGCCGCGAGCGCGCGCGACTGCCGGACCACCCGCGCGACTCGAGTCGAGGCTTGATTAGTCGGGGTGGTGTGTCTGGCCAATTACGGCACCGACTATCAGCAACACCCCAGCGACCAGCCACGGAATCGGATCGAGATGCTGATCGCATCCGCTCGCCGTTGCCGTGTGCCAGCAAGTGGTGCCAGGTCCATCGCGCTGCACATACGCCACGAACAGCGACAGGAGCCCGGCTCCCGCGATGAGACCGAACAGCGATCGCGCGCTGTTCGGACTGCGCGCCATCGCCGCTGCAGCGACTATCGCGGGGACCAGCGCGATCGGACCAAGCGAGATCAGCCCAGCTGCACCGGCCGCCCCGACCGCCGCCCATGCCCAGAACCATCCACAGCGCGTGAGATGCGACGGCTGGCTCGACGATGAGATCGCCGGATCAGGCACCTTGGCAACTCTACGCCGCGTGAACGTTTATCTCCAACACGCTGGCCGCTTTCCCTTCGATCGACGGGGAGCAGCGTTGACCAGAGCCTGATGTGGAGAGTGCGGCTAGGCGCCTGGCGGTCGCGCGGGCAGGAGCCGCGGATCGCCCGGCGGCGGGAGGAATGGCCTGATGACCTTGCTATAGCAAGGCGGCGCCGGTCCGCGGATCAGGCTGAGCACGATTACGACGCCCCGAGCGTTGCGAAGTCCGGTCACGCTATGCACTCCAAGGAGAAGCGTGTGCCCTTCTGGGATTGCGGCCGGCAGGATGATGATGCCGGGCTCTGGGCCGTTCCTGGGCACAATTTTCGGATACCGCTCGTTCCAGCTGACCTCCTCGACCTCAAGCCCGCAGGTGGTGTCCGGCACAAGTGCTGTCGCCCGCACGCCCAGCTTTGTCAGCCGCTCTCGCACGGCGTCAACCTCGGACCGGTCATCGACATCGAGGCGCAGCGTGCCGTCGGGGTTCTCGGTCACGGGCATCACCGGAGGTTACGGCGAACCAAGCCACGACTGCCCTTTGATCGAGAAGGAGCAGTCGGGTCGACGATTCCGCTCCTGAGCGGGCGGCACCATCGCGCTATCACGGCAAGGCTGCTGCTGCTTCGAGCGGCGTGCGTGCTCGTCGTGGGCCGCTCAGGGTCTCGATATGGGGCCACACCATTCGAGGCGCGACGCGACGCGACGCCGCCCGCTGCCACGCGCTGTCGCAAGCCCAGGACAGGCCGATGTGGCCGGATACAGCCGATGACATGTCAGCCACGTGAATCCCGCCCCCTCTGGGGCTTTACACCGCAGGCGCTCGACATAAACGGAGTCTTCGAACCCGAGGCGGCGATGGAGGCAGTGGTCGCCGCGCCAGCGCTACGACCAGCCCGTCCGCGCCAACTCGGACGCGAGCCGCAAATCACCATCACCGCTAAGTGGGTTGAACGGCCGCTGATACCACGGCGCCCGGCCCTGATACTCCCGGCGCAACTGGATCGAGCCGGCTTGGCGAGATAGGCACGCAAGTTAACACAGTGACGCTCGCCGAGGGTATCAGGAGCACACCTTGCTCCATCTAACTATGCGTTACACCACCTCGGTTAGCACACGCGATGAACACACTTGAACGACGCGCCGAGCTCGCATGCCGACTCGCGGAACTGCGACGCCTCGCGGGCCTGGGACGACCCACAGACGAGAGCCGACTCGGGGAGCGCCCCAAGCCAGAGCATGCTGAACGGCGGAACGCGGGCCAGAACAGGCTAGATCCGCCAGGTCTGGCAAACCGTTCGGCGTCGTGAAGCGTTTGTTGATCCACCGCTCGACCTCGTGCGGCCGCTGAGCTTTGCGCAGAGCTTCACGAGGACTGGACCACCGGCCGGTCAACGCCGGATCACGGAGCGGGAAACTCTCCGCCAAAGCTTCACAGAAAACCTTCGTTGCGTGCCGATGTACGATTCTCGCAGCGCTCGACGCGGGCCGGATCTCCTTGCACTCTCCAGAGTCACGAGCCGTCTGGTGCGTCGATACGACGCACCATCACCTCGTGGCAATCGTCGGGTGTATCACTGTTGGTCCCCAGCGTCTCTTATAGTCAGCGTCAACAGAAGGCGACGCACGATGACCACCGAAGTGGTAGCTGAGGACGTGCACCTCGCATCGCCGGCCCGCCCGCGTTGAAGGGATTGGTCGTGTACGGCGCCATCCTCACCTTCGCCGGGCTGTACATTCACTTCAGCGTGGGAATCAGCGGCTGGGCATGAAAGCGAAAGGGATGAGCGCGAGGACGGCGTGCGCTGAGTCCAACCCGCGCTCATGCCATAAGCCCGTGCTCCCGTATCACCTGGGTGCCCATCGGCATGATCCCTCGCGGTCGGGAGGGATCGCGGGACGTCGTTAGGCTCGCTGGGCGCAGTTGCTTGCGTCAGATGCCGCAGGTGGGGACGAGTCAGGTGATGCGCCGATGATGGCCCATCCGTGGGCCGGGAGGGTGAGGGTCGGGGTCGTGCCCGAAGCCGAGTGTATGGTCCCGTTGCCGGCGACGACCAGGTGGTTGGGTGGCGCCTCGTGACAACTCGGAGAGTCATCGATGTTCAGGGCAACGATGAGCTGCTGCTCGTCGTCGCGAACCGCGTAGATGAACCGGCGTTTCGAGAGCTGAATTCTTTGCGTGCGGGCGCTATGGAGCCACGGGTGCCGCCGTCTCAGCGCGATCAGTCGCTGGTGGAGCTGGTAGGTCTCCCATCCGTTCGCTGGAAGCGCGTCCGGGCCGCCCGGTGGGTACGGCGGTCGAATTGCGTCGTCGCCTCCGGCGCCGTTGTACTTGAGCGCACGCTCCCCCTGCTCGTCGCCGTAGTAGATGCTGGGCGTGCCGGCGGTCGTGAGGAGGATCACGAGGGCGTGAGTGAGGTGCAGCTCGTTGTCGATGCGAGTGGCGATGCGGGTGACGTCATGGTTGCCAATGAACGTTAGCGGGATGAACGTGTCCAGCATCGCGTTGTGGCGGTCAAGCGCCCAGGCAAGCTCGAAGAAGTTGCGGTCGTTCAAGGAGCTCCAGATCGCTTTCCAGAGCTCGTATTGCGTGGTGGCGTCGAGGTCACCGTCGCGGACAATCGCGGCGTAGGGGCCGTGAATGACTTCGCCGACGAAGTACGCCTGTGGGTGCTTGTCGCGCACCCGGGAGATCACTGTTGCCCAGAACTCGCGCGGTACCGCGTAGGCGGCGTCGAGCCGCCAACCGTCCGCGCCCACCGATAACCAGTGGTCCATCACCGAGACGACGTGCTCGATCACTGCAGGCTCACCGTGGTCGAGCGCGACCAGCTCGCGGTGGCCTTCGAACGTGGCGTAATCTGGCTCTGCGCACGCCGCGGCGGGATCCGGCCAGGAGAGGCGAAACCAGGCTGCTCCGGGAGCTGCGGGACCCTGCTCGAGGACCTCGCGGAACGGTCCGAATCCGCGGCCGACATGATGGAACACGCCGTCGAGGAGAACACGGAGCCCTCGCGCGTGAGCCGCATCGAGCAGCAGGGCAAGGTCCCGTTCGTCGCCCAGGCGGTGGTCGATGCGGAAGTGATCGATCGTGTCGTAGCCGTGCGTGGCGGACGCGAAGATTGGCCCGAGCAAAAGCCCCGAAGCGCCGAGAGCGACGGCATAGTCGAGCCAGTCGATCAGCCCGGGAAGGCGGTGCGTCAGCGTCGCGTTGTCGGCCGCGGGCTCAGCGCCGAGGAAGCCCAGCGGATACACCTGCCACCAGACAGCGTTCTGCACCCAGCTTGGCTCTGCGTGGCGTTCCGCGGGTGCGGTCATGACGCCGCCCGCCGTGCCGACGGGGCGAGCTCCGCGTCGGCGAGGTCATCGATCAGCGTGGCCGCGATACGTAGGAGCCCGATCTCGGCCTCGCTGCGCCCGGCGATCGCCTCGGCAAGCCACGCGTCCCGGCAGGACATGTCCAGCTCGAGGAGCTGCACCCCGGTCGTGGTGATGGCGAGGATCGATGCACGGCGATCCGCCATGCTTGAGGTACGGGAGATGAGCCCGCCTTGCTCGAGTTCGGCAAGCACCCGGGTTAGCGACTGAGGATGCTGGCGCTCGGCGTGGGCCAGCTCTCCGGGTGTGCTCGGCCCCTGCCGGTAGAGGTGTGCGAGCACGGCGACCTTCGTCGAACTCAGCGCCCCGGGTGGCCGCTCAGCCCGAAGGCGTCGAGCCAGACGCGTGACTGCGCCTCGTAGGGCCGCGGCCGTGATCGCGCGTCGTTGTTCAGCGTCCTCTAGCATCATCTCGTAAGGTAAAGCGTACTATATCTCGGCGACTGGCCTCATGTGATCGTGATTCCCTGGCTTCGATCGTCCGCTGTGCGTAGCACTTTAGTCGCGCGTGGACGTTTGCTTCTAACCGGCGTGGAGCTCAGAGGCGCGGTCGTGACGTCAGCCGCCACACTGGCGACCTACGGATCGGCGCTACTGCTCGAGCATCGCGTTGGTGAGCACGTCGACTTGGTCGTGCTTGCGGTCGCAGTCGCTGCGATGCTGGGATCCGCGCGCCGCGCGGGCGACCGGCGCGACCGGTTGGCCTCGTTTGTGGTCATTCCGCTCAGTGCCGCGGTGGCGGCGGAGATCGGAAGCCTGATGACGCGGCATCCGCTCGCGGGGGACACTCTGTTCACGCTTGCGATCAGCAGTCCCATCTGGATGCGGCGCTTCGGCGCGCGAGTCGGGCAGGCCGGGGCGATGACGACGGTGCCGCTGGTGGCGATCTTGATTTCGCCGGTCCCGCCGCAGTCCGGCGCGAGTCATGTCCTGTGGGTGGCTGTGGCGGCGACGATCGCGCTCGGATGGGTTACCGCAGCGGAGCATGTCGCGCAAACGGTGGGGTCGCTCAGGCTTGCTGTCCCCCGCGCCGCCGCCTTGGTTCGTACCGACGCCGCACGAACGAAGTCTGGGCCGCTGACGGCTCGGCTGAGGCCGAGCACGCGAATGGCGGTCCAGATGGCTGCGAGCGCCGGTCTTGCATTCGCGATAGGGCGAGCGCTGTTTCCGGGTCACTGGAACTGGATGGTGCTGACCGCGTACATCGTTTGCAGCGGCAATCGTGGGCGAGCCGATGTCCTGTACAAGGGTGTGCTCCGGGTCGTAGGTGCGTCTGTGGGAACCGCGGCGGCAGGCGCCCTCGCCAGCCGGTTCGCGCCCGGAGATCCGCTCTCTATCGTCGCGATCTTCGCCGTCCTGTTCGTCGCCGGCTGGCTACGACCGTTCAACTATGCGTACTGGGCTGGGTGCATCACCGGGGCGCTGGCGCTTCTATACGGTTACTTTGGACAGGCTGGCGCTCATCTGTTGGGCGAGCGTCTGGAGGAGATCCTCGTCGGTGCCGTGCTTGCCATCCTCGCCTCCTCGCTCGTCCTCCCGATTAAGACCAGGAACGTCTTCCGCCAGCGTGCGGCCACCGCGCTTGCTGCGCTCAGCGACATCCTCACGGCGCTACGTTCACAGCCGGCGGAGTTGAAGCGTCATCAGCGGCGTTTCGCCACGGCCGTTGCGGAGCTTGAGCAAATAGAGCCGCCGCTGCGGGCCTATCGTCGCCTGCTCTGGAGATTCCGGCAGCGTCCGAGCGCCGTCGACGCGATCGATGTGTTTCGCACCTGCCGCCGAGCAGCGGAGGCGATCGCTTCCCGCGCCACCGCAGATCCCAACCGAATTCGGGATCTGGGGATGATCATCGCCGACACGTCTATGTTGGTCGCCAGCGCTCGGCGCCAGCTCGGCAACCGCGAAACACATGTCTTGGTGCCGCAGGATCCCTCCGTAGAGCTGGAGCGGTGCTGTGTCCCGCCGCCGGCAACGGACCAATTGGGCAGGGCCATGGCCGAACTCCACGGCGCGGTGCGCCAGCTACCGCAGCTTCTCGGCTCCCGTTAGCGCCGCTGATAGTCCGGCGTCTGGGCCCCGGGCGCGAGCATCTCGCGTGGCGGCTGGTGTGACTCGTGACCTAGCGCCCTCGCTCGTGGTCCCACGGTATCACCGTTGAACCTGAGTGCTCTATCACCGTGACACCCAACACAACGACAGGGAGACTGTGATGCAAACTACCACCAACGGCCATTTCGACGCGCTCGTGGCGCTCATCAAGGATGTCAAGCCGGGCCTGGCCGATTCCGTCATCCAGCCTGACCACTCGGTGGTCGAGGATCTCGGCCTCGACTCGCTGGACATCCTTCAGCTTTCGCGCCGGATCAACCGGACGCTCGATCCGGAATTCGATCTGGACACGTGGAACGAGGGCGCTCCCGAGCACCGTCGCTCGGTCCGCTCGCTGCTTGACACCATCGAGCCCGCGGTCGCCCAATGATCGACGGCCATCGCGTCGCATTAGTCACGGGCGGGTCGCGCGGCATCGGCGCCGCCATCTGCCGGCGCCTGGCGAGCGACGGCTTCTCGGTGCATTTGGTTTATCGGGAAGCCGCCGACGCTGCGGCACAAGTGTGTGCCCAGATCGAGTCCGGCGGCGGCCGTGTGTATGCCCACCGGGCCGACGTCTCAGATGAATCAGAGGTGCGTGCGCTCGTCGCCGATGTCGAGCGTGAGGAAGGCACCGTGCACGTGCTGGTCAACAACGCGGGGATCGTCGATGACCGGCTTCTCGTGCTCACCGGGCTGCCTCAGTGGGAAACCGTGCTGCGGGTGAACCTGAACGGCCCGTGGCTCATGTCGAAAGCTGTGCTGCCGCTGATGCTCGACCAATCTTGGGGCCGCATCATCAACCTGACATCGAACTCCGTGCGCATCCCCGGCGCCGGGCAAACCGCCTATGCGGCCTCGAAGGGCGGGCTTGAGGCGCTGACGCGCGGACTGGCGATGGAGGTGGGGAGGAAGGGTATTCGAGTGAATGCCGTCGCTCCGGGCAAGGTGAAGACCGACATGACGGATCCGGTCGCCGACCGACTTGGTGGCAAGGACGCCGGGACCCGCTGGGGGCTTCCCGAGGATATCTCGGGGATCGTTGCCTTCCTGGCCAGCGACGAAGCCGACTATATCCAGGGCCAGGTGATCACCGTCGACGGCGGCCGCCTCGTCATGCGCCCGCGAGGCAACGGGAGCGGATCCTGATGGCGGGCGAGTTGAAGTACTGGGAGGACGTCGTGGACGCGCCGGTTCGGCGCTTCGGTCCGGTTGTGTTCCACACCGCGCTTCTCGACAGCCTTCTTGACCTGATGGGCGAGAAGCACCCGGTGCATCAGGACGATTCGTTTGCGCAGGTCACCTCGCGACGCCAGAGGATCGTGCCCGGCGGGTTCATTCACTCGATCACATCCGGCTGGGCAGTCCAGCACGGCGCTCCCGTGGCCGTTGTCGGCATTCGGTCGCTCGCGTGGGACTTCATCCGGCCGCTCTACCCCGACACGCCTTTCTGGTTCATGACCGAGCACCACAACGCCCAAGAGATCAACGAACGCTTGGGCCTGGTGACGTCGGTGCGCCGCGTAGTGAACGGCGACGACGAAGTCATCGCCATTGGGCGAATGAACGTCGTGATTCTCCGACGATCACACAACCTATCAAATACGACGACGGAGTTGGCAGCGTGAGCATCGAATACAAGCCACTGACGGGGAAAGTTGCACTGGTCACGGGTGGGTCGCGGGGGATTGGCGCCGGGATTACCCGGAAGCTGGCCTCATGGGGCGCTACGGTCTGTGTGAACTATGTCGACCGTCCCGGTCCCGCCCGCCGGCTCGCTGACGAGCTGCGTGAGGGGGGGACTGCGGTCACCCTCCACCAGGCGGACCTGGCTGACCCGAGCGCGATCGAAGGTCTGATCGCATCCATCCAGGAACAGCACGACGATCTCCATATCCTCGTCCAAAACGCGGGCGCAACGAAGTTCAGCACGCTCGAGAAGGCGACACTGGACCAGTGGCAGTTCGTTCATGATACGAACGCCAGGTCGACGTGGTTGCTGGCCAAGCACGCCATTCCGCTCATGCGCGGGCGGCCGGGCGCTCGCTTCATCACGATCACGAATTCGACCACGACTCGCATCATTCCTCGCGCCGGCCTGTTCGGAGCGGCCAAGGCGGGCCTGGAGACGCTGACAGATTACCTGTCCTACGAGCTCGCGCAGTATGGCATCGTGGCCAACTGTGTCCGGCCGGGTCTGGTTCAGACAGGGGTGTTCAAGGTGCGACCCGATTTCGCGCACGGGGTCACGCGCGAGCAGAGGGTGAGCCCCTGGCCGGACGGTCAGTGCACGACCGTGGAGAACAGCGCCGACGTGGTCGCCATGTTGTGCCTCGATGAGGCCAGCTGGATTGCGGGCCAGACGATCACGGTGGACGGGGGCTATCGCCTGTGGGGCAATATCAGCAAAACCGAACAGGCGGCGTGAGGTCAACCATGTCCGGTGTAGTCATTACTGCGACAGGGGTGATCTCCGCCGCCGGCACGGGCCCTTCGAACGTGCTGGACGCAATGGCCGCGGGCGTCGGGTTCGTCAAGGAAGGTCGGACCTGGCCCGCGGCGACGATCGATCCATCCCAAGCGCCCTGGCCGGATGGGAAGCCGTGGGTCGACAACCGCAAATACGCGAACGTGGCAGCCCTGAGGGCCGTCGCTGCGGCTCGGCTTGCTCTCCAAAGCGATGAACCCCGGGGGGACGATGACGACAGCGTCCGGTGCGGCATCGTCATGGCGGTCGGGAGTAGCGCCTCCGACGGGCTCGGGGAGGTGATGCCGCGGTTGGCGGCGATGGCCGAGACCGACCCGCGACCGCTGGCCAAGCTGCTCTACGACGAAGTTCCAGATTACTCGTACATCCGAGGCATTCCCTCCCAGATCGGCCAGTTCGTCGCGATTGCGTCCGGCTTCCGGGGCTCGAACGTCGCCGTATACGGCGAAGGGGGCGCCGGCGGGCTAGGGGCGATGGCCGCAGCCATCCGGCTGCTGGAGAGCTCAGAGCTCGACCGGGTGCTCGTCGTCGGGGTGCAGCCGCCGTTGATGCCCACGCTTTCGGTCGCGTACGATCGGGACGATCCGCTGGGAACCGAGGCGGCCCCCGGACGCGGTCCGTTCGATGTCCAGCGCGCGGGGACCTTAATCGGGGAGGGCGCAGCCGCACTGATGCTCGAGCGCGTGGAGATGGCTCGCGCTCGCGGCATCGCGCCTGCCGCTGAGATTGTCGCGTGCGAGGCAATCTGCGCGACGAGCCGCGCGCGAGCCCTCGACGCGGCCGTGAGCCTCGTCATGGCTGGCGACTCGCAACGGCCGGATTGCTGGTGGGCGCACGCCGCGGGCTCGGTTGTGATGGATCGCGACGAGTGTCACGTCGTTGGCCCGCGCGCCGGGGCGCCCGTCACCTCGAGCAAGGGCACGATCGGCAACGCCTTCGAATGCGCGGCGCTGATCGATGTTGCCCTGGCCGTGGAGGCGCTCCGGCAACGCTGGCTTCCTCCGGTCGGGCTGCTCCGTCAGCCCGATCCGGCTCTGGGCAAACTCGACGTCGTCATGGGAGCTCCTCGGTCCCTCCCGGCACACGGGAGCGCCCTCGTGACCGCATTCAGCCACGGGAGCGATGCCGCGACGGCAGCCGCTGCCCTCATCTCTACCGGAGGCACATCATGAACAGCGACGTCGTAGTTACCGGCATGGGCGTGGTGACCCCTATCGGCGGGTCGGTCGAATCGTTCTGGGAGGCAAATCTCGCCGGGAAGACCGGCCTCACGCTGGAACACCGGATGGATGTGGCCGGCCTGCCCTGCGGGTGGGTCGCCGGGATCATCCCTGACGAGGTCAAGGCCGAGGTCAAGGACCGCCACGGTCAGTCCAACCGCTCTTGGGGCGATACGTTGATGCACGCCGCCGTCGACCAAGCCCTGACTGACGCCGAGGTGGGGCAAGGACTGGTCAGGCCGGCTGGCTTGGTATGGACGCGAGTCTGGCCTGGTCCGAGCGGCTCCTTTCCAGAGGACTACGTCACCCACATGAAGGCGCTCGCGAAGCGCTACCACACAGTCGGGGGCGACCCGGCCGCCTTGACCGGCTATCTGCGTGAACAGCCGTTACCCCCGGAGACAACCGATAGCTCGGCGTTTCCGGCGGAGTTATCCGCTCGTCTCGGTGTGCCGCTGCACGCAATGAGGTTGGAGGCGACCTGCTCGGGGGGCCTGCGCTCGATCGCGGAGGCGGCCCGCCTGCTTCGCATGGGCAAGGTCGATGTGGCCGTTGTCTCCGCGAGCGTCTCCCGGAGTACGCCGTACGTGCTCTCGCAGTACGGTCAGCTGATGGCGCTGTCTCGCTGGCGGGGGGATCCGGCCCAGGCTTCGATGCCGTTCGACCGCAGGCGCACGGGGATGGTGATCAACGAGTCCGCCGGCGCCCTTGTGCTCGAAACGGCCGAACACGCGGAGTGCCGCGGGGTCGATACGGTGCACGCCGTGGTCGGAGGCTGGGGGCTCGCCGTCGGTGCGGACCATCTGACCGCCCCGAGCGAAGCCATGATCGAGCGAGTCATGCGCACCGCCGTGGAGCGCTCAGGATTGACGCCAAACGATGTGGATACGATCAACGCGCACGGAACCTCCACGCGCCTCAACGACCTCACCGAGGCGCGCGCCATGCATCGCGTCTTCGGCGAGCGCATGAGCACGCTCGATGTGTGCGCCGTGAAGTCACTCACCGGGCACGGTTCCGCGGCCTCCGGCATCACCGAGTCGGTCGTCGCGGCGCTGACGCTGTGCCGCGGCGTGATTCCTCCGGTGGTCACCTGCACTGAACCGGACCCAAAATGCAACGTGCGCACGTCGCTAACGCCGGTCGACCGACCGGTCCAGACGGTGCTGAAGAACTCCTTTGGCTTCGGCGGGCAGTACGCGTCAATGGTGTTCAAGCGCCCGGCGAATCCTCGGTGCGGTGTGGCGTGAGGTACTCCCCGGCGGACCTCGAATGCGATGTGATCGCGCCCGTGGGCGACCATCGCGCCAGCGTCATCTGGCTCCACGGTATGGGCCAGGACTCTCATACCGTGGCGTCAGTCGCTCAGGATCTCGACCTGGCGAACGCGGGGGTGCGCAGCATCTGCCCCCGCGCGCCCGAGCAATCGGCTTCGGTGATGACCGGCGTCCCAGTTCGCGCCTGGATGGACCAGCACGTGTTGGCGCTCGACGAAGTGGACCTGGACACCCTGGCGGCCACCGAGGCGAAGGTGCGCCGCATCGTGGCCGCCGAAGCGGCGCGCGTGGGCGCCAGTCGCGTCGCGATCGCCGGCTTCTCTCAGGGAGCGACGATGGCGCTGATCACGGGCCTGCGCTACCCGGAGACGTTGAGCGGTCTCGTCCTGTACGCACCTCTTCCCGTTCCTGGAGTCGACCTACCGGCCACGCGTTCGCAGGCGAATGCGCATGTGCCGATCTGGATCGGCCACGGCCGGTTTGACTGGGTCGTGCCGATGGTCGTCGGCGAGCAGGTTCGGGACGTGCTGGCCGCGTGGGGCCATCCCGTGTCGTGGAACCTGTGTCGCAGCGGGCACGAGCCGTTCGTCGGCGCACCAAAGCGGCTGCGGGGATTTCTCGACGAGGTGCTCCTCACAGGCGGCGAGACCAGATGACCTCGGCCCCGGGCACCGAGGACGCGCTGTTGTGCGGCCTGGAGCGAGTCGGCACCCGCCGTCTCGGGGCAGGCGAAGTGCACCTCTGGGTGATTCCGCTCGACGGTTTGGACGATAGAATCCAGTCTTTCCGGGACTCCCTGTCGGTCGATGAGCGCGCGCGAGCGGACCGCCTTCTTCTGGTCGACGATCGCAATCGCTTTATTGCGGCGCGCTTCGGGCTTCGGCTGATTCTCGGCTCGTACTGCCGGATGGCCCCCTCGTCGATCCGGCTCGCATATGGTTCGAACGGCAAGCCGCGCCTGGCGCATTGCTGTCGCCCCCACGTCCACTTCAACCTCTCGCATTCCGCCGATCTCGCCGTGCTTGCGGTCCGCCGCGGTCAACCGGTCGGCATCGACGTCGAACACCTGAGTCGAGCGCCAAGCGATGCGGACAACACGGATGGGACAACGTTCCTTTCCCACTGGACACGTACCGAGGCTCTGATCAAGGCGCTCGGAGCGCGGCTCTCACCCCTTGACCTCGCGACCGGACGGGAGGCGTTCGCGCGCTGGTCGGTCCGTCACTTCGCGCCGGGAGACGACCACGTAGGGGCGGTGGCGACCCGCGGGCACGACTGGAGGATCGTGCTGCTTAGGCTCGAGTACTGATACTCGAGCCCGATCAGCCGCACGACATCAAGTGTCGTCAGCGTGCCCGCGCGCCATACCAAGCGCCAGCGGGTACGCCAGACGCTGGGCGACGGCCTCCCGCAGCCTCGACTCCGTCGCGGTCCTCTGTAGAGGAGATCTTTTCGGGACTCCTCGGCGTTTGGGGATGATTCCGCGGGCTGGTTAGCCTTTGGTGCTGACGTGAGCGCAGTGCCCGGCCCTGCCGGGATCAGGTTGCAGATAGCGGAGCCGAAGATCGGGTCAAGCGGCCGGGTTTTCCCTGCAGGCTGTCGGGTGTTGGATTGACCGTGGCCGACCGATCGGCTGCCGCTTGGCGCGCGGCGCACGGCGCCGTTACGGCGTTGACGTTGCCTGGCGGGCGAGCGTGTCGCAGGTGGCGCGCCTGCGGGTGAACCGGCCGCCCCTTCTGCGGCAGTCTGCCGGCCGTTCGACCCTCAGCGACTACGATGAGGGCGACGTGCGGGTCACCACACGATCGCCTTTGTCTTTTCCGTCGAGGGCTCGCAGCGCATCGGGATGGGCGCCAACCTTCTCGCCGCTGAGTCGGAGGCCGTCGGCTATTACCTTGCCGGCGGCGAGGAGGTGTCAGGCCTACCGATCAAACGGCTGTGCCTCCACGGCCGTTCCAGCAGCTGACAGGGACCGACGCAGCACACCTGCGGTCTGTGCCGTCTCGCTGCTATGGCCGACCTTGTCTTCGCCGAGGCATGCGACCGCGGCGGGTCGCCGGCCACAGCCTCCGTGAATACACGGCGGCCATCGCGGCCGACGCGCTCGGGTGGAGGACGGACTGCGGCCGGCCCATGGCAGAGGTTCGAGCCTGTCGTCCCGGCGATCATCGGACTGAGCGACGAGCGTGTCCGCAGGCTGTGCGACGAGGCCGGCGCTCTCGGGATGATCGCGCTGTCCGACCGCGCTTGCTGCGCAAGCGGGTGCGGACGTGATTCGGTTGGCCGTCGGATATTCGGCGGACAGCCCGCCGGACCGGAGGCGGTCGTCGGTCAGACTCAACTTGCCGCCTACTCCCATACCGATGCTGGCCATGTGTCCTATACGTCACCTTCCATGCAAAGCTGCTGACCGCCTGGACGCGGACCGGAGCGACACCGTACAGCATCCCCGCTAGGAAGAGCCGTCGCCCGCCGGGGGGCCTGGTTTCGCTGTCTCAGCGCGATGCACGAATGCTCCCAGGATCGGCGGCTCGCGCCAGGGCGCGCCGTATCAGAGTGACCCGCGCACCGCTCTTACTGTCAACAACGAATGGCGGTCACCGCCGGCGATTCACCGGTAAGCAACTAACTGATTACAGGAACCCTCGTGCGCACGGCCCGAAATCAAGCACAGCCGCAGTGGCAATCGTCCCCCGCGACGACCGACGCACACGGCGAGGCGCTGCTGCGTGGCGATGACCCGGGTCCTTTGCCGGACCGGATGGTTCTTGTCGCTGCGGACGGGCACGTCGTCCCCGACGACAGGATAGCCGCGGCCAGGCCGGGGATGCGACCGCTACAGCGCTTGCAGCTCCTCTGTGATGAGGGGTCGCTGCAGGTAATCCGCTCGGCGGCCATCTCCGAGCAGATGGGCGACAAGGCCCGCGAGGGAGACGGGGTCGTCGGTGCGACCGCACGCGTCGGGGGACGGCCGGTGGCGTGCTTTGCACAGGACGCGAGCTTCGCCGGTGGGTCGCTCGGCGCTGCGCACGCGGACACGATCCTGCGGGTCCAGCGGTTCGCGCAGAAGGCGGCAGTGCCCGTGATCGGGTTCGTCGAATCCGGTGGTGCCCGAATGCAGGAGGGACTCGCCGGTCTTGACGGCTACGGCCGGATCTTTGCCCAGCACGTGAACCTATCCGGGCGCGTCCCGCAAATCTCGGTGATCACGGGCACTTCGGCCGGCGGCGGTTCTTATTCACCGGCACTGACCGACTTCGTGATCATGACCGAGGCGGCGAGCATGTTCCTCACGGGACCCGCGGTCGTGCGCGAGGTCACCGGCCAGCACGCCTCTGCGAGCGAACTTGGTGGCCCGCGCGTGCACGAGCGTAATGGGGTATCGCAGTTTGTGGTCGGGTCGGACGTCGATGCGATCTTCCTCGTCCGCAAGCTGCTCGGCTACCTGCCCCAGAACGCCTGGGCACCGCCACCGCGAGCGATCGCCACCGATCCTCACGGTCCAGACCCGGGCGGTGTTGTGCCAATAGATCCTCGACACCCGTACGACATCCGCGACGCCATGGCCGGAATCGTCGACGGCGACTCCATACTGGAGGTGGCGCCACGCTGGGCTCCAAACGTCGTGACGGCGTTCGCCCGCATCGAGGGCCGTCCGGTGGGCGTGGTGGCCAACCAGCCGCGCCATCTGGGCGGCGTCCTTGACGCCGACGCGTCACAGAAGGGCGGCAGGTTCGTCCGAACGTGTAACGCCTTCGGGATCCCGATCGTTGTGCTCGTCGACACTCCCGGGTTCCTCCCCGGTACCGAGCAAGAAGCGGTCGGGGTGATTCGCCACGGCGCGAAGCTGTTACACGCATTCGCGGAGGCAACCGTGCCTCGCTACACGGTCGTGCTACGGAAGGCGTTCGGGGGTGCGTACATCACGATGAACTCCAAGGACCTCGGGGCCGACGCGAACTTTGCGTGGTCACGGGCACAGCTTGGCATCATGGGCGCTCACCAGGCGGTTGGGATCGTCAACCGGCGCGAGATCCAGGATGCGAAGGATCCCGCTGCGGCTCGCGAGCGGCTCGCTGACCAGTACGCCGCGCGCCATCTTGACGCGCGCGCGGCCGCGCGGGGTGGTCATGTAGACGAGGTGATCTTGCCAGGCGAGACCCGGTCGAGGCTGGCATGGGCGCTGAGCGTCGCTACGAACGATCACCGCGGGCGCGGGCACGTCCGCAACATTCCGCTGTAGAGGTACGTTCTACGCCTCGGAGCACGCGACCAGGCAACCGCACAGGGTGACCCGCTTTCCTCGCGCTCCAGCGACCGCGAGAGACGCAGTACGCCGCTGCACCGTTGCCCGTGCCCGGGTGCGACCAGCAGGGAACGCTCGCTCGCGTTCGCCTCCGCAGCGTGCCAGGCAGTGTAGGCGTCATCGGCGAGACGGGTCCCGATGTCTGCCAGTTCGTGTTCGTGCTCCAAGGCCATGCCTCCGGGACCGTCTCAGTCGCGTAACAAGCTCAGGGCGTCGTCGCTGTCGAGCGCGTGACGCAGACGCTCGAGCGCTCGGGCGCGTGTCGGACCGATGCTCCCGACGGGCATGTCGAGAGCGACCGAGATCTCCTCGTATGTGGGACGTGGTTCGGCGGTGAGAAGTCGCAGCAGTGCCTGATCGCTCGCGCGAAGGCGCGAGAAGGAGCACCAAAGAATGCGATCTCGCTCGGCTAGTAGCAGCTCTTCGTGCGGCAGGCTCCCAGGAGAGTGTTGCTGGGAAGCGTCGTCGTCGAACGGACGCCGTCTGCCGCCCTGACGCATGATGCGGAGGCACTCGCGCCGCGCGGTGGTCGCCAGCCATGCTCCCACGCGCGCCGGCTCCTTCAGGCGGTCGAGATGCTCGAACAGCCGGAGCCAGGTCGTCTGCGCCACGTCGCCGGCGTCATCGTCGTGCAGGCGGTGCGCTCGTGCGACTGCCCACACCATCCCACCGAACTCCCGGACGAGCGCATCCCATCCGCGTTGCTCGCCCGCCTGAGCCGAGCGCACGAGGGCGGCAATCCGCTGGCCGCTCGAGCGCTGCAGTGCGGGCTTCTCCATAGTGATGGTCATCGTTGGCCTCCGTCTTGTGGGCGTTTGCGGCATGGTGGTCGGGAGGCGTTGCGGCGAAATTGCAGCCGGATTGCGTCAGGACGCCGGAGCGGAAACGAGCTCGCAATCGTGCGGCAATGGCGTCACGCGCATGTATCAAGACGGCGCCACGGCGCCTCTACTTCACGTGGAACCGTGTCGGCGCGCCATCCCTGATCCCACGATCGCCACCGCCAAGCGCCTGATCGAGGAGTTGAGCGAGCTCGCCGCGATCATCGATCCCGTGCCGGAGGACGTCGAAGTCGTCGTGCGGACCGTGTTCAACCGGGGCAATGCGTCGCGTTCGGAAGCTGGCATCGGGCTACGCTGAGGCCGTGCCGCAACCGCTCCGGATCGGGTTGTGCGGCGGGCTCGTAGTCGGCACCGGGGGGAAGCAGATCGAAGCGAATCTCGCGGGTCACCAAGGTCGGGAGCTGTTCGCGTATCTCGTGCTGAACCGCGACAGGCCGGTCAGTCGTGACGAACTCGCTGCCTTGCTGTGGCCTGACCAGCCGCCCCGCGCGCCCGAGGCTTCGCTCAACACCATTCTGGCGCGCTTGCGGCGGGTCTTAGGTCATTCGGTGCTCGACGGCCGTGCGCAGCTCACGGTACGGCTACCAGCGGGAAGCTGGATCGACGTAGAGGCCGCGGAGGATGCGGCGATCCGAGCGCACTCGACGCTTGCACAGGGCAGCGCGGCGGAGGCAATCGAGCTGGCGAGCTCTGCTCTGGCGATCGTCGCTGCGCCGCTGCTGCCGGATGTACGGCATGCGTGGATCGACCAGCGTCGGATTGACGTCGACGACCTTCGCTCTCGGCTGCTTGCAATGACGGTACGCGCTGGACTGGCCGCCGGAGGGCCCAGTCTTGATGCCGCTGAGCGTGGCGCGCGCGCGTTGATCGAACGCGAACCTTTTCGAGAGTCCGGGTACGCGCTGCTGATGGAGGTGCACGCCGCTCGCGGCGACATCGCCGAGGCGTTGCTGGTCTATGAGCGGCTTCGCACGCTGCTGCGCAGCGAGTTGGGAATCCCACCTTCGGCCCGAGTGGCGGCCCTTCACGAGAAGCTCGTTCGGCACGACTCGAGCATTCATTCGGTTCTCTCCCAATCCGTGCGACAAACCAGGGACGCCGACGAATCGACTGCGTTGCCCGAGGCGCTGACGCGCAGCTCACGCAAGGGGTTGGTTGGCCGCGAGCGCGAGCTCTCGGTGCTTTCCCGACGATGGGCCGAGCTTGCGGGTGAGACCTGCAGCATCGTCACACTCGCGGGTGAGTCTGGCATCGGCAAGACTGCGCTGGCCGCGACCTTCGGCCGCGAGGTTCATGAGGGGGGCGGAATCGTCCTCTATGGCAGGGCGCAAGAGGACGCGATCATTCCGTACGCGCCGCTCGTGGAGGCGCTTCGGCACTACGTCGCACACGGCCCGGACCTTCAGCTCGACAAGACGCTGCATATCCACATCGGCGAGCTCGGCTGGCTAATCCCGGAGCTCGCCGATCACCGGAGCGAGCGCCGGGTATCGACCGGCGACGCGAGGCTCGAACGACTGCGTCTCTACCAAGCGGTTGCCGCTCTGGTTGCCCGAATCGCAGCCGACCGGCCCGTGCTCCTCGTGCTCGAGGACCTTCACTGCGCCGACACCGAGACGATCCTCATGCTTCGCCAGTTGCTGCGCGAGGCGACCCGCCGACCGATGCTCGCGCTTCTCACATACCAGGACGGATCGGTCACCGGCGACCACCCGCTGTCTCGTCTGCTCAGCGACCTCCGCCACGATCTCTGCATCACTCGCGTGATCCTGCACGGCCTCGAAGTCGCGGCGATCGGAGAGCTGTTCGGTGATGCTGAGCGGCCCACGGCTGAGTTCCTCCGCTACCTGCGCGAGCACACATCGGGCAATCCGTTCTTCATCGAGGAGATCGTTCGCGACCTGCGGGAGACCGGTTCGTCGCTCGCCGACGTGGAGATCGCCGTGGAAGGGTCCATGCCCCTGCCGGACGGGGTTCAAGAGCTCATTCAGGACCGGCTCCACCGACTGGCGCCGGTAACGCGCGACGTGCTTGCCGCGGCCGCGGTCCTCGGCCATGAATTCGATGAGGAGTTAATCGAGGCGGTCTTCGGGGACGAGGACGTCGCGACTGCTTTGGATCCCGCGGTTGGTAGCGGTTTGATCGTCGACGCGAGCCAGGCCGGCGGGCATTATTGCTTCTGCCACGGGCTGGCACGACAATCGATCTACCGCAGCATCGGGCGGAGTCGCAGAGCACACCTACACCTGCTCGCGGCGCAAGCGTTGGAGCAGCGGCGACGGACGGGATTCGTCGAGGCGGCGGAGCTCGCGCATCACTTCATCGCAACCGGCCGATCGGAGGTGGCCGACCGAGCGATCAGCTTCTCGTGCGAGGCGGCGACGCGAGCCCGTGCGGCTCGCGCTTATGAGGACGCTGCTCTGCACTACCGCCGGGCGATCGAAGTCCTGGAGCGTCATCGAGCGGACGACACCGCGACACGGTGCGAGCTGCTTCTGGAGTTGGGGAACGTGTGCTGGCAAGGCAGCGGCCCAGGTGCCCGGCTGATCTTCGAGCAGGCGGTGGCGGTCGCGCGAGGCATGGATGAGTACAGCCGGTTCGCCGAGGCCACGCTTGGACTTGGCGGCCGCTTCTACGCGCCGACAGGACCTGACGAGCCGTACATTCGCCTCCTCGAAGAGGCACTTCAGTGGGTGTGCCAGGATGACCCGCTGCACATTCGCGTTCTGGGTCGGCTGGCTGAGCACCTGGGCTTTGCCGATCCATCCAAGGCCGCGCGGATGAGCCAGAGAGCCCTTGCCGCCGCCAGAGACGTGGGTGATCCGTTGCTATTGGCTTCGACGCTGTTGAGTCGGCATGCGGCGCTGCTGCACGTCCAGCACCTGGACGAGCGCAAGCGCCTCGCGACCGAGGCGGTGGAGCTCGCTCACCGCAATGACGAGCGTGAGCTCGAGGCGCTGGCACACCATTGGCTGCTATACGACGTCCTCGAGGCTGGCGAGCTCGACAATGCCGCGCGCCTGCACGCAGAGCTGCAGCGGCTGGCCGACGAGCTCGGGCAGCCGCTTTACCGGCATTCGGCGCTGGTTTGGCTGAGGGTGCTCGAGCAGCTAAGCGGACGCTTCGAGCACGCGACGCAACTCGCCTACCGGGCGCTGAATCTCGCCCGCGGTGCCGACGACGAAGGCGCACAGACGCACTTCATCGCACAACAGCTGGCGATCGTTCCGGACCGAGGAGGTGGCGAGAAGCTGCTCCCAGTCGTCGACAGGTGGGCTGCCACCGGGGATCCGCTATGGGCCGCTGCAGCAGGGATCCTCTCGCTGACACGTACCGCCGAATCACCGGGCCTACCAAGCCGTCACGCGTCGGAAGCGAGACATCTCGCTGATCTTCCTCACAACGTCATGTGGCTGACGACGCTCGCGTGGCTGGCCGAGGCCTGTCCGCGGACGGGCGATCACGAGCAAGCGGCGGTCCTGTACGAGCTTCTCTCGCCGTACGCTGCTCGATTCGTCCAGCTCACCTTCAATGGCTCCTTCGGCTGCTTGCACCGCCACCTTGGCCTCCTCGCCGTGCAGCTGGGACGCTCGCGACAGGCGACCGAGCACTTCGAGGAGGCGGTCAATCGTCACGCGAACATTCCCGCCCCCGCGCTCGAAGCGCGAACGCTCTGCGACTATGCCGAGGCTTCGCTGGCCGGAGGCGCCGCCGGCTCGACCCGTGATGCGACCACGATGATCAAGCGCGCGGCGCGACTGGCGAAAGCATGCGGGGCGACCCGCACGCTCGAACGGCTCACCTGGCTGACACAGCTTGCCGTGGTCGATCCGCGCTGAATCACACCTGCTCGAGCAGGGCCTCCCCCAACGTGCCCGCCGCACGATCGATCGTAGCGAGCCACAGTTTCCGTCCAAGCGGTAGGTGACGGAGATCCCAGAGGTAACTTCCGTCCTTCCAAGCACGAGCGCGCGCGTCCTCGACCACCCACAAGGCCAGTCTGTCCTCGAGACGGCCGAGTTGGCCACGATCGAGCTCTCGCAACAGTCCCGACTCGAGCGAGCGCTTCTCCTTCTCCTCCTCGTCCTTCAGTATCTGATTGATCTTCAGGAAGTCGGCGTAAGAGTCGCTGGACCTCGACGGTCGTCGACGCTCCAACTTCCATTGCTCGCACAAGGCGACCGGGAGATCGTGATTGATGTGGGCGTTCATACCAGCGGCGGCGAACTGGATCGGCAGGATCGCCTCGTTGTCGCGCACAGCAAACAGCGCCCGCCACGCCAGCGCGGGCCGAGCCCCCTGGTCGACCGCGTCGACCGCATCGAAATAGAGCTGGGCGAAGAGTACATCGAGCTGGGTGATCATGTGTGGGTTGTGGAAGTACCCCGGCTGCTCGACAGCGTCCTTGACCCCGCGCGTGACCGCAAGGTACAAGCGGTTGAAGCACAGCACGCCGTCCCGAGGCCCGTGCCTTTGCTCAAACCGATCACCGAGATCGATCATCCTCTCGATCACATCGTCGATCGTTCGACCGACTGAGGGAACCCTTGAGGCCCTGGAGCGAGGCGCTAGCAGACCGCCGGTGCTGATCAGGCCAAGGCTCGACAGGACTCTAAGCATCGGGTTCGAACCGAGCATCTCGGTCCGAACCCGCCATCCACTACGAGACATCATCGACCGCCCTCGGAGAAGGTTTGCAAACGTGCGTGTGAATATTTCATTTGGGTGAACGCCCAGCCAGATCGTCGTCGGTCGGTTCGCGAGCGATAAGCCACCCGCGCTATAGACCCACGTAACCAAAGAGGGGCAGGGCGCGTCCTCAGATACTCGACGTGAGGGCAAATGCGAACCAAGTAGTGGATAGACCGTAGCCGCGCACGCCGCGCGAGCTTCAAGCGATGATTCAGGCTCAGCCTGTATCGCCATCCCGCCCAAAAACTGCAGATCGTACGGTTCGATTGCGGGTACAGCGGGCTCAAGAGGTCGGCTTCGGGGCCGTTTATCCGCAAACCCGCTTGACACGTGCGCTGACACGGGGCCGCGTTACGCTCAGCGTCCCAGCCCCCAGCAGGGTTCACCCCACGGAGCAGGACGACCGCCAGGCACGCGCCCCGCCCTGGCGGCGCTCCGATCCGGTTGACAACGGCGCGGGCGCCATGGGACGTACCGAAAGCGTGACCGAAGAAGATTGATTCCTTGATCCAGGAGTCGAGGTCCGCGGGGGTGCAGACCCCGACGACATCGAGGCCATCGAGTCCCCGATTTGCAGGATTTCTCTACAGAATGAGGGTTGTCGCGCGGATCGACGCCGTCCGTTGAGCGGCTCCTCGGGGTCCTTTCGCTGCCCGCGCTCCGGGGCCCTACACGTCAGCGGCATGCATCGGCCGTGCGACCGCCGCTCCGCAGCACTTCTTGTACTTGCGCTGCGAGCCGCACCAACATGGCGCGTTGCGGCTGGGCGGCCACGGAATCGCGGCCCCCGCGGCGAACTGATCAGCAGCGTAGTCCGCTCGTGCGTCCTCGGGCTCCTGGCCGCGCTCCTCACACCAGGCGGTGTACTCGTCAACGCGAATCGGGGTGACGGCGCGTACCGGCACGCCGTGGGAGCGCATCCATTTGATGTGGCCATCGATGCGACGGCAGTACTCGCCGTGCGCCACCTCAGCCCAGTCCTCGGCCAGATCTGGCCAACGCGCGATGGCTCGCTCGTACTCGCCAGCCGGGAACCACGCCAGCGCGAGTGGGATCTCCTCGCCATTGCGGTAGCCGGGGGGGAGGGGAGCGTCGCCCGGCGGGACCGCATCGTCTAGAGCTTCATGGAGGTCGAACAGCGGGTCGCGCTTGCGCTCGCGTGCCCGCCAGTGCGGCAGGAACTCATCGACGCGCTGCTCGAGTTCGTCGAGCTCGCGGCCAAGCGCCTCCAGGCTGCGTCGGCGCACGCCCGAGAGCTGCGCGGCGATCCCCTCGGGGTCCTCGGTCCGCATCGCCAGCTCCAGCCCCTCGCCAAGCCAGGCGACCGCGAGCGCGTGGTTGCCCACCTCGTTGTAGGACAAGCCGGCGGCGTTGTACAACCACACATCGTCTGCGTCCCCGGCCTTGAGCTCCGCCCAGATCGCGGCGGCCTGTTCTGCGCGACCGGCGCGGAGGTGGAATTCGGCAATATCTGAGCGAGGATCGGGCCGGCCACCCCAGCCGAGCGAGATCGCGCGCTCCTGGGCAGCGATCGCCTCGTCGTGACGCCCGCGGCGATCGTATGACTGGGCGAGGTCCCCATAGCACTCGGGCAGCCACAGCCCTCCTGTATCCGGCAGATCCGCGAGCTCGTCGAGGATCGCCCGCGCCTTATCGAGGTCGCCGTCATCCAATGCCTGCTCAAGAGTCATCGCGATGGAATACCGCACCAGGCGGCGTGGCGTCAGTCCGAGCGACCGCAATTTGCGCTTGCCGGACCGTCAGCGGCCTGCCCCTCGGGGCTGTGCGACGCTTAAGCG
>Ga0335080_10001279_pt1 | contig 24350 bp, 30 predicted proteins | sample Lox_Sample_34_FD_206720 | JGI IMG/M metagenome (GOLD analysis project Ga0335080, IMG submission 206720) | Soil microbial communities from Loxahatchee National Wildlife Refuge, Florida, United States - Lox_Sample_3.4 | ecosystem: Environmental > Terrestrial > Soil > Wetlands | place: USA... | reverse complement strand
TTGGGAATATTTTTCCGTTCCTTCTTCTTCTTGACGACCTTCCTAGCTGGGTTAGCCATTATGCCTCCGGATTCCTATGTGCTATTTCTTCTTGCCGGCTACCGTCCTCGCCGGGCCTTTTCTGGTGCGGGCATTGGTCTTGGTCCGCTGACCGCGCACCGGCAATCCCTTGCGGTGACGCAAACCACGGTAACAGCCCAGGTCCATCAACCGTTTGATATTCATCGATATATCCCGGCGCAGGTCCCCCTCGACCTTTATATTCCGGTCGATGTATTCCCTGATCCTGGCGATCTCCGCTTCGGTAAGATTATCGGTCTTGGTATTCAGATCGACTTCCGAATCAAGGAGAATCTTCTGCGCCGTCGCCCTGCCGATGCCGTAGATATAGGTTAAGGCGATCTCAGCCCTTTTGTTCCTTGGTAAGTCTATACCCGCGATACGTGCCAATGCCCGTTCCTCCTGATAAGTTTAGCTGTTATCCCTGACGCTGGGAATGTTTCGGAATATCGCAGATTACCCTTACGACACCCTTGCGTTTTACTATCTTGCATTTGTCGCACACTTTTTTGACGGAAGCTCTTACCTTCATGACCCTTTCCTTTCAAGCGAGAAGACCGTGGCGGTCCTAGTCCTGCAACAGCGTTAAAATCTCCGGTCCCTTTTCAGTGATGGCCACCGTATGCTCGAAATGGGCGGAAAGGCCGCCATCACATGTTACCGCCGTCCAACCATCGTCCAGCACACGCACCTCATGGCCTTTTTCATTGATCATCGGTTCGATGGCCAAGACCATTCCCGGTTTGAGCCTGACCCCTCTTCCGGATTGTCCGAAATTGGGTATTTGCGGGCCTTCATGAAGGCTCTTGCCGATGCCGTGCCCGACAAAATCACGCACTACAGAGTATCCCCTGACCTCCACATAACTTTGCACCGCACATGATATATCGGAGAGCCGGTTACCCGGTTGCGCAGCGGCAATCGCCTCTGCCAGCGATTCTTCAGTGACCTGTAAAAGTTTTTGCGCCTTGCCTGATATCTCCCCGATAGGGAGTGTCAGCGCAGCGTCTCCGAAGAAGCCGTCATAAACCACACCAAAATCGATACTGAGGATGTCACCGCTCAAGAGCTTGCGCCCGCTCGGCATCCCGTGTACAACCTGCTCATTCAGCGAACAGCAGAGCGAATATGGATAACCGCTGTAACCCTTAAAGGCCGGCCTGGCGCCGCGTCTAACCGCCTCTTTCTCGGCCATGTTATTGAGTGCGAGGGTTGTGACTCCCGGTCTTGCCGCACCCCGCACAATTTCCAGGACCTCGGCGACAATCCGGCATGGGACCCTCATCCTCTCGATCTCCTGAGGAGACTTGAGGATTATCACCCCTTGCCGCCCCCTATTCCTACCAGGATTTTCTGCTTTATATCGTCTATCGACCCGGTTCCGTTGACGGATCTGAGCAGCGATTCACGGGCATAGTATGCTTTGAGCGGCGCTGTCTGCTCTTCATAGACATCAAGACGCCTGCGTATAGTCTGTTCGCTGTCGTCGTCGCGCTGGTAGAGCTCACCGCCGCAATCGTCACACACCCCTTCCCTTTTCGGCGGATCGAAGGTTATGTGAAAGCCCTTGCCGCAGAGTCGGCATGTACGGCGTCCGGTTATTCTGCCGAGCAGTTCTTCCTTGTCAACATCAATGGAGACGACATGCTCGATCTCTTTTCCTAGACCGGCAAGTGTTTTTTTAAGGGCATCCGCCTGAACAACAGTCCGCGGAAAGCCGTCGAGAATGAATCCCCTGCCGCAATCGGGTTTGGCAAGCCTCTCTTCAACTATGCCGACTACGACCTCATCCGGAACGAGAGCGCCTGCGTCCATGTAGCTTTTGGCCTTCAACCCCATGGGGGTTTCATCCTTTACGGCACCTCTAAGTATATCGCCGGTCGATATCTGTGGAATGCCAAGCAGTTTTATCAGTATCTTGGCCTGAGTCCCCTTGCCCGCACCCGGTGGGCCCAGAAGTATGAGGTTCATAAAAATCCCCTTTCGCTCAGCGCCTTCCCTTGATCTTGACACCCTTCATGAAACCTTCATAACTGCGGGTTATCAGGTGTGACTCGATTTGCGCAACGGTATCCATGCCGACCCCAACCGCAATAAGGAGCGCGGTGCCGCCGAAGTAAAAGGGAAGATTGAACTTGCCGATTAAAACAGATGGCAATACACAGACGACCGATATGTAGATGGCTCCGGCAAAGGTGAGCTTAGTTAGCACTGTATCAAGAAAATCCGAGGTTTCCTTGCCCGGGCGTATTCCCGGGATATATCCGCCGTGCTTCTTGACATTCTCTGCAACATCGACCGGGTTGAATGTCACAGCCGTATAGAAATAACAGAAAAATACTATAAAAGCAACATAAAATATCTCATAACCCCAGTTGCCAGGCTTGAGACTCTGGGCCGCCTTCTGTACCCATGGAATTGTGATGAAATTGGCAATGGTTGCCGGAAACATGATAATCGATGATGCGAATATGGGAGGTATGACTCCCGCCATATTGACCTTCAAAGGCAGATGCGAAGTCTGACCGCCGTATGTCTTGAGACCCACGACCCGCTTTGCGTAATGTATGGGGATCCGCCGCTGGCCCCGTTCCACGAAGACGATGGCGGCGATAACCAGAAACATGAAGAGAACCACTGCGATAACGACGAAAAGCGACAGCTGATTTGCCTTGAACATCCGGAAGCTGTTGCCGATGGCCGCTGGTATCCGCGCCACGATACCGGCGAAGATGATCAGCGAGATACCGTTGCCGATCCCTTTCTCCGACATCTGTTCACCCAGCCACATGATGAAAGCTGTCCCAGCCGTGAGAGTCAGCACCGTCATCAACCGGAACCCCCACCCGGGGTTCGGGACTACCATCTCTCCGGCAGGGCCGTGCATCCCTTCCAGCCCTATGCTTATGCCGAGAGCCTGCACAACCGAGAGGACTATGGTGCCGTAACGGGTGTACTGGATAATTTTCTTTCTTCCCGACTCACCCTCCTTGGAGAGCTTTTCTATAGAGGGAATGACCACCGTAAGCAGTTGAAAGATGATGGAGGATGAGATATATGGCATTATACCGAGGGCAAAGACCGTCAGTTTCTGCAACGCGCCGCCGGAAAACATGTCCACCATGCCGAAGAGCGTCCCCTGCATCTGTTTAAAAAAAAGTGCCAGGGCCTGACTGTCGATGCCGGGAGTGGGTATATGACATCCCACCCGATATACCGCCAGCATCCCTAGGGAAAATAAAACCCGCTTTTTCAATTCAGGGATGCGGAAGATATTCTGAAACGCTTCAAACACTATCTATATCTCCTCGGCGGTGCCACCGGCCGCCAAGATCTTTTCCCGGGCCGCAGCGCTGAACTTATGGGCCTTGACTTTAAGGGCCTTGGTCAATTCGCCATGTGCCAGCACCTTCACACCATCGCGGACACGGCCTATGAGCGATTTTTCCTTCAGCGCCTCCACATCCACGTCACTGCCGTTTTCAAATACCTCCAGCTGCCCGAGATTCACCAGGGTGTACTCCTTGCGGCTGAGCGGATTGAAGCCCCTTTTCGGCAACCTTCTCTGCATCGGCATCTGTCCACCCTCGAAACCGGGTTCGACGTTGCCGCCGCTTCTCGCCTTCTGCCCTTTGTGCCCTTTGGTCGCGGTCTTACCGTGACCGGACCCGGTACCCCTGCCGATACGCTTTCTATTTTTTGTCGAACCGTTCGCCGGTTTCAGGTTATTCAATTCCATCGTCCACCTCTTCTGGAGATTACTCTTCGACCTTCAGCATATGCGAAACCTTCCTGATCATACCCCGTATTTCAGGTGTGTCTTTCAAGGTTACCGTCTTATTCAGCCTGGTGAGTCCCAGTCCGTTCAGCACCGCTTTCTGGTTGGCCGGTTTGCCTATATGACTTCTTACAAGTGTTATCTTGAATTCCGCCGACATTCTCATCGCTCCTTGGGTGTGTGTGACAACTATTCAGCCAGGCCCCTTCTGGCCATCAGCTCTTCAGGGCTCCGCATGCTTTCAAGGCCGGAAAAAACCGCTTTGACCACATTATGGGGATTGTTCGAACCGAGGCATTTCGCCAGGATATTGCTTACACCCGCTGTTTCGAAAACCGCCCGGGCCGCGCCGCCGGCAATGACTCCGGTACCGGCCGACGCCGGCATCATCAGCACCCGCCCGGCACCGTAGTGGCCTTCTATTTCGTAAGGAATGGTCTGTCCCTCTGCAATCGGCACCCTGATAAGGTTTTTCTTGGCCTGCTCCACCCCTTTTCGGATGGCTTCGGGAACCTCATTCGCCTTGCCCAGGCCATAACCGACGAGCCCGTTGCCGTCGCCTACCACTACCAGGGCGGAAAAGCTGAAGCGTCGCCCCCCTTTGACAACCTTTGCCACGCGGCTTATGTGTACAACCCGGTCAGTAAGATTTATTTCGCTGGGATTGATCTTAAGCAAGTATTGCCTCCTTCTGGTATCCCGTTAAAAGGTCAGCCCGTTCTCACGGGCGGATTCCGCAAGGGCTTTCACCCTGCCATGGTAAAGAAAACCGTTGCGGTCGAAAACCACGGCGGTGATCTCCTTCGCCAACGCCAGTTTGGCAACCTGTGCGCCAACTTTGCGCGCCGCCTCGATATTCCCCGTATATTTCAGCCCAGAACTCACTTCTTCCGTCAGCGTCGAGGCGGAAACCAAGGTCTTCCCCGCAGTATCGTCGATGAGTTGCGCATATATGTGCCTGGCGCTCTTAAAGACATTAAGCCGGGGACGTTCCGTTGTCCCCCTGATTTTTTTTCTTACCCTGGCCTGACGCTTCAATCTGGCCGAATTTTTTTCCTCTTGAGAACTCAATGTCCCTCTCCTTGATATCGGCTATTTCTTGCCGGTCTTGCCTGCTTTCCTCAGGATGGTTTCATCGGAATATCTTATTCCCTTCCCTTTATAGGGCTCGGGGCCGCGGAACGATCTTATCTTGGCAGCCGTCTGGCCGACCAGTTCCTTATCGATACCCTTTACCAAAACCTTGGTCATTTTCTCGACCTCGACACTGATCCCGGCCGGAAGCTGGAAATTGATCGGATGTGAATAGCCGAGGCTGAGATTCAGCATATTTTCCTTTGCTTCGGCCCGGTAACCGACTCCGGTGATGTCCAGCGAGGTCTCGAATCCCTTGGTAACGCCGACCACCATATTGTTGATAAGAGTGCGGGTCAGACCGTGGGCGGAACGGGATTTGATGCTGTCGTCGGCCCGCTTCACTACAATGTTTTTGTCGTCGAGCTCGACCGCCACACCGGCCATTATCCGCCGGCTTAGCGTTCCTTTAGGCCCTTCCGCCTTGATGACCGAGTCGTCCAATGATATTTTGACCCCCTGGGGGATGCTGATTGGTAATTTGCCGATTCTGGACATGCTGAATGCTCCTTGCTTCCTTAAGTGATCACCAGATGGTGCAGAGAATCTCGCCGCCCACTCCGGCTTCACGAGCCGCCTTGTCGGCAAGTATCCCCTTGGAGGTGGAGAGAATGGCTATTCCCATTCCGTTCTTAACGCTGGGGATCTCGTCACTCTTCACATATCGCCTGCTGCCGGGTCTGCTTATCCTCTTTATCTCATTGATGACCGGTTCCTTCTCGTCGATAAACTTGAGATAAATACGCAGGATGCCCTGCTTCTGGTCTGCTATGACCTTGTAATTCTTAATAAAACCCGAGCTGCGCAGAACATTGGCGATGTTTACCTTAAGATTTGATGAAGGGACATCGAGCTTCTGCATCTTCGCCATATTGGCGTTTCTTATGCGGGTTAAGAGATCGGCGATAGGATCAGTCATCGACATTTAAAATACTCCTCTGAACTATACTCTTCCGTTGTTACCAACTGGACTTTATTACCCCTGGGATCTGTCCGCTGGAGGCAAGCTTTCTCAGGCAGATCCTGCACATGTCGAACTTCCGGTAATAGGCACGGGGTCTGCCGCACAAAGGACAGCGGTTATATTCACGCACCTTGAACTTGCTGCCTCTCTGCGCCTTGATGATAATAGATGTTTTTGCCACCGGTTTTCCTCCGTATATATGCTAGCCGCTAGTTTCTGAAAGGCATTCCCATGAGCTGCAACAGGGCCCTGCCCTCTTCATCGTTCCTGGCGCTGGTCACTATGGTGATATTCATCCCTTTGACCTTATCTACCTTGTCGTAATTGATTTCCGGGAAGATAAGCTGTTCCTTGACACCCAGAGAGTAATTCCCCTTGCCGTCAAACGCCTTGCCCGACACCCCCTTGAAATCCCTGACGCGGGGGAGCGAGACGTTGACCAGGCGGTCAAGGAATTCATACATCCGCTCCCTGCGCAAGGTTACCATGCAGCCGATAGGCATACCCTGGCGCAGCTTGAAGCTGGCGATCGATTTCTTCGCCTTGGTAATGACCGCCTTCTGGCCGGAAATTGCCGCCATTTCTTCGGCCGCGGAGTCGAGGATTTTGACGTTCTGGATCGCCTCACCTAGGCCCATATTGATGACTATCTTCTCCAGCTTCGGGACTTCCATGACGTTCCGGTAATTGAAATCCTTCATCAGCTTGGGGATTATCTCTTTATTGTAAAGCTCTCTCAGCCTCGCCATTTGACCTCCCTGCTATTTATCGAAAGACTCGCCGCACTTAACGCAGACACGTGCCTTCTTGCCGTCCTCCAGGGCCGAACCCCTGGTCCTCACCGGTTTACGGCACTTGCCGCAATAAATCATGACATTCGAGACATGGACCGGGGCTTCCTTTTCGAGAATTCCCCCCGCCTGGTTGCCGCGGGCGCGGGTGTGCCGCTTGACCATGTTGAGCCCCTCGATCAGCACCCCTTCCTTCTTGGGAAGCAGCTGCAGCACCTTGCCGGTCTTGCTCTTGTCCTTGCCCGTGACGACCATTACAGTGTCGCCCTTCTTAACGTGCATATTCTTGCCTAGCATCATTTATCTCCAAATCCGAATCAATAATTAAAGCACTTCCGGCGCAAGCGAGATTATCTTCATGAACTTCTTGGCCCGCAGTTCCCTGGCCACCGGCCCGAATATGCGCGTCCCGATCGGCTCTTTCTGATTGTTGATGACGACGCCCGAATTCCCGTCGAAGCGGATATATGAGCCATCAGGGCGGCCGATTTCCTTGGCCGTTCTGACGATGACAGCCTTGACGACATCGCCTTTCTTCACCTTGGAATTGGGGATCGCCTCTTTGACCGACGCCACGATTATATCGCCGATACTGGCATATTTTCTCTTCGAACCGCCCAGCACCTTAATGCAGAAAAGCTTTTTTGCCCCTGAATTATCGGCAACATCCAGTATGGTTTGCATCTGTATCATCTGTTACTCCTGAATTAGGCGCTTTTATCTATGATCTGACGGACCTTCCAGCACTTGTCCTTGCTCAAGGGCCTGGTTTCCACAATCAGTACGCGATCGCCGATCTTGCAGCTGTTTTCGCTGTCATGGGCCTTATACTTGGCGCTTCTCTTGATATATTTATTGTAAACGGGGTGCTTGACGAGACGGTCTATTCTCACCACCACCGTTTTGTCCATCTTGTCGCTCACCACAACGCCGATCTGGGTCTTTCTGTTGCCGCGCTCACTCATATCCGCCCTTGTGCCCCCTCTATCCCGGCAAGTACCGTTTTTACCCGCGCTATATCCTTTTTAACGGTGGAAATCCGGGCCGTGTTCTCAAGACGACCCGTGTGGAGCTGGAATCTCAGGTTGAACAGTTCCTGAACGAGATCCTTCTCCTTCTTCATGAGCTCTTCGGCAGTCATGTTTCTCATCTCGTTAACTTTCATTGCTTACCGTCCTTGATATAAACTTCGTTTTGATCGGCAGCTTGTGGGCGGCCAGGCGCAGGGCCTCACGGGCCGTCTCTTCGCTGATCCCTTCCATCTCGTAGAGAATTATCCCCGGCTTGACCACGCATACCCACGAATCGGGTGACCCTTTCCCTTTCCCCATACGGGTTTCGGCGGGTTTCGAGGTCAGGGGCTTGTCCGGAAATATGCGTATCCAGATCTTGCCACCCCTCTTTACATAACGGGTCATGGCGATACGAGCCGCTTCTATGTGGCGCGAATCGACCCAGCCGCACTCGAGCGCCTGCAAACCGTATTCTCCGAAAGCGAGGCTCACGCCCCTCTGCGGGGTCCCCCCCATCCTTCCCTTCATCTGCTTTCTGTGCTTAACTTTCTTGGGCATCAACATCGCGAGCGACTCCTGTTTCTATATTTGACCGGGAAGGATTTCACCTTTGAAGATCAGAACCTTGACGCCGATAATGCCGTAGGTCGTCTTGGCCTCCGCCAGGCCATAATCGATATCCGCGCGCAGGGTATGAAGCGGCACCCGTCCTTCCCGGTACCACTCGGTACGGGACATCTCCGCGCCACCCAGCCGGCCGGAGCAGGTGATCCTGATCCCCTTGGCGCCAAACTTGAGCGCCGAAGTAACGCTCTTCTTCATGGCCCGGCGGAATGCAATGCGCCGTTCCAACTGCAGAGCCACATTCTCGGCCACCAGCTGCGCATCCAGCTCCGGTTTGCGCACTTCCTGGATATTCAGGTAGATCTCCTTGTCGGTGAGCTTGGCCAGTTCCTTCTTGAGGGTTTCCACCTCGGACCCCTTTTTGCCGATTATCAGCCCGGGGCGCGCGGTATAGATGTTGATCTTGGCCTTGTTGGCGGCCCGCTCGATCTCGATCTTGGATACACCTGAGTTATACAGCCGCTTTTTCAGAAAAGTCCTGAGCTTCAGGTCCTCGTGAAGAAGCTTGGCGTAGTCCGCCTTCGCATACCATCTTGAATCCCATGACTTTATTATCCCGAGCCGGAACCCTATAGGATTTACTTTCTGACCCAAAACATCACCTCCAACTGATTTGCTATTTTACTTTTCAGCCAGGACCACGGAAATGTGGCTGGTCGGTTTTCTTATCTTGCTCGCCCGCCCCATGGCGCGGGGAAGAAAGCGCTTGAGCACGGCCCCGCCATCAACGGAGATCGTTTTGACATAGAGGCGGTCAACATCGGATGCCCCTTTCTGTTCGGCATTCGCCACGGCCGAGCCGAGCAGCTTGGATACGAGCCGGGCGGATGGTTGGGGTGAAAACCGCAGTATATTGAGAGCGTCCTGTATCTGCTTTCCCCTGATCATGTCGACCACCAAACGGGTTTTCCGTGGAGAAAGACGGACTGATGACAATTTGGCGCTTGCTTCCATTAATGACTCCTTGGCGTTTACTTCTTCTTCAGCTTGCTCTTCCTGTCGGCGGCATGGCCGTGAAAGGTCCTGGTGGGTGCGAACTCACCAAGCTTGTGGCCCACCATATTCTCCGTGACGAAAACGGGAATGAATTTCCTGCCGTTGTGCACGGCCAGGGTCAGGCCGATAAAATCGGGCGTCACCGTCGAGCGGCGCGACCAGGTCTTGATGATCTTCTTCGAAGCCGGCCCTTCGGCCTGAACCTTTTCTGCCAGATGGGCGTCAACGAATGGCCCCTTTTTTATCGATCTTGCCATCTTTAAAAACCTCTGAGCGTTATTTATTTAGTCCGTGTCTTGACGATGAACCTTGACGAAGTCTTGTTGGTCCTCGTTTTGTAACCCTTTGTCGGGATGCCCCATGGTGTTACCGGATGACGGCCACCGGAAGTGCGCCCTTCTCCACCACCATGGGGATGATCGACGGGATTCATGGCGACGCCGCGCACTTTGGGGCGCTTGCCCAGCCAGCGCGAACGGCCGGCTTTCCCGATGCTGACATTTTCATGGTCGATATTGCCAACCTGGCCGATGGTGGCAATGCAATCCTGAAGGACCATGCGCACCTCACCGGAAGGAAGCTTCACCTGGGCATATTTCCCCTCTTTGCTCATAAGCTGGGCAAATGTGCCGGCACTGCGGGCCAGTTGCGCCCCCTTGCCGATCTTCAGCTCGATATTGTGGATGATCGAGCCCAGCGGAATCGCCCGGAGGGGAAGCGCGTTACCCGGCTTGATATCCGCCGAGGCGCTGGCGACGACCGTATCACCTACCTTAAGATCAAGGGGCGCGAGGATGTAACGCTTCTCTCCGTCTGTATAGTGCAGAAGCGCGATGCGGGCGCTCCTGTTCGGGTCGTATTCGATGGAAGCGACTTTGGCGGGAATATCACGCTTGTCCCTGCGGAAATCGACAATGCGGTATTTCTGCCTGTGCCCGCCGCCGATATGGCGTGACGTAACACGCCCCAGATTGTTCCTGCCGCCGCTCTTTTTCAGGGAGACCAGAAGCGATTTCTCCGGTTTCGCGGTGGTTATCTCCTCGAAAGCGGAACAGGTCTGGTGCCTGCGCCCCGCGGAAGTCGGTTTGTAACTTTTGATTGCCATTGTATCTACTCCGGTATCGTTCTGTTAGACTTCGAAAAAGTCGACGCTCGACCCTTCCTGCAAGGTAACGTAGGCCTTCTTCCAGTTGCTCCGTTTGCCGACATTGCGGCCCACACGTTTCACCTTACCCGCAACCGTGGCCGTCTTGACCGAGGCCACCTTGACCTTGAAAAGCTTTTCCACCGATTCCTTGATCTCGATCTTGTTGGCGTCCCGATCAACCACGAACGCGACAACATTGCGGGCATCCTTCTCGGCGGTGGTCTTTTCGGTAATCAGGGGCTTTTTTATGACATCGTAGATGTTCATGACTCCAATGCTCCTTCGACCTTGCGCACCGCATCCTGGGTGAAAACGATGCTCCTGTATTTCATGATGTCGAAAACGTTCAGTCCTTCGGTTTTCAGGACCTTCACGTCCTTTACGTTGCGCGCCGACAGTTCCAGGTTATGGTTAGTCCCGTCGATTACCAGCAGCGTGCGGTTCATGTCGAATCCTCCGAGGATCTTTACGAACCCTTTGGTGGAAATCCTTTCGAGCTCGAAGGCGTTCACTACGGTCATCCGCTTCTCCTTGAAGAGAAGGGAGAGGGCAGACTTCATGGCGGCCCGGCGGGCCTTCTTGTTCATGGCCGGATCATAGATTTTGGGTTGCGGCCCGAAGGCCACTCCACCGCCCGGGTACTGGGGCGCGCGCTTGCAACCCTGTCTCGCGTTACCGGTCCCTTTCTGGCGGAACGGCTTACTACCGCTGCCTGCCACCAGAGCGCGGTTCTTCACCGCGACAGTACCTGCACGGCGCCTTGCCAGCTGAACCTTTACAGCTTCGTGGATCAGATACTCCCTGACATCACAGTTGAAAACAGTGTCGCTGATCTCCATCTCGCCGACCCTGTTTTTACTCAAATCATATACATCAATGGTAGCCATAACTATCTCCGGATTCTGCTTTAATCTCAGGCCTTGACGCTGTCCCTGATCAGGACCAGACCGTTGGTGGAGCCGGGGACTGCCCCCTTGATAAGGAGCAGATTGTCGCCGGCATCCACTCTTGCAATCTGCAGCCTCTGCACGGTGACCTTCTCATTCCCCATCTGCCCCGGCATCTTCTTGTTCTTGAAGACCCGCGCAGGAGTGGCCGAGCAGCCGATGGAGCCCGGGGCACGGTGGAACCTGGAACCGTGGGTGGAACGTCCCCCCTTGAAACCCCAGCGCTTCACAACCCCCTGATATCCCTTGCCGATACTGGTCCCGGTCACGTCTACCACGTCCCCCGCAGTGAAAATGTCCGCGGCTATCGTATCACCAATGTTGTATTGATCGATATCATCGATACGCAACTCACGCAGGTACCTGAAGACACCCTGCCCCGCCCCCCGGCAATGCCCCACGAGAGAGCGATTGGTCCTGGCGGCATCCCTGGCGGCAAAGCCCACCTGGATGGCGTTGTAACCGTCCCTGTCAACGGTCTTCTTCTGTATTACGACGCAGGGACCCGCCTCCACAACAGTAACCGGAATTCTGCGCCCCTCTTCGTCGAAAATCTGGGTCATTCCCAGCTTTTTACCGATCAATCCCTTCATCATGGCTGATTATCCCTATTCTGGCTTAATTCCCGTCTAAAGCTTGATCTCGACATCCACGCCCGCTGAAAGGTCCAGCTTCATCAGCGCATCCACCGTCTGCTGGGTCGGATCGAGGATATCGATTAGCCGTTTGTGGGTCCTGATCTCGAACTGCTCGCGCGACTTCTTGTCAACGTGCGGGCCGCGCAGGACGCAGTACTTGTTGATCACCGTCGGCAGAGGTATCGGCCCGGCCACCCTGGCGCCCGTTCTTTTCGCCGTGTCCACGATCTCGCCGACCGACTGGTCGAGGAGCTTGTTGTCGTAAGCTTTTAAACGTATTCTTATCTTCTGGCTTGGCATCGCAACCTCTTGTCTCTATTCAGTGGCTAGCGGCTAGCTGCTAGCTGCTAGTAACTTCTATTCGATAATCGCGCTTACCACGCCGGCGCCGACCGTACGGCCACCCTCGCGGATCGCGAAACGAAGTCCCTCGTCCATCGCGATCGGCGTGATCAGGTTGATCGTCATCGCTACGTTGTCACCGGGCATTACCATCTCAACGCCCGCTGCCAGCTCTACCACGCCCGTCACGTCCGTGGTCCGGAAGTAAAACTGCGGACGGTAACCGTTGAAAAACGGCGTGTGGCGGCCACCTTCTTCCTTGGTCAGAACGTACGCCTCGGCCTTGAACTTGGTGTGCGGAGTGATGCTTCCGGGCTTGGCCAGTACCTGACCGCGCTCGATCTCTTCACGCTTGACACCACGCAGAAGCGCACCTATGTTGTCGCCCGCACGACCCTCGTCGAGGAGTTTACGGAACATCTCGACTCCGGTGACAACCGTCTTGGCAGTCGGCTTGATCCCTACTATCTCGACTTCTTCGCCAACCTTGATGATGCCGCGCTCTACACGACCAGTCGCGACCGTGCCACGGCCGGAGATGGAGAATACGTCTTCCACAGGCATCAGGAACGGCTTGTCAACGGCACGCTCAGGCTCGGGTATGTAGCTGTCCACCGCGTCCATAAGACGGATGACGGAATCCTCGCCAAGTTCGCTCTTCTCACCTTCCAGGGCCTTCAGCGCGGAACCAGTGATGATCGGTATGTCGTCCCCGGGGAAGTCGTAGGAGGAAAGGAGCTCGCGAATCTCAAGTTCAACCAGTTCAAGAAGCTCGGGGTCGTCAACCATGTCCGCCTTGTTCAGGTATACTACGATATAGGGAACGCCTACCTGGCGCGCCAGAAGGATATGCTCGCGGGTCTGCGGCATCGGCCCGTCAGCAGCAGATACCACCAGGATCGCTCCGTCCATCTGCGCCGCACCGGTGATCATGTTCTTCACGTAGTCAGCATGGCCGGGACAGTCAACGTGCGCATAGTGACGATTGTCCGTCTCGTATTCAACGTGCGCCGTTGCTATGGTGATGCCGCGCTCACGCTCTTCGGGCGCATTGTCGATCTGGTCGAATGACTTGTATTCCGCCTGGCCCTTCGCCGCCAGAACCTTCGTTATCGCCGCCGTCAGGGTGGTCTTCCCATGGTCAACGTGACCTATCGTACCTACGTTTACGTGCGGTTTCTTCCTCTCAAATTTTGCCTTTGCCATGTAGGATTTCCTCCTTCAGCGGTAATTGCTTATCCCTTTACCTTTGCGATTATCTCTTCGGCTACCGATTTCGGTATCTGCTCGTAATGGTCGAAAGTCATGGTATAGGTGGCGCGTCCCTGGGTCGCGGAACGGAGGTCGGTGGCATAACCGAACATCTGGGCCAGAGGGACCATGGAGCTGACCACCTGGGCGCCGGCACGGTTTTCCATCCCCATGATCCGGCCACGCCGGGAATTCAGGTCGCCGATCACATCCCCCATGTACTCTTCGGGAACCACAACCTCTACCGACATGATCGGCTCAAGGAGCACCGGGCCCGCCTTGGCGCAACCTTCCTTGAAGCCCATGGAGCCGGCGATCTTGAACGCCATTTCCGATGAGTCCACTTCGTGATAGGAACCGTCAATCAGGGTCACCTTGAAGTCAACCACCGGATAGCCAGCCAGAACACCGACGTCCATCGCCTCGCGGATACCCTTGTCAACCGCCGGGATGTACTCGCGGGGAACTACCCCCCCCTTGATGGCATCGACAAATTCATACCCCTTGCCCGGCTCCTGCGGCTCAACCTCCAGCCAGACATGGCCGTACTGACCGCGGCCGCCCGACTGGCGGACGAATTTCCCCTCCACCTTCACTTTCTTGGTGACCGTCTCGCGATAGGCGACCTGGGGCTTGCCCACATTCGCCTCAACCTTGAATTCACGCATCAGACGGTCAACGATGATCTCCAGGTGCAACTCCCCCATCCCGGAAATAATGGTCTGGCCTGTTTCCTCGTCGGTCTTGACGCGGAAGGAGGGGTCTTCGCTGGCCAGCTTCGCCAGGCTGATGCCGAGCTTTTCCTGGTCGGCCTTGGTCTTCGGCTCGATGGCAATGGAGATAACCGGCTCGGGAAATTCGATCGATTCCAGGATGACCGGATGGTCCTCGGGGCAGAGAGTATCGCCGGTAGTGGTATACTTGAGGCCTACGGCCGCCGCGATATCACCGGCATATACCTCTTTGATCTCTTCCCGCTTGTTGGCGTGCATCTTCAGGAGTCTGCCGATTCGCTCCTTTTTCCCCTTGGTGGAATTATAGACATAGGAGCCGGAGTTAAGCACCCCGGAGTAAACCCGGAAAAAAGCAAGCTGCCCCACGAACGGGTCGGTCATGATCTTGAAGGCAAGGGCAGCAAAAGGCTCCTCATCGGCTGCCTTGCGCTCCACCTCGGCCTCGCTCGTTGCGTCGATACCCTTGATGGCAGGCACATCCACAGGAGAAGGAAGGTAATCGATCACCGAATCGAGCAGATTCTGCACCCCTTTGTTCTTGAACGCGGAACCGCAGATGACCGGACAGATCTGGATATCGATGGTTGCCTTACGGATTGCGGCCTTGATTTCATCCTTGGTCAGCTCTCCGCCTCCCAGGTATTTTTCCATTAAGACATCATCATGGCTGCAGATCTCTTCGACCATCTTTTCGCGGTATTCGGCGGCGATTTCCTGCATATCGGCCGGGATTTCCTCCACATGATACTTCGCGCCGAGAGATTCTTCGTCCCATATGACAGCCTTCATCTCGACCAGATCGACCACACCCCTGTAGTGCTCCTCAACCCCCACAGGGAGCTGAATCGGCACGGGATTGGCCTTGAGACGGTCCTTTATCATCTTGACACCGCGAAAAAAGTCGGCGCCGATGCGGTCCATCTTGTTGATGAAGGCGATCCTCGGCACTCCGTACTTGTCAGCCTGGCGCCATACGGTTTCGGACTGGGGTTCGACGCCACCAACCGAACAGAAAACGGCGATCGCGCCATCCAGGACCCGAAGAGACCGCTCCACCTCGATGGTGAAATCCACATGGCCCGGGGTGTCGATTATATTGATGCGATTGTCGTTCCAAAAACAGGTCGTGGCGGCGGAGGTTATCGTGATGCCACGTTCCTGCTCCTGCTCCATCCAGTCCATGGTGGCGGTGCCTTCATGGACCTCTCCTATCCGGTGCGATACACCGGTATAATACAGGATCCTCTCCGTAGTGGTGGTCTTCCCTGCATCTATATGAGCCATTATCCCGATGTTACGGGTATTTTCCAATGAAACCAAACGTGGCACAAAAACTCCTGAAATCCTGACTAAAAAAAACTACCAGCGGTAATGGGCGAAGGCGCGGTTGGCTTCCGCCATCTTATGGGTATCTTCACGCTTCTTGACTGCCGAACCGCGATTGTTGAAAGCATCAAGGATTTCCCCTGCAAGCTTGTCGGTCATGGTTTTTTCCGAGCGATCGACTGCATATTTGATCAGCCAGCGCATCGCCAATGACGTCCGACGGTCGGCTCGCACCTCGATAGGCACCTGGTAGGTGGAACCGCCAACCCTCCTGGATTTGACTTCGAGCATCGGCTTTATGTTGTCAAGGGACTTCTTCAACACCTTCACCGCTTCCTCGTTGGCGCGTTTCGCCACCAGGTCAAGGGCGTCGTAAAGTGCACGTTCGGCGGTGCTCTTCTTGCCGTCCTTCATCATGATATTGACGAGCTTTGCAACCACCCGGTCGCTGTACTTCGGGTCGGGCAGGATTATCCGCTTGGCTACTTCTCTTCTCCTGGGCATGGCAACCTCTCACCTTGATCTGTTACTTGGGTCTTTTAGCGCCGTACTTGGAACGGCTCTTTTTCCTGTCCTTCACACCCACCGAATCGAGGGTGCCGCGGACGATGTGATACCTGACACCGGGAAGGTCCTTGACCCTTCCTCCCCTGATCAGGACCACGGAGTGCTCCTGCAGGTTATGCCCCACACCAGGTATGTACGAGGTAACCTCGATACCGTTGGTAAGCCTGACCCTCGCCACCTTGCGGAGAGCGGAGTTCGGCTTCTTCGGGGTTGTGGTGTAAACCCTCGTACAGACACCCCTTTTCTGCGGGCAACTCTTCAGTGCCGGGGCTGTTGATTTATCCTTCTTACTCTCTCTCCCCTGGCGGATCAGCTGATTTAAGGTCGGCATACGACAGATCTCCTGCAACACGGCATTTTCAAGGAGGGGAACCTCCCTGCGAAAGTTGTAAAAGTACCAATTTACTTGCTGCTTGTCAAGTTATTTTTATTGCCATTTCGCTCGCGGCAATTTTTTTAGCTTGCGGCAAGCTCCTCTTCCGTCTCTTCCGGCTCCTGTTCTTCCACTTCCGGCTTTTCCGGCTCCGCCACCGACAGGCGCAGGTTACGATACTTGGCCAGGCCGGTGCCGGCCGGTATCAGACGACCCATTATCACATTTTCCTTGAGGCCCCGCAGGTTGTCAACCTTCCCTTCGATGGCCGCCTGGGTAAGGACCTTGGTGGTTTCCTGGAATGACGCCGCAGAGATGAACGATTCGGTGGAGAGGGATGCCTTGGTAATGCCGAGCAGCAGCGGTTCGGCAAGAGCCGGCCGCCCACCCTTGGTCAGCACCTTCTCATTCTCTTCCTCGAAGGCGTAGCGCTCCAGCTGGTCGTCGATGAGCAGATTGGTGTCGCCGACCTCCTTGATGCGGACCCGGCGCAACATCTGGCGTACTATGGTCTCGATGTGCTTGTCGTTGATCTTTACCCCCTGGAGTCGGTAGACCTCCTGGACTTCGTCCACCAGGTACTTGGCCAGCTCTTTCTGGCCGAGAACCCGCAGGATGTCGTGGGGGTTGGAGGAGCCATCCATGAGCGCCTCACCTGCCCGCACATGGTCCCCTTCGTGGACGCTGATGTGTTTCCCCTTGGGGATCAGATACTCCTTGGGCTCACCCATCTCCGGGGTAATGATCACCTTCCGTTTACCCTTGGCGTCCTTGCCGAAGGAGACTACGCCGTCGATCTCGGCGATAACCGCATAATCCTTCGGTTTGCGCGCCTCGAACAGCTCGGCCACGCGCGGCAGACCGCCGGTGATGTCCTTGGTCTTGGTGGTCTCGCGCGGGATCTTGGCGATCACGTCGCCTGCGCTCGCCATGGAGTCCTCCGGCACCGATATGTTGGCCCCGACCGGCAGGAAGTAGCGCCCCACCATGCTCTCGGAGATCTTCACGGTCCGCCCGGCCTCGTCCTTGATGGTGATGCGCGGACGCTTGTCCGGGTCCCGCGACTCGATGATGACCTTGCGGGAGAGGCCGGTCACCTCGTCAAGCTGTTCTTCCATGGTGACCCCTTCGACGATGTCGCCGAATTTGATGCGACCCGACACCTCGGTCAGAATCGGCATGGTATAGGGGTCCCATTCGGCCAGGGTCTCTCCCTGCTTGACCGTCTGGTCCGGGTTTACCTTGATCTTGGCGCCATAGACAATGCCGTAGCGCTCTCGTTCGCGGCCGGTATCGTCCACAATCGCCACTTCACCGTTGCGATTCATGACGATATGGTGCCCCTCCATGTTGCTAACGCTGTTGATGTTGATGAACCTGATCTTCCCTTCGTTTCGTGCTTCCAGCGAGGTCTGCTCGGCGCGCCGTGAAGCGGTGCCGCCGATATGGAAGGTACGCATGGTGAGCTGCGTTCCGGGCTCGCCGATGGATTGGGCAGCGATGACTCCCACCGCCTCGCCGAGGTTTACCAGATGGCCCCTGGCAAGGTCGCGGCCGTAGCACATGGCGCAGATCCCCCGCTTGCTCTGGCAGGTGAGCACCGAACGGATTTTCACTTTTTCCAGACCGGCGTCTTCGATCCGCTTCATCAACGCCTCGTCGATTTCGGTGTTGGTCGGCACCAGCACTTCGCCTGTCACCGGGTCAAGGACGTCATCAAGGGCCACGCGACCCAGGATGCGGTCGCCGATATGCTCGATGATCTCGCCCCCCTCGATCAGGGCCGAAACCAGCAGGCCGTCCAGGGTGCCGCAATCAATCTCGGTGATGATGGCGTCCTGGGCCACGTCCACCAGTCTTCTGGTCAGATACCCCGAGTTGGCGGTCTTGAGGGCCGTGTCCGCAAGCCCCTTGCGCGCGCCGTGGGTCGAGATGAAGTACTGGAGCACTGTGAGTCCTTCGCGGAAGTTGGCGGTAATCGGAGTCTCGATGATCTCGCCGGAGGGCTTGGCCATGAGTCCCCTCATGCCGGCCAGCTGGCGGATCTGCTGGGCGGAGCCGCGGGAGCCCGAGTCAGCCATCATATGGATGGCATTGAAGGAGGGGACCTTGACCTCCTTGCCGTCGGGAGAAGCCACGGCTTCCCGGGACAGGTTGTCGAGCATCTCCTTGGCGATGTCCTCCGTCGCCTTGGCCCAGATGTCGATGACCTTGTTATAACGCTCCCCGTCGGTAATAAGCCCTTCCGTGTACTGGTTCTGGATCTCCTTGACCTCTTCCGTGGCGCTGTCGATGATGGCCGGTTTTCCTTCGGGGATCTCCATGTCGTCGATGCAGATGGAGATGCCGGCGACACTGGAGTAACGGAAGCCGATCTCCTTCAACTTGTCGGCAAGGATTACGGTTTCCTTGTTGCCGGCCAGACGGTAGCAGGCATCCACCAGGTTGGAGAGCTCCTTCTTGGTCATAACCTTGTTGATAGTGGAAAACGGCACCGTCTCCGGCAGAATCTCCCGGAGGACGACCCGGCCGGTGGTGGTCTCGACGATTTCCGGCTTGGGGTCTTCGGCCAGGTTCTTCATCCTGACCTTGATGCGCGCCTGCAGGTCAACCTCGCCGGCATCGAAAGCTATCCGCACCTCTTCCGGCGACGCGAAGATCTTGCCCTCTCCCATGGTGAACGGTTTTTCCCTGGTCATGTAATAGATACCAAGGACCATGTCCTGGGAAGGCACGATGATCGGCTTGCCGTGGGCCGGGGAAAGGATGTTGTTGGTGCTCATCATGAGCACGCGCGCCTCCACCTGGCTCTCTATGGAGAGGGGGAGGTGGACCGCCATCTGGTCACCGTCGAAGTCGGCGTTGAAGGCGGTGCAGACCAGCGGATGGAGCTGGATCGCCTTCCCCTCGATGAGCACCGGCTCGAAAGCCTGGATGCCCAGGCGGTGCAGGGTCGGCGCCCGGTTCAGCATGACCGGATGCTCTTTGATCACCTCTTCGAGCACGTCCCAGACCTCGGGGCGCTCCTTTTCCACCATCTTCTTGGCGCTCTTGATGGTAGTGACGAATCCCTTCTCCTCCAGCTTGTTATAGATGAACGGCTTGAAGAGCTCCAGGGCCATCTTCTTGGGCAGCCCGCACTGGTGCAGGCGCAGTTCCGGCCCGACGACGATAACCGAGCGGCCGGAATAATCGACACGCTTGCCGAGGAGGTTTTGGCGGAAGCGACCGGACTTCCCCTTCAACATGTCGGAGAGTGACTTGAGCGGGCGCTTGTTGGGACCGGCAATGGCCCGGCCGCGGCGACCGTTGTCGAAGAGGGCGTCAACAGCCTCCTGGAGCATCCTCTTTTCGTTCCTTATGATCACCTCGGGCGCCTGGAGCTCCATGAGCCTCTTCAGGCGGTTGTTGCGGTTGATGACACGACGGTAAAGGTCGTTCAGGTCGGATGTGGCGAACCGGCCGCCGTCCAGCGGCACGAGGGGGCGCAGTTCCGGCGGCAGCACCGGGATGCATTCGAGGATCATCCACTCCGGCTTGTTCCCGGAGGCCTTGAACGCCTCAACCACCTTGAGCCGTTTGGCGGTCTTCTTCCGTTTCGCCTCGCTGGTCGCTTCCACCATCTCGCCGCGCAGCTGCTCGGCCAGGACATCCAGGTCGAGGGCCTTGAGGCAGTCCCTGATGGCCGCGGCCCCCATGCCCGCCTCGAACTCTCCCGGATTCTCCTCCATCGCCTTCTGGTACTGCTCTTCCGAGAGGACCTCGCCGAGGGTCGTCCCGGAGTTTTTCGGATCGGTTACCGCAAAGGCCTCGAAATAGAGGACCTTCTCCAGGTCCTTGAGAGTCATGTCGAGAAGGTTGCCGATACGCGAAGGGAGCGATTTGAGAAACCAGATGTGGGCAACCGGCGTGGCCAGGTCGATATGCCCCAGGCGCTCGCGTCGCACCTTGGAGGGGATTACCTCGACGCCGCACTTCTCGCAGACGATGCCGCGGTGCTTCATCCGCTTGTACTTGCCGCAGTTGCACTCGTAATCCTTGGTCGGGCCGAAGATCTTGGCGCAGAAGAGGCCGTCGCGCTCCGGCTTGAAGGTGCGGTAATTGATGGTTTCCGGCTTTTTCACCTCACCGAACGAGCGTTCCCTGATCTTTTCCGGTGAGGAGATGGAGATCCTGATGGCCGAGAAATGGAGCGGGTCCTTCGGTTTATCGAAAAAATTGAAGATGTCTTCCAAAGCTGTATCCTCCCTATGGTTAGGGGTTTAATATGTTCGGTAGGGGCGACCCGGCGGGTCGCCCCTACGGGATTCAAAGATGAAACGTCAGTCTTCTTCCTGTTCCAGCAGCTCCACGTCGAGCCCCAGTGACTGGAGTTCCTTGATAAGGACGTTGAACGACTCCGGGAGCCCCGGCTCCAGGGTATGTTTCCCCTTGACTATTGCCTCGTACATGCGGGTGCGGCCGGCCACGTCGTCGGACTTGACGGTGAGGAATTCCTGGAGCGCATAGGCCGCTCCATACGCCTCCATGGCCCAGACCTCCATTTCCCCCAGACGCTGCCCGCCGAACTGGGCCTTGCCCCCCAGCGGCTGCTGGGTCACCAGGCTGTAAGGGCCGATGGAACGGGCATGGATCTTGTCGTCAACCAGGTGATGGAGCTTCAGGACATACATGACGCCGACGGTGACCTTGTGCTTGAAAGGTTCACCGCTCTTGCCGTCATGGAGGGTGACCTGGCCGGAAGCGGAAAATCCCGCCTTCTCCAGCATCTCCCCGACCTGTGCCTCCGAAGCCCCCTCGAAGACCGGAGAAGCCATGGGGATTCCCCGCTGCAGGCGCCCGGCGACATTCAATAGTTCGTCGTCTTCGAGGGTATCAAGGAACTTGTTCATCTCCTTGCTGCCGTAGACATCCTTGAGATACTTCTTGACCGTCGCGGACGGGGAACTCTTTTCCAGAAGTTCCTCGATCTTCCAGCCGATCCCCTTGGCGGCCCAGCCAAGATGGGTTTCCAGGATCTGCCCGACGTTCATACGGGAAGGTACGCCGAGCGGGTTGAGGACGATCTCCACCGGGCGGCCGTCTTCCATGTACGGCATGTCTTCCTCGGGGAGGATCCGTGAGACGACACCCTTGTTGCCGTGACGGCCGGCCATCTTGTCCCCAACCTGGAGCTTGCGCTTGATGGCGATATAGACCTTCACCATCTTGATCACGCCGGGCGGCAGGTCGTCGCCGCGCTTGAGCTTCTGGATCTTGTCGTCGAATACGTCCCTGATCAGGTTGATCTGGCGGTTGAGCTGATCGAGTATCTGCGCGACCTTTTCCTCGACCCCCTCTTCGCCGGCCACGGAGATTTCGTCCCATCGGTCAATCGGGAGCGACTTCAGGGCCTCTTCTGTGATCTTTTTATTGGCGGCGATCAACGTCTTGCCGTCCTTGCCTTCCACCTTGACGCTGGCGGTCTTGTCGAGCAGGAGCCGCTTCAGCTTGCCGATGGCCGAATCCCTGATGATGGTGATTTCGTCCTGCTCGTCCTTGCGCAGCTTTTCTTCTTCTGCCTTTTCAATGATCTCGGTGCGGGAATCCTTGTCCGACCCCTTGCGGGAGAATATCTTGGCACCGATGACCGTCCCTTCCACACCGGGCGGCACGCGCAGCGAGGTGTCGCGGACATCGCCCGCCTTCTCGCCGAAAATGGCCCGCAGGAGCTTTTCTTCCGGTGAGAGCTGGGTCTCCCCCTTGGGGGTGATCTTCCCCACCAGGATGTCGCCGGGGCCCACCTCCGCGCCGATGCGGATGATTCCGGACTCGTCCAGGTCCTTAAGGGTCTCTTCGCCGAGATTGGGGATGTCCGAGGTGATCTCTTCCTTCCCCAGCTTGGTGTCGCGGGCCACGCATTCGAACTCTTCAATGTGGATCGAGGTGTAGCGGTCGTCTTTGACCAGCTTTTCGGAGATCAGGATGGAGTCCTCGAAATTGTAGCCACCCCAGGGCATGAACGCCACCAGCACGTTCTGGCCGAGGGCCAGCTCCCCCATCTCGGTGGACGGCCCGTCGGCAATGACGTCGCCGCGCTTTACCCGGTCGCCCACCTTCACCACCGGACGCTGGTTGATGCAGGTATTCTGATTGGAGCGGGCAAACTTGATGAGGTTGTAGATATCGACACCGGTACCGGTCTCGTCGAACTCGTTTTCGTCTATTTTAACGACAATGCGTGAGGCGTCAACCGACTCCACCATGCCGTTGTGCCTGGCAACCACCGAAACGCCGGAGTCACGGGCCACGACCCGTTCCATGCCGGTCCCGACAATGGGAGAATCGGCACGCAAAAGCGGTACCGCCTGGCGCTGCATGTTGGAGCCCATGAGGGCGCGGTTGGCGTCGTCGTTCTCCAGGAAAGGGATCAGGGAAGCAGCTACGGAGACAAGCTGCATGGGAGCCACGTCCATCAGCTCCACCTCGTCCCGGCTGACCAGGACGAATTCGCCCCCCTTGCGTGCGGAGACGTAATCGCTTATGAACCGGCCGTCCTTGTCCACTTCGGCGTTGGCCTGGGCGATGGCGTGCCCTTCCTCCTCCAGGGCCGAGAAGAAACGGACCTCAGTGGAGATCTTCCCCTCCTTGACGATGCGGTAGGGGGTCTCCACAAAGCCGTGCTCGTTGATGCGGGCATAGGTGGAAAGTGAGGCGATCAGGCCTATGTTCGGTCCTTCCGGGGTCTCGATGGGGCAGACCCGGCCGTAGTGGGTCGGATGGACGTCGCGGACCTCGAAACCGGCCCGCTCGCGGGTCAAGCCGCCGGGGCCGAGGGCCGACAGGCGGCGCTTGTGGGTGACCTCGGAAAGGGGATTGGTCTGGTCCATGAACTGGGAGAGCTGGGACGAACCGAAGAACTCCTTGATTACCGCCGAAACGGGCTTGGAGTTGATCAGGTCGTGGGGCATGAGATTCTCCACTTCCTGCAGGCTCATTCTCTCCTTGATGGCCCGTTCCATGCGCACCAGGCCGATCCGGTACTGGTTCTCCAGGAGCTCGCCCACGGCGCGCACCCGGCGGTTGCCGAGATGGTCGATATCATCTATGGTCCCCCTGCCGTTCTTCAGGTCGATGAGATAGCGGAGAACCTCCAGCACATCTTCCTTGGTCAGTGTCTGGCAATCCATGGGGACGCCGAGCCCCAGCTTGTAATTCAGCTTCAGGCGGCCGACCGCGGAGAGGTCATAGCGCTCGGGATTGAAAAAGAGGTTGGCGAAAAGGGCCTGGGCACTTTTCAGGGTCGGCGGGTCGCCGGGGCGCAGGCGCCGGTAGATCTCAATGAGCGCATCGTCGGTTGAGACGATCTTGTCAACCAGGATCGTGTCGCGCAGGGAGGATGTCACGTGCAGGTTGTCAATGAAGAGGACCTTGAGCGAGGCTATTCCCCGTGCCCTGATTTCGTCAAGCTTGGCAGGGCTGATCTCCTCGTTGCACTCGACCAGCACCTCGCCGGTGGCGGGATCGACCACATCCCGGGAGGCATATTTGCCGACTATGTCTTCCACGGTAATCGGGATATATTTGATACCATGCTCGGCCATCTTCTTGATGGCCGCCTTGGTGAACTTGCGATTTGCCTTGAGGATCACCTCGCCGGTCTGGGGATCGACTATGTCGATGGCA
>Ga0335080_10001278_pt1 | contig 24356 bp, 25 predicted proteins | sample Lox_Sample_34_FD_206720 | JGI IMG/M metagenome (GOLD analysis project Ga0335080, IMG submission 206720) | Soil microbial communities from Loxahatchee National Wildlife Refuge, Florida, United States - Lox_Sample_3.4 | ecosystem: Environmental > Terrestrial > Soil > Wetlands | place: USA... | reverse complement strand
GCGATCACGTGCTTTCCCATCGCCTCGCCGGTCGCCCGGGCGAGCGCCAGCGCCTCCTCCGAGGACTGTTCGCCGGCGACGACCTCGAGCAGGCGCATCACCGGCGCGGGGTTGAAGAAGTGCATCCCGACGACGCGCTCGGGCCGCTTGGCCGCGCTGGCCACCGCGGTCACCAGCAGCGACGAGGTGTTGGTCGCGAGCACGCACTCGTCCGAGACGATCTGCTCGGACAGCCGCGCGAACAGCTCGCGCTTGATCTCCAGGCGCTCGGGCGCGGCCTCGATCACGAGCTCGCATGGGGCGAGGTCCTCGAGCGCCGGCGCCACCTCGAGACGCCCGGCCGCGTCCGCGGCCTCCGGCGCGCTCAGCCGGCCGCGCTCGACGCCGCGGTCGAGCTGTGCACGGATCCGCTCAAGGCCGCGGTCGAGCGCGGCGCGATCGGGGTCGTGCAGCACCGTCCGTGCTCCCGACAGGCAGCCGAGCTGCGCGATCCCGGCGCCCATCGTCCCACCGCCGGCGACTCCAATCCTGGCGGCCGCGCCCTCCACGCCTCAAGCAGGCACGAGCGCGTTGATCCCGGTCAGGGCGCGCCCGATGATCAGCTTCTGGATTTGCGAGGTCCCCTCGTACAGCGTTGTCACGCGCGCGTCGCGGAGGTATCGCTCGACGGGGTAGTCGTCGACGTAGCCCGCGCCGCCGTGGACCTGGATCGCCGCGTTGGCGCACTTGACCGCGGCCTCGGTGGCGTACAGCTTGGCCACCGAGGTCTCGGTGGTGTTGGGCTGGCCCGTGTCCTTGAGATAGCCCGCGCGCCACACGAGCATTCGCGCCGCGTCGGTCTCGAGCACCATGTCGGCGATCATCTCCTGGACGAGTTGGAAGCTCGCGATCGGCCGCCCGAACTGCTGGCGTTCCTTCGAGTAGCGGATCGACGCGTCGAGGCAGCCTTGGCAGATCCCGACGCATCCGGCGGCGACGCTGTATCGCCCGGAATCGAGCGAGCTCATCGCGACCTTGAAGCCGTCGCCGATCTCGCCGAGGAGCGCGTCGTCGGAAACCTCGACGTCGCTCAGCGAGATCTCCGCCGTGTCTGAGCCGCGCAACCCGAGCTTGTGATGGACGGGCGACGGCTGGTAACCCGGCTGGTCGGTGTCGACGAGGAAGCAGGCCAGTCCGCGATGGGCGAGCTCGGGGTCGGTCTGAGCGAACACGAGCGCAAGGCGCGCGTGGTTGCCCATCGAGATGAACATCTTGGAGCCGTTGATGACCCAGCCCGAGTCGGTCTTCTTTGCTCGTGTGCGCTGGTTGGCGGCGTCCGACCCGGAGTCGGGCTCGGTGAGGCCAAAGCACCCGAGCCACTCGCCCGAGCACAGCTTGGGCAGGGAGCGCTGCTTCTGCTCCTCGGTGCCCCAGCGCACCAGCGCCGAGCACACGAGCGAGGTCTGGACGGAGACGACGGTCCGCATCGCGGAGTCCCCACGGCCGATCTCCTCGACGATCAGCCCGTACGTCAGATAGTCCAGTCCAGCCCCCCCGTAGGCTCGCGGCACGATCGCTCCGAGGTAGCCCTGCGCCGCGATCTTCTCGACCAGTTCGAGGTCGAAATGCTCGTTGCGATCGTTCTCGCGCGCGCGCTCGACGATCTCGTTGTCGGTGAAAGCACGCGCCGTCTCGCGGACCAGGCGCTGCTCGTCTGTGAGCTCGAAGTCCATGGCCGGGACGCTATCGGAGCGGGGGCGGCGGTGGGGCCGCCCCCGCGTTCCGGCGTGTCCCCTGCCCTACGAGGCGGGCGGGAGGGACGTCGGCGGCGCGACCGCAGGCGACACGGTGATCGTCACCGGGGTCGACGCCCCGCCGACGTTGCCGCGATCGCCGGTGATCCGGGCCCGGAACTGATACGTGCCGGCCTTGCCGAACGTCCAGCCGAACTGGAACGTCGAGGCGTTGGTCACGAACCGGACCTCCTCGTTGTGCCAGTTACCGTCGGCGCCGAGGCGCTGCAGGTAGATCACATGGCCGGCCTTGTCGGGAAGGACCGTACCGGTGAAGGTCACGGATCCGCCGATCTCCGAGGTGGTCGAGCTCGGCGTCAGCGTCAGCACGTCCTGCACGCCCTCGAACAGCGTCGCACTGTGACGGCGCGGGGCCAGCGTCGTCCTCACCTGGTACACGGTGTTGTACGCCGGGACCTGAGGCGCGAACGTGTAACTGCCGTCCGAACCCGTGGTCGTATCGGCGACCGGAGTGAACTGACTCTGATAGGCGTTGCGCGCCCACAGCGTCACCGGTGTGTTCGCCTCGCCGGTGGTCGACGAGCTGGTCTGATCGAGCACGCCCGAGATCGTCACCGACTGACCGTAGGAGATCAGCTGGTCGGAGCTCTGAATCGTGAATCCCGGCTCCTGCTTCTGCTGGACGGCCACGGTGAGTGGGTTCGCGGTCCCGGCGATGTTGCGGGCGTCGCTCGGGAACAGGACACGGACGGTGTGGTCGCCGGCGAACCGCCACCGGTAGATGATCGAGTAGTTCGATCGACCGTCGAGGCGGCCGCTCTTGAGGTCGTGCCAGTTGCCCGCATTGTCCTGCTCCTGCAGCACGACACGCTCAAAGGCGTGGTTCGGGGTGACCGTCCCGGTGAACGTAACGGGCTGACCCGTGATGGCCGTAGTCGTGCTCGCGGCGAGGCTGACCAGCGCCGAGACCCGCTCGAACACGGTACGGCTGTGAATCTGGTGGATACCCTGCTCGCGCACGAACCAGCTGCGGTTGGTCATCACAACGCCCTCGGCGCGAGTGAACTCGTAGAAGCCGTCGGAGGCGGTCGTCGTCTGTCCGACCTTCGTGTACCCCCGGAACGAGCCGGCCACGTGGTGGTAGAGGACGATCGTCTGGCCACCCACTGGTGTGGCGTTCAGCTGACCGTAGATCAACACACCGTCCCCGGCGTCAATCGGGTTTGGGACGGCGTTGATGGTGAGGCCGCGGTTGTGCGCAGGCGCGGCGCTGGCGATGCTCGTCACGGCACCGGCCGCGAGCGTTGTCACCAGCGTGGCAAGCACGGCAAGGCGAAGGCGCATGAGGCTCCTTTCCCAGCGTGGAGTATTGAGTGCCTCCGCTGGATTTCCCGGCTCCCTACCAGGCGGCGGCTATTGGAACGCCCCTGAAAACACGCCTTCGAGCACGAAGTTGCGCTGAGTGCGCTCGGGTCTAGACTCGCGCTCCGTGGACCCGTTTACGATCGTGGTGGTCGGTGGCCTGGTGGCGATCGGGGCGGTGTTCTGGCTGCTCGGGAGGTACTACCCGGCGTCGGGGCTCGAGCAGATCGGTCAGCGGTCAGCCCGCGAGCTCTCCGAGCGGCGCGAGGCGCTCGAGGCGGAGGATCTCGATCAGATGCTGGCCGCGCACAACGCCCGGCGGCGGGCCCGGGGAGCGGCCGAGGTCACCGCCGAGGAGGTCGAGGCCCGGGTGTTTGGACGACGGTCGGCGGCGCCTGACGGCGGCGCCTTGCGGGAGCTTTCCGAGCGTCGGCACGAGCCGTGACTGGCCGCCGGTGGCACGCTGCCTGATCATCGGCTGTGGCTGCCGAGGGCTGTCGCTCGCGCGCGAGCTGATCGCTGCCGGCCATGCCGTCCGGGGGACGACGCGCGACCCGGCGCGCGCGCCGGAGATCGAGGCCGCGGGGGTCGAGGCGGTGGTCGGCGATCCCGACGTCGTGGCCACGCTCGCGCGCTCGCTCGAGCATGTGAGCGTCGCCTGCGTGCTGCTCGGCTCGGCGGTCGGCTCGCCCGAGCAGCTGGCGGCGCTCCACGGCACGCGTCTGGACATGCTGCTCACGCGGATGGTCGACACCACCGTGCGCGGGATCGTGTACGAGGCCGAGGGCTCCGTGGACCCGGCCGTCCTCGAGGCGGGAGCGGCGCTCGTGCGAGCGCGCTGCGAAGACGCTCGCATCCCGCACGTCCTGCTTCGCGCTGACCCGCCTGACCATCGGGTGTGGAGTGTTGGAGCGGCGGCCGCGGTCCAGCGTGCGCTCGATGGCGAGCCCGATTGGCCACGGTAAACTGAAACAAAATAAGTAAAAGCCGACCGGAAATAGCAGGAGGACGCATTGGCTGACTATGCGAACGATGTTCTGGTCGAGCCGGAGTGGCTCGAGCAGCACCTGAACGACGACTCGATCAGGATCGTCGAGGTCGATGAGAACCCGGCCCTTTACCGCGAGGCGCACATTCCCGGCGCGATCGGCTTCGACTGGCGACTCGACCTCCAGGACCAGGTCAAGCGCGACTTCCTCGGCCCCGACGAGTTCGGCGCGCTGTTCGGCAGCCGCGGAATCTCGAACGACCATCAGGTCATCCTCTACGGCGACCGCAACAACTGGTTCGCCGCCTACACCTACTGGTACCTCAAGTACTACGGCCACGACAACGTCAAGCTGCTGAACGGGCCGCGCGAGCGCTGGATCGCGGAGGGACGCCCGACGACCGTCGAGGACCCGACCTATCCCGAGACGACGTTCGAGGCCAAGCCCGGCGACGACGCGATCCGCGCCAAGCGCGACGAGGTCGTCGCCGCCCTCGGCGACTCGCGCCAGCTCGTCGACGTCCGCTCGCCGCAGGAGTACTCGGGCGAGCTGATCGCGATGCCGGGCTACGAGAACGAGGGCGCGCAGCGCGCGGGCCACATCCCGGGGGCCAAGTCGATCCCGTGGGCACAGGCGGTCAAGGAGGATGGGACGTTCAAGTCCGCCGAGGACCTCCGCGACCTTTACGGCGGCAAGGGCGTGCTGTCGGGCGAGCCGATCATCGCGTACTGCCGGATCGGCGAGCGCTCGGCCCACACCTGGTTCGTGCTCCACGAGCTGCTCGGACAGCCCGACGTCAAGAACTACGACGGGTCGTGGACCGAGTGGGGGAACCTCGTCAACGTGCCGATCGAGAGGGGCTAAGGCTAAGGCGCCGCCGTCAGGCGCCGCCGACTCTCCGACCAAGGCGCCGCTGTCAGGCGCCGCCGACTTTCCTATTGACCCGAGCCGCGGGCTCGCCCTTCTTCAGCAGCGGCCCGATCCGGTCGAACAGGTCGGCCAGGATCCGGGCCGTCGCGCCCCAGATCAGATGGTCGCCGACGAGGTAGGTGTCGGTCCGGATCGGCACGCCCCGACGGATCAGGCGCCGGCGCCCGTATCCGGCCAGCAGCTCGACAAGTGGCAGCTCGAGTACCTCGGACACCTCCCGCAAGCTGGGCGTCCACGTCCGGCCCGGCTCGATCAGGCCGACGAACGGATACACGGCGTATCCGGTGGCGATCGTCGGCGTGGGCTGAAGCGCACCGACGATCTCGACCGCGTCCGCCGGCAGCCCGATCTCCTCCTGCGCCTCTCGCAGCGCGGTCGCCCGCAGGTCCTTCTCGCCCTCGTCATAGCGTCCGCCCGGGAACGAGATCTCGCCCGGGTGCCGGCGCAGATCATCGTGGCGCTTGGTGAACACGGTGTGCAGCCGGCCGCGTTCCAGATACAGCGGGACCAGCACCGCGGCGTCGGTTCGGCCGGGAACGTCGAGCATCAACGCGTCCTCGGTTCTCAGCAGCACCTGGCGGAGATCTTCCCGGAGGTGATCGTATGCCCATGCCATCCGCTGACTATATTCGCGGTCATGCGGGCCTTGATCGTGGTCGACGTCCAGAACGACTTCTGTCCGGGGGGCGCGCTCGCGGTCCCCGGCGGCGACGCCGTCGTCGACGCCGTCAACCGGATGGCATCCGATGCCTCGTTCGTGGTCGCGACGCGTGACTGGCACCCGCCCGACCATGGCTCGTTCTCGGCGCAGGGCGGGCCGTGGCCGGAGCATTGCGTCCAGGACACGCCGGGTGCGGCGTTGCACGGTGGGATCGACTCCGATCAGATCGACGTGGTGCTCGACAAGGGCGAGGTGTCTGACCGCGAGGGGTATTCGGGGTTCGAGGACACCGGCCTCGAGCAGCTGCTCCGCGAACACGGTGTCGACGCGGTCGACGTCGTCGGCCTCGCGCTCGACTACTGCGTAAAAGCCACCGCACTTGACGCTCGGCGCGCGGGCTTCGACGTCACCGTCCACCGGGGGGCGACCCGCGCGGTCGAGGTCTCGCCCGGGGACGGGGAGCGGGCCGTGGACGAACTGCGCGCGGCCGGGGTCGAGGTCGTCGACTAAACCGCCGCCGGCTCGACCAGCTCGACGCGCTCGTCGAAGCTGACCTCGCCGTCGAGCGTGCGGTGGACCGGGCACTTGGCGGCGATCACGCGCAGCCGCTCGATCTGCTCCTCGGTGCAGTGGCTGGGCAGCCGCATCACGAGCTTGAAGTTCGTCATACAACCGCGCTCGGCGGGCGCGTACTCGCACTGGACCTCGACCGGGCCGATGTCCCAGCCCTTGCGCTTGGCGTACATCTCCATCGTGACCGCGGTGCAGGAGGCAAGGCTGGCGGCGAGCAGCTCCTGCGGGCTCGGGCCGTCGTCGTCGCCGCCGTGCTCCGACGGCTCATCGGCCACCAGTCGATGCTGTCGTACGTCGATGCGGTGCGTGAATGCTGTCCGTGCGGTGCGGCGCGCGATGGCCTTCATCGATCTGATCCTCGGTTCTTGACGGTGGTCACAAGTGTCATCGTAGCGGTGCTCTCCGGCGCTGCTCGAGCGAGGTCCGAGCTATTCGGACAAGGGGTTGAACAGCAGCCCCGTCGGGACCTTCGGGAAGAAATACGTGGACTTCGGGGGCATGCTCTCGCCCGCGCCGGCGACCTCGCGCACCGCTTCGATCGGCGTCGCGGCGACGAAGAACGCTGCGTCGTAGTCGCCGTCCTGGACGAGCTGCAGCGCCTGGTCGAAATCGCGCGCATAGCCAAGTCCCGCGAGGTGGTCGATGTCGTCGTCGGTCATCCCGAGGGCGTCCTTGAGGATGAGCGCCTCGAGCACAGCGGTGTCGAGGCGCCGGTACGGGGGCGCATGATCGGTCAGCGCGGCGTCGGCGATCGCCTGGTCCTTGAGCGTGAGCATCCATGGCTGGCGGAAATGGGCGTCGATGTAGCCGAGGCTGACCGGCTGCCCGTACGCGGGGACGAGCTCGTCGGTGCTGTCCAGCCGTTTGATGTCGAAGTCCCGCCTGATGACGCTCGCGAGCGTTTCGTGCTGGTCGGGGCGCAGGTCGCGGAGCAGCCGGTGGGTCGGGAACACGGTGAGCCCGGGATCCTCGAGCGCGACCAGGCACATCAACACGTAGCGGTGCGGGCCCTCGCCACCGATCTCCTCCGCGTACGCGCGCGCGGTCTCGTAGCGGTGGTGGCCGTCGGCGATCAGCAGCTCGGCGTGTTCGAGAGCGTCGTGGATCGCGGCGATCGTGGCCGGGTCCTCGATCCGCCACAGCCGGTTGACGGTCCCGTCGCCGTCGGTCGACTCGCCCCATGGCCGGCTGCCGTCCGTCGCCGCGGCGAGCGCGCCGGTGACGGCGCCGGCGGGGTCGTCGAACAGCGAGAAGATCGGCGACAGGTTGGCCCTGGTCGCGCGGGTGAGCCTCAGCCGGTCCTCCTTCGGACCCGGGTGAGTGCGCTCATGGGGCCGGATCCGGCCGGGACCGTAGTTCTCCACGCGCACCCGCGCGAGAGCGCCTGTCCGCGCCCGCTCCTGCCCGTCGGGCCCCGTGTACCGCTGCTCGAGCGCCCACAGCGCCGGCTCCTCGTCGCGGACGATCACGCCCTCGTCGCGCCAGGCCGCGAGCAGACGCGCGGCGTTGTCGTAAGGGCGAATGCCGATCGGCAGGTCGATCCGCACGACGTTGTACGGCGAGCCGGCCTCGAGGTCCGCCCGCTCGGTGTCGTCGATCACGTCATAGGGCGGGGCGACGACGTCCTGGAGACCCCCGGTCCGGTCCAGGTCGTAATGAAGCGCCCGCAGCGGTTCGACATCGGCCATGCCGGCGCCTCAGGCTACCGGCTCGGGCCTGCGACGGTCGATGGATCGGGGCGCCCGGATTCGAACCGGGGACCTCAAGCACCCAAAGCTTGCGCGCTAACCAGGCTGCGCTACGCCCCGCGTATCGCCCCGCCGAGTCTAATGCCCCGGCAATCCGCGCAGCAGGCGCTCGAAGATCCCTTTGAGGGTGGCCTTGCCGTAGGGGTGCGACCCGTCATACATCGTCAGCACCGCGATCGACACGCGCGCGCAGCCGCGCACGAGCAGCGCCACCTGGTGGTCGAGCAGGCCGGTGCCGTACCCCCAACCCCCTTTGAAGTACAGCTTCCAGCCCCTCGGCGCCACCTCGCCGATCCCCCAGCGCTCCGGGGGCACGATTCCCGCGAGGAGACTCATCGCGTAGGCCCGGTGGCGCCGGGGGATGTAGCTGTCGATGTGGAGGAAGAACCTCGTCTGGTCGGCGGCGGTGATCTCGGTCTCGCCCCAGATCGGCGAGGTCGCGAAGTGGGTCATCCCCACGCGCCGCGCGAGTTGTCGCAGCGCTCCCTGGCCGACGGTGTCGAACACGGCCTGGGCGTCATCGTTGTCGGACTCGGTGATCATCGGCCCGAGGAGGTCCTTGTCTTGAGCGGTGAGGGCTCGGCCCCGAACCCACGGCTCGTCCAGGTAGGCGACCATCAGCATCGCCTTGACCACGCTTGCCGACCACTCGACATGGTCGGGCCGGTAGCCCCAGAAGCCGCCGTCGTTGGTGCGCACCGCGAACGCGACGTCGCCGGTTCGCGTGTCAACGTATCCGATCGCCGCCGGCATGTGGGGGTGCCACACCTGCTCGAGCGGCTCGCCGACGCCGGGCACGAGGCACGGGGTGGCGATCGCGGTCGCGGTTTTGGCCGCGCGCGCTTGGCCGGTCGTCGTGACCAGGGCCGCGCTCGCCGCGACCCCGGCGAGGACGAGGACGGGAACGCACCAGGTGCGCAGCCGGCGGATCGGCACGCCGGCATTGTGATGGGTCAGGGGGACGGTGCGTGGCAGCCGACGTCGCCGGCGTCGATCGTCGCGACGGCGCTCTGCGGGCTGACGTCCCCGTAATTCGGGGCCCCCAGGCGAAGCCGCGGAGCCGGCCGGCGCGGTTGACCTGCCAGACGCCACCTTGGGCGGAGCTCAAGCGGAACGCGCCACCGTAAGGTTGCCGCCCGCACCGGTAACCGACGAACCGCGAGCGCGAGCGCGAGAAGAACGCGGTCAGCTCCGGGCCGAGCGCGTAATGGTTGCCGCGCGCCGAAATGACCGGCCGGTTCGGCCACATCATCGTGTGATCTACTCCACACTCCGGCTGTACACGGGCGTAGCCGCCGCTCGTGGGTCCGGGCAGCGGTGTGAGGGCGGCGATCACGGCGCCACGGGATTGCCCAAACTTGACCGAGCCGGTGCCGTCGCCGGTCAGGACCTTGCTGGTCCGGGGGCGGCCGGGCGGTGGTCGCCGGCGACGCGATGCTGCCGAGAAACGGTCGCGAGCTTGACACTGGAGCGCGCATGGTTTCAGTCACTCGAAGAGGACAAGCTGCGCGGCAGACCACAAACTCCTGACGTCTGCTCTCGGCTTCGTCGGCGGCTCGCGCCCTGCGGAGAACCTACGACGCGATGCCACGCCGGCACGGCCGCTCGGCGGGGGCATCCCGCAAATACCGAGAACAAGCCGGCAACCAGTCGCCGCATCCGGACTGCGGACGACTCCGGGTCCAGGTCAATCCTCGCGGGCGACGCCGGGCTGGCCGAACGCCGCGACGGTTACCCGCGCGGCGACCGGCCGAAGACGGAATGCGCGGCTGGCTACAAAGCGGACCGCACTTTGCGGCCCTTTCCCGCAGCGCCCCCGCAGGATTCGAACCTGCGGCCCACGGCTTAGAAGGCCGCGGCGCGGCCTCTAGTTCCCGTATTTACTGGCGATTCACCGTCTCCAGACCCAGTGTTTCATCGTGTTTCTGAACCAGATGATTGCCCGGCACGGTTGCCCGAGGCCACGGTTGCCCGATGGTTGCCCGGTGTCTGAGGGGAGTTGTGGAGTGGCCTTGTGACCGTCCCTCAGCCCACGTCCCGACCGTTCGTTCGCGAGCGCGTGAGCGGTCCGCATTGGTACGCGAAGTGGTACCGCGGCGGCCGGCCTGTGATCCGCGCGATCGGGCGCGCCTGGATCGAAGCCGACGGCGCCGGCGGTTGGCGCGCGCGGCGCGGACGAGCAGTCGAGGGCGCATTGACCGAGACCCAAGCCGCAGTGCGCATGCTCGAGCTGGTCCGCAATCACGAGGCTGAGCAGACCCGGCTCGAGGCCGACGCCGAGGCGCGGCGCCGGCGGGGCGTGACGTTCCGGGACCTTGCCGCCGAGTGGATGGAGTACCTCGAGCACGAGAAGGGCGCGAAGCCCTCGACGTTGCGCGACTACCGATGGCTGCTGGCCGAGCCGGATCAGGCGCACCGGCGTGGTTCGGGGCGCTCGCCTGGGCTGCTGATGTCCGCCTTCGGCGACTCTCCCGCGAACGCGATCACCACCAGGGATGTAGCCGAGTACCTCCGTCGACTCGACAAGGCTGGCGCCACTCCCCGGACCGTGAACAAGCACCGCCAGGTGATCAGCGCGATCTATGGCTATGGCATGCGCGAGGACACCTACCGGCTCGCCCTCAATCCCGCGGCGCCACGACCAAACGACGTGAGCCGCCGCCTGCGGTCCTCGACTTCTACGAGACATAGGAGGTCGAGGCGATCGCTCGCGCCGCCGAGGCCGGCGCCGACCGCGAGGTCACGCCTGACGTACGACGATGCGGAGCTGGCTGCGCGTGCGCGAGAGGACCGCCAGGACGGCGAGCTGTACCGGATCGCTGCTTACACGGGCCTTCGGCTCGGCGAGCTGCTCGCTCTTCGTTGGGCTGATGTGAACCTCGTCGACCGCCGCCTCGTCGTGCACCGTGCGTTGAGCGACCGGATCGAAGGTCCGACCAAACGCTGGCAGGCACGCTTCCTGCCGATCGCCGATCCGTCGGCCGAGGCCTTCGCTCGCCTTTCCGAACGAGGCGAGTTCCTCAGCCCGCGCGACTACGTGTTCTGCTCACGGTTCGGCCAGCCACTGGACGGCTCGGCGCTGCGCCGCCGCTTCAAGCGCGCTGCCGCGGCCGCCGGCCTTCGGGTGCTCCGCTTTCACGCCTTGCGGCACGGCGCCGGATCGCTGGTCGCTCGCCAGGCGGACGCCCGCTGGGTCCAGGGGTTCCTTGGGCATTCCAAGCTGACCACGACCGAGCGCTACCTGCACACCAAGGCGCGGCCGCAGGATGTCGACGTCTTGAATCGCGCGTTCGCGGCAGGTTCACAGCTGCCGGTGGGGACCCTGCAGGAGTAGGACCGGGTCGTCAACGAGCACCCGCTGCCGAGCACCGACCCGAATCGAACCGGTCTCGTTGGCGCCGGTGGGCATCCGGCGACGCGTAACGAGCTGATCAAGCTCGTGCGTGAGAGCGACGCGCACACCCTGCCGCGAGCTCCGGGACATCTTGGGACGTCTTGCGGACATCTCTGGACATCTTCGGCCGCGGCTCGCTCGACGCGCGAACACTCAACGATCCCGCTCGCGATACCCCCAACCAGAACGCCGATCTACGCGCTTGTCGCGGTGGGCTCGCGAACCGTACGGCGACGAATCCTGGCGCCGGAGCCTGGCTCGAACCGGCCATAGAGCACTTCCGGATCGAGGTCGACCTCCCCCGGCCACTCGATCGTTTGCGTCTCGGGATTCACGCGCACTTGTTCGAACAGCTCCCGGCGCTCCCCGATCGGTTCAAACACGCCACCGCGAGCCAGGACCTCGCCGACGTCGACGTCCTTGACCGCGCCGTCGGAGAACGTGACGCGCAGCCAGGAGCCTTCCAGCGGCTCGACGGCCTCGACCTTGATCAGCTCGGTCATCTCAATGGCGCCACGGGTTCGGTTGGCTGTTGGGCACTCGCACGATTCCAGTTTGCCATGAGCTCGGCCCTGTGCTCACCGAGCCACTCCCGTAGCAAGCGGAGCGCTCGGCCGGGGAGGAGGCCGGCGAACACCTCGCCCGTTTCGATCACGATCAGCGCTTCATCGCCGGAGTATCGGGCGTGAAAATGCGGTGGCGGATGATCGGCGAAATACATCTCGATCACAATCCCATAGAACTCGCTAATCCTCGGCACCACACGATCGTGCCGAACGCATCGGATGGTGACGGATGTCCCTACGAGCGCGGCGTTGAACACCGAAACGGCGTGACTCCAGGACCTCGCCTAGTGCTTCCTTTCCGCGCTTTGCGAGAGCGGCGGCTCCATGATGCCCGTGTCGGCACGGATGCAGGGCTGGTCGGTATGCGCGCCGGTTGACTACGTTGTGCTGCTCCTTGACGGCTATACCGGTGACGCCGGGCCCGTGACCGCTTCACGCCTCGGCGTTACGGTTCCTTCGTGATCGCCGGGATCGACTGGGAAGCCGTCGGAGGACTGGGCGCGGCTGTTGGTGGCGTCGCCGCGGCAGTCAGCGCAGTCGCCGCGTGGAGGGCTGCGAACGCCAGTCACGCAACGAGTCGGGATGCGTTGGAAGCTCTCGCGGTCGGGATCAGGCCGCGCCTCCAAGTGGGTTTCCGGCAAGCGTGGGAAGGTGATTCGAGCTTTCACGCTCGCGTCGTCAACCCGTCGGAGTGGGCGGCGACGGACCTCGAGATGGAGGTCCTGCTTGCGTCGGGCGAGCGGATGACGGCACAGCGCGCGCGCCTGGACGCCGGCGGCGATGGCATGGGGAACGAGGAGCCGCACTGGATGGTGAAGATCGGCGAGCTAAGCACTGAAAGTAGCGGCGCCGCTCCGGCGCATCCACATAGCGCGTCCGTCGTCGCCAGGGTTTCGCCGGATCGTCGTCGCTGGTGCTTCGCGCGAGGAGCAGCCACGAGAACGGGAGCCGAACAGCCCGAAGCGGCAGCCGCTTGCAAAGGCGGCCACGCGGTCACCCCCCGCGCTGGATAGGCGAGCGAGCACGAAGGCAGGTGCCGCCCCCGTCGTCATCAGCGACGTGCTTATCGGAAGAACCAGGGCTGCCGCTTCCCCTTTGGGACTAATAGGGGCAGCCAGCGACGACGCGCCAGACCGCCGCAACGCCGACAGCTCGGTGCGAGGCGAAGCCGGCTCACCGCCGAGTCCGCCCACCACCCGCAGGAACACCGACGGGGCACACGACCGTAACCCGCGGCCTGGCCGCCGCAATTCACGCCAGATAAACGTCTCACGGTTGCCCGCAACAGTTGCCCGCTCTCAAGCGGGCTTCCGTTCAAATGCGTCCAGGTGAATAAATAGCGGCGATTTGCAGCGTATTCTTAACACGCCCCCGGCAGGACTCGAACCTGCGACCCACGGCTTAGAAGGCCGTCGCTCTATCCAGCTGAGCTACGGGGGCTGGTCCCGGGAACAGTACGGGGCTAGAAGATGCTGTTGATGAGATCCTCGCCCAGCCCGATGCCGGCGCCCATCTCCATCGCCCGGCCGAAGCCGCTGTTGAGGAAGCCGCCGAGCATCCCGCCGCCCGCCGCTGCTCGCGAAGCGCGGCCGGCGATGGCCGGGACGACACGGCCCGAGTCGGTCCCGGCCACGCGCGGTGGGTAACGCGGCGACCGGCAGCTCGAGCGGTTGAGCGACGAGCTCGGCCGTCGCCAGGAGCACGAGGCGCCCGGCCACGATTCGACGCCATGTCTCGAGAGCTCGCGGCGCCGGCGGTCGCTGGTCAGCTGGATCGCGCGGAGCGCAAGCTCCGGCGAGCTGCTCGGGTCCGTGCCTGCGGCCAAGCTCCGGGTCAGCGCGTCGCGTTTGGCGGAAACCCTCATCCGAGTGTTGATCGGCGCCGACGGCGAGTCGCCGCGACTCAGCTCGTCGCGGCGCGGGCGCGTGTACGGGTCTCCAGCCGTGCGGGGAACTCCAATCGTGGGCATCTTCACCCCCTGCTCACTGCCGCCGGTGGCGCCCCGCGGCGTGGCGCTCGCGAGCGCCCCCGTGAAGGATATGCCCCCCGGCTCCTTGGCGAGCCTGTCCAGCCGTTTTCGCGGCGCGCGACGACCGCGACGCGATGGCCTCGCGCGGACGGTTGACGGGCGTATTGCTCGTTGACGCCCGAGGACGCTCCGGTCACGAGTGGGAGCGAATCCGGCGCCGGCGGGGGAAGGATCATCTACGGCACGCTCCGATCGTCAAGCTGATCCGGTCCGATGGTGGCGGCAATGATAAATTCAGCTTTCCGCGGTGGGCGTAGCTCAGCTGGTAGAGCTCCTGGTTGTGGTCCAGGCGGTCGTGGGTTCGAATCCCATCGCTCACCTATCGGCGGAAAGCCCCGGTTTGGGGGCTTTTTCGATTTAGGCCCCGTCGAGCGGCCGTCCGGGATGCGCGCGTTGTACCAGTTCGTTGTACCACTTGGGGCCAAACTCTCCGGCAGATTCGCGCGGGTCATCGGTCCGTGCCGGGAGCGCTCAAACGACCGCTGCGCCGCTCCCGGCGGGAGTGCCTCGGCTCTCGGCTCGGGACTAGCCGGTTCGCTGGATGACCGGTGGGCCGGTGCTGTTCTTTAACTCGACGCTGGTGACGCCGGTGGCGATCGCGACGGCAATTCCGTCGTGGACCGTCGCGGTGCGGGGACCGGTGGTGGTCGCTAGTGCGATTGTGCGGTTCGAGTTGGGGACGACAGCGATGAGGAGGCGCGGGCCGGTGGGTGGGGCAAACGTGCTCACCAGCCCGAATCGCGAGGTACTGCCTGGATCTGTTGTGCATACCGCGTTCTGGGGCGAAGGTCCGTAGATGCAGATCACCCGCCCGGCGAGTAGCCATAGCTGCAGGCCGCCGGGTGTTGTCAGGCGCCGGGCGTTGTTTACGTCCATTGTGTAGCCGGGCCCCGACCCGGTGCCCAAGACGAAGGTGGGCAGCGCGGCGAGCGGCGATCGGGTGACCGTGAACCGGGCTGCGCCGGCACCGAACGTCCCACCCGGTGAGCCTGCTCTAAAGAGTGCGTATGTGTCCAGGATCGCCGGCGGGGTCCGAACGTTGGCGCGACGGTCGTCGTTGATGGCGCGAGCGCGCTGGGTGGCGGTCTGTCCCCGAGTGGGTGCCGGCGGTAGCGAGGAGGCAAATCGCTTGACCACCTGCCCCGAGGCTCCGAACCACGTCATGGGGTAGATACTGAGGTTCTCTACGGCCTGGGGGACTGCGAATACCGCAATGTTGTTGCGCACGGGCGCTGTGATCGGATGCGAGAACGCGACCGTGACACGGACGACCCCGTCGGGGACGACGAGCACCACGTAGTTGCCCGAGCCGCTGCCGGCCGAGGACCAGCCCTGCCCGGCCTCGATGGCAGCCGGGCTGCTGCAGCAACCACCCCCGCCAGCAAAGAGTCCAAGTCGCAGGCCACTCGCGGGCCCACCTGCCCCTGGAGGCCATGCACCGTTGCGAGGCCGCATGGGTACCAGGACCACCTTCTGACCGTCGGGAGCGATCCCGGCGACGCGGATCAAGGACATAACCGGTATCCCGACACGACTCTGGCGCATGACGCGCGTCAGGACTGGGCCGAGGTCACGATCGGCCTGGGTCTGCGGGCGTCGGAGCACGCCGAGGATCCCCACGACCCCTCGCGCGGGCGACGGAAGTGTCGATTGGACGGCGGGCGGACCCCCGCCCGTGCGATGGGCGGGGCGCAGCATGACCACGGCCGCGACCACGATCGCGACCGTCACCGCTACCAGGGCGACGGCGACCAATCTCGACGACCACCCGGGACTGCGGCCCGGCCGCTCAGGCCGTCCTCGCCGGTCCGACCGTTGATGGTTGGCAGGCTGGGCGGCGGAATCGACGCGAGCGTCCTCGCGCTCGGCGTTGATCCCGCGGGCGTCGAGCGTGTCGCCTGTCCGCCGGCTGCCGTGCGCCGTGCCTGTGCTGCGATGAGCGAGCTTGACCAGCTCCTGCTCGAACTCGGGGAAGATCGTCACTGCTCCACCTCCAGCCGACGTCGCATGCGGGCAAGCCCTCGTCTCACGCGCTGTCGAATGACACTTTCAGAGCACTCAAGCGCCTGGGCCAGCTCCCGGTACTCGCGCTCATCGATCACGTGGCCCGCCACGGCCTCGCGCAGCACATCGGAGAGCCCGGCGAGGGCATCGACTGCCGCGTCGCTTTGCGAGGCGAGCGCTTCGACCCGCTCCAGGGCATCATCATCGATCACGAGGCGCGCGATCCCGAGCCGGCGCCTGGTCTCGTCCTCGACCCGGCCATGCCTGATGCTCCTCAGGAGGACGTGGCGCGCGATCCCAAAGAGCCAGGCGCGCGGCTCGCCGAGCTCGGCGCGATATCTCGAGCGGGCCTCGAACGCCGCCGCGAACGTCTCGGCCATCAGGTCCGCGGCCAGCTCCCCAGAGCGGCACCAATGCACGAAAAACCCGAGAACAGCCCGCTCATGCCGCCGGTAGAACTCGGCGAACGCGTCCGCATCGGCCGGAGCTGCCGCGAGAAGCTCGACGTCGGTCCGGGTGCTCGGCCGGGGCATCCCAGTTTCCTTCACCGTTCCGATGATTCTGTGACATTCGACCTGCCGCCAACGGTGTTTGCAGCCGCGCTCGGGGAGTACTTGGTTATCGGCCCCGCCGGCGTGCGTGCCTGCACGTGCATCGGCCGTCGGTCGCGACGGGGACCGCCAGGTCGCAGATGCCCCGTCCGTGGAAGATCCGCAATCACCCCGGCTATCCGGACGTCGCGCGTACGTGCTGACGCCGTCCGCGCTTTAGCCGGACGTTTGCTGAGCCAGCGCGGACGGCGACAGCGGAGAAGAGCCGCGATGCCGGCCACGCCACTCAAGCCAACAGGTCAACAGGAACCCGCGTCGGCGGCATCGGCGCGCCCACCACCGCCATAGGGATTAGCGAGCCCGGCGCCATCGCCGGCGCGACCGAGGCTCGGGAATGCCGAAGATCTCGCGATAGCGACGCTCCCGCTCCGCGGCCTCCTCAGGTGTCTCGGGGTCAGGCTTCGTCGGCCCCGCGGCTTGCACTGCCGGAACCCGCACGGGAGGGGCGGGTGTTCGAACGGGTTCGATCTCGACCTCGGGGGAGGACGGCATGTCGGTGTCCGAACTGCTCGCCGGCGGCACGTCGTCGTCGGCGGCCGGGGCGAGCGTGCCGATCTCCTCCGCGCGTGCCTGGATGACCACGCCGACCTCTGATCGGGCGAGCTGGACCTTCGTGGCCAACCGGCTGATCCGATGCGCGACTGAATCATTCGCACAGTCGTAGAGCACCGCTGAGTACTGGCCGGCGGAGACCGCGTCTCGCCAGCCTTCGAGGATCTTCTTCGTCGGTCCTCGCGGCGCCCGCCGCTCTCGGAGATCAGCGCGATCGGCGGGCCGGAGCGCTTGAGCCAGACCGCGAGGTCGGCAACTGCTTCGTGTAGTCGCGCTCGCACCACATCGTCACCTCCCACCGTTCCGCTTCGAGCGCGAGCTCGCGCGCCGATCTCCACACGCGACCACGTTTCTCCGCTCGCGCGGCCGACCACCCGACCAGTACTCCGTGCGCGATCGTGGTCGGCGACGGCGGCGCCTTGACCGCCCGCAAGCCGCCGAGTCCCGAGCGCTCGACGCCGAGGTTCGTCAACCAGGCGACCGACCCCTCACCCCACACCCACGGCGCCCGACCCAGCCAGCCTGCCGCCTCGAGCCTCGCGACATGCCGCCGCACAACCCGCTGATCAAGATCAAGCCCAGCCTCCACCGCCGGCAACGACACCACTCCCACCCTTCCGATGAACCGCCCAACCCGCAGAGTCCCAGGACGTGAACCCGCCTGCCCATCACAACCCCGCCAGGAGAGGATCCTGCCTTCCGCTCTTCGTCCGGCCCGCCCGCACGAAGATTGAGACTTCGGTCTCGACTGGCGGCTGACTACCCGGACGAATACGTGGAGGGCGGGTAGTCAGCTGCCACAAAGAGCACCGGGCGACCGCGGAAAGTCCGGGCGGGCGGGGCGGACGCCGATCACACGTGGTCCGCAACCCTGTCCGCGCGGATCTATGAAATGCGGACCGGGTCCGAGCGTCATTCGTGATGCTCGCGCGTCTTGGGTGTCTCGCCGAGGAGCACGTCGGCGATCTTGTGCATGACCGCGGCAAGGTCGCGGTATTGGAACGCGACGGCGTACATCAGGTTTCCCTCCATCGCGATTCCCAGCCGCTGGACGGCGCGATCGAACTCGTCCCACAGCCCCGGAGGTCCGGGCCGATTGCCGCCAGGACGCAGCTCATGCGAGAGCGTCATGTAGCGGCGGTCCGGGAGGGGGGTCCAGGCGAAGCCCTCCGTCGGCCCGGCCCTGGCGAGCGCTGCTCCTTGTTGCTCGCTTGCCGCGGCGAGCGCGCGCACCCGGTGAGGAAAGCCGGGATCGGGCGGCGCGTTCTCGCTGGCCTCCTGCGAGCGTTGCCAAAGCCCGTCGGCCAGCCGTAGCTCCTCGATGATCTCTTGCGTCTCGCTGGCCGAGGCTTGACGGCTGTGGATATCGGCCGTCGAGGGCTGACTGAGCGACTGCGGCGGGCCCATCCGGCCTTGCGGGTCCCGCGGTCGAGGCTGGTATCCGCGAGCCGGAGGCTCACCCCTGGCGACCTCGAGCATTCGGTCGAGGTCCGAGCGCCGGATCAGCAGCTTTCGCTGTCCGGCGCGCTTTGCCGGCAGCCTTCCTTTGGAGATCCACAGCCTGACCGTCGCGGGGTTGACGCGGAACTCTTCGGCGATCTCGGCGACCGTGAGCCATGGATCGCTGTCGACGTGCTCGGGATCGGGATCGGACACTGGGTTAGTTTGGGCCGCTCCGCCTATCGCAATTAGCACAATTGCGCTATCGTAGCTAACCTCGACCGAGCCGAGTCAGCCATCGCCGCCATCACGATCATGCACGAGTCGGACGTCGCCAAGTCACCGGACCGGATTCGCATGGGTGAGCGCCTGCTGACAGCCGTCCAAGTCGCGGAGCTGCTGGCGGTGCCGAAGACGCGGGTTTGGTCCATGAGCCGGAGGGGGGAGATCCCAACCGTGCGGATCGGGGCGCGTGAGGTCCGGTACCGGCCGGAGGACATCGATGCGTGCATCGCTCGACGCACGACATCCCGTCCCCGGGGCACGCAGTCCTGAGCCCTACGATTCCTCACGCATGCGAAGCACGCCTGCCACGACCATCGAATGCCGTGTCTTCGAGTCCGAGCCCAAGCCGACGCGATAGCCCGGTCGGACGAACTGCGGCAGACGCCGCCAGGGAGCGCGCTGCCCGCAGCGAGGAGTACCGAGAGGCCCGCGACGAATACGCTCGCATTCGCGAGCTCCACAAGACCAACGCAAGCGCTGCACGGTTGCGCGACCGGCGCTACGAGCAGCAGGGCTGACGTCAGCTGACGGAAGCTGGCACTGCGTGGATCGGCCCGTCCACGATGTTGCCCTCGTCGTCGGAGATGAAGAGCGCGACGTCGTCAGCGGCCGCAGGGTCTGACTCGACGATGCGCTGAAGGGCAACACGCGCTTCCGGCTCGTTGTCGAACCAGTCGATCATGTTTCCGGTGCTGGCCATCAGCGTGTAAGTCATGGCTGCTCTACAGGAAGATATCGGCCACACAATCGAGCAACAGCAGGGGTCTTCCCCAGACGGTGATGTGCCCGGGCTCGCCGGTGGCCGCGAACCAGATGCCATGGTCGGGGCGAAGGCGCAGCACCGCTATGTGATCGACGATCCGCGGCCAGCGTCTAGCGATCGCGGCTGCACGCTCGGAGGTGCGATACGTCGAGAGTCCCATGTGGACCAGCGCGTTCGGAACGCCTGCTCGACCCGTTCGGCCTCGCGCTCGCTCGGCGCGCAGTCGGCGTAGACCAGCGTCGTCTTGAAGTCGCGGTGACCCATCATCTCCTGCAGCACGCGCCTTCCTGGAACAGGAGCTCGAGCTCGGTGGCGACGCGGCTCGTCTTTGGCGCCCTCGATGCTCCGGGCCTGATCGCGGCGTCGCCGGTCCCCGGCGTGAGCCGGTTGAGTCCTGTCCCCGTCAGAAGCCCGGTCGTCGTCTCTTGTGAGAGCGCTCGAGGCCGGCGTCAGGTTGCTCTTACCCCCGTCCGCGGTCCGGGCCCGATTGTGGCTCTGCGTTGGTCAATTGCCGAATGCGGTGACGGTAGAGCGCACCGGTCTGCTCGATGGCACGTGCCGCTGCTTCATGGGCCTGCGCCTCGCGGACGTGAAGCTTTTCGGCCTCATCGTCCCCTCGCGCGGCGTCGGCACGAGCCAGATCCCGGGCCTGGGCGGCATGACTCCGCGCGCGCGCAGCCCGCGCCTCGGTTCGAAGCGCAAGCTGCTCTAGCCGTGACAGCTCAGATGGCGCCACGTCGAGGTCCCTCCATGCGGCCGCGATCCGGACCCGCGCCGCGTCACGGTGAGGGCGATCGCTCGTCGGATCTCCGACTGCTCCTCGCCCGTGGGATGGGTCGAAGTTAGGGGTAGCATTACTCCTGACAGGCAATGGACCAACAGGCTGCAGAGTACGCGGCAGCGCCGGCTGGATGGTCACAAACCGAGGCGTACCAGCACGCCGAGCAGCTGTCAGAGGTCTTGAGGCGGCCCGCTCGGGCGCTTGAATCCAGCGCTGGGTTGGCTGAGGAACACGCGCAGCGGCAAGAACGGAACGGCCGCGGCGATGCTGCCGCGGAGGAGCGTCGAGCCGCCAGCCGCGCCCGTCACGCCGCTGCGCGCGCGCGTTTGCGGGCGGAGGAATCGTTCAAACTCGGCTTCGGATCGAAGCGGTAAAGCCGCGCGGCTGCACCGATGCGGCCCGATCGCTGGCCTGTCCCTTCGATCGATCGACAGGGCAGTCTTGAACAATTCGCCGGCTACGACTCGCGTTCCGGGTCGGTCCTGAGACGTCGGGTTTGTTCGCGCAAGGCGCGTGCTTCATCTCGCGATCGCGCAACCCCACAGGGGACTGCCACGCGTCGGATCCTGCGTCCTCGACTGACGGCCCCCGGCCTCGGCCGTCGGGGCGAAACGATCCCCTACCGGCGCGCGGCCGTCGGCTTCCGGCCGCGGGGGGCGAGTTTGCGCAGCGTCTCGACCTCCCGTTCGTAGTCGGCGATAATCGTGTCCGGGTCGGGGATCAGGCCGGCGTCAACCTGCAGGCCGACCGTCACACCGCCGTTGTAGCTGAAGATGCTGATGCCCATCGCGATCGTCCCCGCGGCCGGGACCCACGGGACCACGCCGGCGATCTCGCTGCCGGCAAAGTAGATGGGCTCGCTCGGGCCTGCGACGTTGGTCAGCACCGCGCTCGTCTTCTGCGCGAACACGTCGAGCAGGCCTTGTTCGATCTGGTGCGGGGTCAGCCCAACCGCCTCCAGAATCGCGTACGAAAGGCCACCTTCGCGTGAGTGCTTGATCGCGTCCATCCGGCGATGGACCTCGGCGAGGCGGTCGGCCGGATCGGCGATCCCGACGGGCAGGGTCAGATACACCAGCCCGAAGCGGTTGCCCAGCTCGCGCGGAAGCGGCTCCTCCGGCCCGCGCAGGTTGTAGGGAACCATCACGCGGATCTCATCGACGAGGCTGTCGCGGCCGACCAGGTACCGGCGCAGGGCGCCCGTCATCGCCGCGGTCAGGACGTCGTTGACCGTCGTGCCGGTCGCGTGGCCGACCGCCTTGATGCCGTCAAGCGGCATCCGATCAGACCACGTGACGCGCCGCGAGACGTTGAGCTCCGCGCTCAGCACGGTCTTCGAGTCGGACCCAGTCAACAGCAGCTTCGCAAGCGTCGCCGCGTCCCTGGTCCCCCGCGATGCGAGCGCCGGCAGCTCGGAGGTCGGGTGCGTGAGGATCTCGATGCCCTCGTGGACGCCCGCCTGGGCAAGCTGCGCGCCGGTCCTTACCGGCGCGGCGATCGAGCCGAGCAGGCTCCTCCCTGCGCCGTCGCGCGGCGGCGCGATCCCGGCATCGGGCTGCGAGTCGGTCAGCGACAGCAGAACGCGCGAGAGCGCGATCCCATCGGCGATGCAATGGTGGATGCGCGAGAGCATCGCCATCCCCTCGCCGAACCCATCGATCAGGTACATATCCCACAGCGGCCTGCCGCGATCCAGCGGACTCGCGATCAGGTCGCTGACGAGTTCCTCGAGCGCGCGCTTGTCACCCGGCGCCGGAACCGCGAGGTGGTGGACGTGACGATCGAGCGCGAACCTCGCATCATCCTCCCACGACGGGGCCCCGATCCCCATACGCGGCTCCTTGACCACCTGGCGAAACCGCGGGAACGGCTCGACCAGCCGCGATCGCAGGATCTCTCTAACGCGCTCGACATCGACAGGCTCCTCGAACCACAGCAGCGCATTCACAACCATCAAGTTCGTCGGCCGGTCCATGTGCAGCCAGGCGGCGTCGGCGTTGCTCATACGCTGCGCACTCATCACGGCTCCTCTCTTGCGGATCCACCTCCAACGCTACGGCGCCCACCTCCCGACGCATCCGGATCTCCCCGCGTTACGGTCCGTAGAAAGATGCAGCGTTGGTGTCGACCGCGGCGTGCGTCGGTGCCGGACGTGCTCCAGAACCGATCCCTCTCGCTCTGCTCAGAGTCGATCTGCGGCGAGCGCTCCGATCCGCCGCCGCGAGATCAGTGGCTGACCGCCGGCGCGGCATCGGGTTGCGCCGCCGGCGGCCGGGCGGCGGCGGCCGCGAGCGGTCGGGCTCGGGTTGGTAGCCAGGCGACGAGCCCGCCGAGCCCGGGAACCCACACCGAGATGGCGTGGTAGACGAGCACGGCCCCGACCGAGGCAGCCGGGGAGTACCCGTAGAGGACAAGCGCGCCGGCGAGCCCCGAGTCGAGCACCCCGAGGCCGGCGGGTGCCGGGATCAACGTTGCCAGGTAGCCGATGAAGTACGCCACCGCGAGCGCCAGCACGCCGAGCGAATGGCCGGTCGCGCGGCAAGCGGCCCACAGCGCGGCCATATCCAGCCAGAGGAAGCCGGCCGCGCCGAACATCCGCCAGTGGGGCTTGGACAGCGACTCCCACGCACCCTCGAGCGATGCGGCGAGAGAACGCGCGGTCGTGGAGGTCCGCGCGTGGTGGCGGCGCGCGGCGATCATCGCGGCGATCGCCGAGCCGATGACGAACAGCGACACCAGAATCGGGATCCCCGAGTGCTCGAGATCGTGCGGTCCGTTCCCGATCCCGACCAGCAGGAACGCTCCGGCGATGCCGTTGATGAAGAATCCGAACAACGTGAGGAAGCACAGCAGCGCGCCGCACCGCTCGACGAGGCGACGCGTACCGATGCCGTGATGGCGCAGCAGCCAGCCGGTGGTCGCGGCGGAGGAGAAGTTCCCGCCCGGCAGCACCGCGCCGGCACCCATTGCGATCCACGCCACCTGGCGGCCGACGGGTCGTGGTGGCTCCGGGAAGAAGCGCCGGAAGACCACCACGTAGCTGACGCACGACCCGATCTCGAGCGCCGCGGCCGCGAGCAGCCAGACAGGGTTCATGTCACCGATCGAGTCGATCACCTGCGCGGGTGGCGCCACCCAAAGGAGCACGCCAACCGAGAGCACGCTGACGATTGCCGTGGCGATCACGCGCAACCTGTAACGCGGCCGGCCGCGCGACCGGACCGCGGCGCTCAGTTCGCTATCCACGACCGGTCATCATGATCGCCACCATGTCGTCTCTGCGTTAGATAGATGAACGGCGCCTTAGCGAGCGATAAGACCCAGATCAGCCCCGGGTGCGCGGACGGTTTGGCCGCCGGCGCGCGCGAGCGGCATTCCGGCCGGTGCGAGGCGATGATCCCGATCTGTGTCGCGCGGCGGGCCGATGCAGGCCGTGGTCGAGCCCAAGTGTTTCCGCGACCTTCGCGACGTCGCGGTGCTCGGCGGGGGCGACGAGCGTGATGCCGATGCCCTTGGCGCCGGCGCGACCGGTCCGGCCGATGCGGTGGACGTAGGTCTCGCAGTCCGCGGGCGGGTCGAAGTTGATCACATGAGAGACTCCGCTAACGTCGATCCCGCGCGCCGCGATGTCTGTCGCGACGAGCGTGTCGACCGCTCCGGACTCGAAGCAGCTGAGCGCCTGTTCGCGCTGACGCTGTGACTTGTTGCCGTGCAGCGCGACGGCCCCGAGGCCGTTGCGTCGGAGGCGTTTGACGAGCCGGTCGGCGCCGTGCTTGGTCCGCACGAACACCAATGTCAGGTCACGCTCGCGAGACAGCTCGTCGATGAGCGCCTCGAGGCGATGCTCGTGTTCAACCCGCACGAAGCGATGCTCAACATCGGCGCTCGCCCGCCGCGCCACCGGACCCTGTTCGTGGACGATCGGCTGGCGCGTG
>Ga0335080_10001277_pt1 | contig 24360 bp, 18 predicted proteins | sample Lox_Sample_34_FD_206720 | JGI IMG/M metagenome (GOLD analysis project Ga0335080, IMG submission 206720) | Soil microbial communities from Loxahatchee National Wildlife Refuge, Florida, United States - Lox_Sample_3.4 | ecosystem: Environmental > Terrestrial > Soil > Wetlands | place: USA... | reverse complement strand
TCAGTGGCGCGTTCGCTTTCGTGCAGCGAGTCGGTGGCCTGGTCGAGCCGTGCTTGCGGAGCGTTCCCTTGCTCAGCCAACTGGCGGACGCGATCGAAGGTTTTCTGAGCCAGGACGACGCTCGCTTCTGCCCGCTCGAGCGCAGCTTTACGCGCGGCAATGGTCTCCGGCCGCGTGCCGACGTTAATGTTCGCCAGCTGCGCCTCGGCCACAACCTTCGCTGCTAGCGCCTGCTCATGCTTCGCGATCGTTTCGGGGTTATCAATCCGCACCAGCACAGCTCCGGCGACGACATTTTGGCCGCGCACAACGGGAATATCGCCGGCGCGTCCGTCGACCCGAGCAGCCATGTCGAACCGTGTGGCATCAACCTCGCCCTGGACCAGCAGCGGCTCGGGCCGCACCAGATACCAGATCGACAATCCAGCGACGGCGGCGACGACGATGGCGACCACAATCGTTGAGACGTGAGCGAACGCAGGTGGACGTTCCTTCGGCTTCCCCTGCCGCGGCGACACGGAGGGGGCTAGCGTCACAGTTTCAGGCGTTCGCGTGTCCATGCTGATTTCTCGGCGCTTGGCGGGGGTGGCGGAAATCCAGTGAACGCTCTCAGCGCGACGGCGGCACGTTGCGCCCGCTCAGCTAACGCGCCACGACAGCATCAAATTGAAGAACGGGGCGGTCTGCCATTAAATTGCGGTTTACAAATCTAAATTTGCACCGGGTCAGGCGGGGTGGGGCGAATGGAGCCGCGCTTTATAAGTCGCGTGACAAAACCTCTATGCCACGGAGGTTGAACGGCGGGCGCGCCGCCCGTGCAAAGTCACTTGTTCGCTCTGCCGCAAGTTGGTGTGGCACAAATGGAAGGGCCAGCCGCTGCCAAACGTCAACTAGGGCTTCTGCAAGATCGGCGATGAGCTCATCACCGTGATGTGGAGTCGGCGTAATGCGCAGCCGCTCGGTCCCTTTCGCAACGGTAGGGTAATTGATCGGTTGGATGTAAATGTCGTGCTCCGACAGAAGAAGGTCGCTGGCCGCCTTGCATTTGAGCGGATCGCCGACCATGAGTGGAATAATATGAGTGTCGGTCGGTAGGATGGGTAAACGAGCCGCGCTCAATGCAGACTTCACCCGCGCGGCACTGCGTTTTTGACGTGCACGCTCCCATGGCGACGACTTTAGATGCCGGATGGCCGCTGTCGCCGCAGCGCACATCGGTGGTGGCAACGCTGTAGTAAAGATGAATCCGGGTGCAAAAGATCGCACAGCATCGATCAGATTGCTGCTGCCGGCGATATATCCGCCCAAGCACCCAAACGCCTTGGCGAGCGTACCTTCGACGATATCAATACGGTGCATAACCTTTTCACGTCCGGCAACACCTGACCCGCGCGTCCCATACATTCCGACGGCGTGAACTTCATCGCAATAAGTCAAGGCTCCATGGCGTTCGGCGGCGTCGCAAATCTGTTTGATTGGGGCGACGTCACCGCTCATGGAATAAAGGCTCTCGAACACGATGAGCTTTGGCCGGTCGCCCGCCGCGGTCAGCAATCGCTCGAGATCGGTAACATCATTGTGGCGCCAGATCCGCTTTTCGGCGCCAGATTGACGGATGCCCTCGATCATCGAGTTATGATTCAACTCGTCCGATAGAATAAGACTGTCCGGGATTAGCCTCGCGATGGTAGAGATGCCGCTTTGGTTCGAAACATAGCCCGACGTGAAGACCAGAGCCGCCGGCTTGTCATGCAAATCTGCAAGCTCCCGCTCAAGCTCGACCAGCGGCCTATTGGTGCCGGCGATGTTGCGTGTCCCGCCCGCGCCGGTGCCCATCCGCGATGCGGTCTCGATCATGGCCTTGATGACTTTCGGATGCCGGCCCATTCCGAGATAGTCGTTGGAACACCAAATCGCGACCTCCCGCGGGCCTTCGGAAGAATGCCAAATGGCGAAGGGAATCCGGCCGGCTATGCGTTCGATCTCGACGAATTCGCGGTAACGGCCTTCCTGCCGCAATTGGGACAGGGCGCCACTGAAGTAACCGTCGTAGTCCATCTCGCGACCGTTCGCCTTTGACATCGCTTTCAATTCGGATCCGTTGCGTTACATCGTTCCAGGCTACTATTTAAATTGAGCGCGACACGGGGGACTAAGTTTTTTAAGATTCTTTGTCATGCAGGTCGTGACGCGTGACACGCTTGGAATCTCGCTGCTGCAATATTTGAACGCATCTTGCTCGCATGCCCACCGCTGTTCTGGCGTGCCTTCCGCATTCGACGTCGTTGAAAACGTGGCCACGCCGACGACACCGAATATGACGACAATAATTAAGTTTGGCACAGCGACCTCCGTTGGCAGCGCCAAGTCGGATTCGGGATAGCATCATAATAAAACGAGACGGCGCGCTATTAAATTGCGGTTTACGATTCTAAATTCGAATGAAAGCCGAGACCGATCGGGGTAAAGCAGGCGAGCCCCGCCAGGTTCATGCTGGCTCCGAGCGTCGGCTTGCCTCGAACAGGAACCAGGTACGGCGCTCGGCCTCGTCGATCCACACTTCCAGCAAGCTTGTCGTGGCCACATCGTTGTGTTGTTCGCACAGCCCGTGCGTCTCCCGCATACTGGCGGCCAGCTGTTTGTTGTCGTCGCACAGCTCGGCGAGCATATCCAAAGGCGTCACGAAGTCTGCATCGTTATCCTCGATACGCTAAAGACCGCAGATCTGTTTAATGGACTGCAAGGTCGTTCTTCGCCACCACGGACGCGATCGCCGAGCGCGTCCGCAAGTTCATTACATTCTCCTTCGGAGGTTGTGTGCTGAGCCAAGCTTTGGGGCCCTGAAGCCGTCGAAAATTCCTGTTCGGCCGCGCCTCACAAATAGGTGGCGGCCGACCGAGGGGAGCGGCCGGCCGCGCGCGAACCCGATTCGGGGAGGGGCATCGGGCTGCGATCTTCTCAACGGTTTGTTTCTTGCACCGTCGACTATTTGAATTTTTATCGCGCAAATCCTGCAGAGCCTTGCGAGCCACGGAAGGTGCGACGATCTCGTGTTGTAGAACTACTCTTGTGCTGCACGAAACGCCATTAAACAGCTATTTAGATATTTAAATTCGAAGTTAACCGCCGCTGACCAGAGTGCAGCCTTTATGACGGTCTGCGATTCCCGAATCCAAACCTCACGAGCCGCGGCACTGCACCGCAATAAGATTGTTCAGATCGTCGATCTGGGCATCGAGGACATCGAGGTCACGTCGGTGATCTTTGCCGTCATCACAGGTTGAGACGGCCTGACGCGCCTTCACGACCTCAAAGAAGCGATTGCTATAATCGCCGCAACGTTCTTTGCCTTGAGGAGGAACGGTACCATTTTTCTGCTTGTGCGCCGCGCGATGGTGGCCAGCTACAAGATCTGCGGTTTGACCACAATCGGACGCGGCGGCGTTTGTGGCAACCATAATTATCAAAACAGTGAGAAAGGTTGTAACAACTCGCAGCATCAGAGCCTCGATTTGTCGCGGCGATGCGACCGAATCAACTAATTTGGCAGCGGCGTGCAAAAGAACTATTCCGCTCCTTCAAGCGATGCCATTAAACAGCGCGTCAGAAATTTAAATTCTAATTTAATAAGGCGATCAGTTCGCGCGTCTTCCTTGCCACATGCTCCTTCAGTACCTAGCTTGAGAAAGTCGCCGGCAGTGCATTCGAGATTTGTATCCCCAACAAGCGGCCTTGCCTCGCGACCGCCGACCGAATGGATTTTTTTGAGCCAAAGAACATGCTGACCAATCTCGCCATCGTCTCAAGTAAGATGAATCTTTATTTGTCGAGCGTCTTTTCCGTTTTTTGTTTCATCTTTTTATCCGTTCCAACCGCACTTGCGCAAACGGACGACCAACCATTTGGGCTTTCCACTGTCGTGGCATCGGAAGCAGTATTGGCGGCGGCATGGGAAGAATTGCAGCTAGAGGTCGATAACGACCTTTCGATCATTGGTCGATGTCGCGCCGCACCTCAGTCTTGTTCTTCGCGCGCCGCACTTAAATTTATAGCCATCGTAAAAGAAGGCGAACAACATGAACCCCTCGCTCAAATTGGCCACATCAATAGAGCAGTGAATTTGGCAATGCGAGCGCTTGATAGGTCTCATGTGGACAACGAATGGAGGTCGCCGCTCGCGGCGCTCTCAAGAGGGGTTGGAGACTGCAAGCATTACGCGGTACTTAAGTATGCAGCGCTCAGAGAGGCTGGCGTTGCGCCCGATGCCTTAAAGATTGTCATTGTTGAGCTCAGATCAACGCACCAGGAGCATGCCCTAGTCGCGGTCCGCACCGGAAACCGTCGCTGGTTACTTCTTGACAATCACACGTTGACGCTGGTCGAAAGCTCCGAGGCACTCGATCACTACGATCCCCTTTATGAGCTCGATCAAAACGGACCCCGGCAATTCGCGTCGCCATCACACCCGCCACAAATTGCGAGTTCATCGAACCATCGGATAGCGCGATGAGCAAATATCAATCTCTCGCACGCAATTGCATGTGAATTTAGTTTTCTGAACAGCATTTTAGTGGTGTCCACAAAATGCGCGTCTATTTCTCCTGTGCCGTCGAGACCGAATCTTCCGCTCGGCGAATGGATTCAAATCCAGGAAGAATACAGGAGAAGTTAGATGAAAAGGTTTCTGACAGTCGTGGGTTTGCTGGCCGTCGTCGCGAGCCCGGCATTTGCCCAGTCGTACTGCCAATGCTGGGGCTCGGGCAATGTTGTCGGCCTCCCGGCCCTGGTGCAGCAGGATGGTTACGCGGACGCGAACTCAGCATTCGCGCAAGCTCCGCAAAAATATAGAAAGCATACCAACCACGAGGCCGTTGTCGATCCCTACAACCCAATGCCCAACGGTATCGGCAGCGCTGGGTACAATTGGATGCTGGAGCAATATTAGTAAGCAAAGCCATTGAGGGGAGGTGGGCTCAGGCCTGCCTGCCCCTTATTTGAATTGTGCCGAGATGTCACCTTGGGGGATGCCTACAAAACGGGCCTAGTGTCGACCAAATGACGCTATAGAATTTTTTAAGGCGCGAACTACGCAGCCTCCGGCTCAGTAAAACTTACGGCGACTAAAGCGCCCGTAAGCGAGGGTTCAAGAACGTGACACTCCTATGACGCGACTTGAGGCGTGATATAGTTCTTGATGTATTTACTCTGGCGCACGGAGAACGAATCCTTGTCCGCGAATGCTGAAGATCATCGGCCTCTCGCCAGCCTGGTCAATCTTACTACGCAATCGCCCCATGTGAACGTCGACGAGATTGGACTGCGGGACAAACTTGTAATTCCAGATCTCCTTAAAAAGCGTTGCTCTCGTCAGCACTTGGCCTTTGCGCCGCATCATGAATTCGAGCAGACAGAATTCGCGCGGCCGCAGATCAATCTTGCGCTCGTCGCGTTTGACGATGCGTGTCAAAAGATCGAGCTGTAATGGGCCGATGGTCAGGAAAGTTTCTCGATCCGTGGTGGGTTGCCGCAGAAGCTCCTCTACTTTGGCAATCAACTCGGCGATTGCAGCGAAGTTCGCCGCGGCAACGGTCGGGGAGACGGCGGTCGTCGTCAGCCGAGAACTGACCGACGGGTTCTCGAGCAACTCGGTGTTGAACATCGCGGTCGCCTTCTTTTTTAGCGCCAGTGACTGATGATCATCCGGGGGTGGGCCATGAGTATGCGAAGGCATAGCTGAAGCTCCTGCGTATACGTTTACAGTGCTGAACCGGCCCTTGGAGGAGAGGCGTCGAACGGATCCGGGCGAACGAATTGGCATAGTGGACGCCATCGTCATGCTTTCCTCCCGTCATCATCGATAGCAGCGCGAATGCATTTCAGAAGATGTTGCTCGTCGCAGGGCTTGGCCAAATAACAGTGGATGCCGGATCGCTCTGCGCGGAGACGATCAGCATCCCGCGGAAAGGCGGTAATCACGATCGTCGGGATGGAGACTCCAGACTTGCGCAGCTGATCGTAAAGCTCCAGGCCGCTCATGCCTGGCATCCGCAGGTCTGTAATCAGACAGTCGATTCGATCCAATTGGGCCGATTTCAAGAAATCCTCCGCGCGTTCGAAAGCCTGCGCGTTGTAGCCCATCGACCTGACAAGATCAGTGATGCCCTCCCGGGTCGATGGATCATCGTCTACTATCGAAATCATTGACCTGTTCACGCCTGCCTCCCGTTGCACGATGACATAAACCTATGAGCGCTCATCGAGCCGCGCCATTACGCGCAAGTGGGCTTTAATAAAAATTAAGTAAGCGCGGCTTTACCTCCATCGTACCGGGCTGGCCCAAAGAACTGGGTATCTAGTGCTTTAGTTTAGGTGGCTGCGCTTCGTGATTAGAAAGCCCGAGCTTGTCGGCCATGCGCACCAGCTCGATCACCGAATTCGCCTTCATCTTGTGCATGGCCTGGCTGCGGTGAACCTTGACGGTCATCTCGCTCAAGTCGAGATGAGCGGCAATCTGCTTGTTTGGCTTGCCGGACACCACGAGCGAGAGAATTTCCCGCTCGCGCTGCGTCAGGGTGTCGAATCGCAGACGAAGCTCGGCGAGCGTGTGTGCCTCTTGGCGGCGGGCCCGGTCCCGTTCAATGCCGGCGTGGACAGCATCAAGAAGCTGCTGGTCATTCAAAGGCTTGGTGAGGAACTCGATTGCTCCGGACTTGATGGCACGTACCGACATCGGGATATCCCCATGAGCGCTTATGAAAATGATGGGGAGCTGACTATCCGAGCTTGTTAGCACGCGCTGCAATTCAAGACCGCTCGGCCCAGGCAATCTGATGTCGAGAATGAGACAGCCCGGAGCGTCGGACCGCTTGCGATCAAGGAACTCCTTCGGCGACGCGAATGCCTCGACCCGGAGGCCAACCGAACGAAGTAGGTCGGCGACGCCCTCGCGAACCGAGACGTCGTCATCGACTAAGTAAATGAGAGGCACTTCCTCGCTCATGCGTTATCCCCGTGCACTTTAGCAGGCGGCGCGGCCCGGAAAACCCCCGAATGCGCCGCGGCTTCAACGCCGTCTCTATCTTCCCAGCCGTAGAGTTGTACAATCTTGTCGCTGATAAGATCCCCCAAATGGGGGTTCAGGCAATGCGCTTCAGGGGGATGACGTTGATAGAGCCGTATTCCACTTCCACGGGCTCGGTGAGCGGATTGAAATTTTACAAAAGCTTGCTGCCCCGCGGCAGCGGGCTACAGTTTCTCGCTACCAAGGTCATTTTACCCCGGTGTGCTGGGCTGATCGAACGTCCGCGGCTTTTTGAAAAAATATCGCACTTCCCGTCCAAACGTCTCGTTCTGATCAAGGCTCCGGCGGGTTTTGGTAAGACATCGCTTGCCACGGCATGGGCAGAGCGACTTCGTCAAAACGGAGATAAAGTTGCGTGGTTAAATATCGATCCCGACGATGACGAGCCGCAGCGTTTTCTTTTCTATATAGCTCGCGCCCTGCAGAATGCGTGTGAGGATGTCGGTAGGGGCGCGATTGATTTAATTAGTGAAAGCTCTCTGATCGCGTCACATACAATCATATCGTCCCTGATAAATGACCTAATCGATGAAGAAGATGAGGTCTATCTATTCTTAGAAAATTATAATTGGGTGACAGATCCCGCAATACATGAGGCACTTGCGTACTTCCTGAGACATGCGCCGTCGCATTGCCACGTTGTCCTTACCACGAGAGGTGAGCCATCTCTTCCGCTCGCTTCACTGCATGCTGAGAATCTACTGCTGGAGATCGATGCCGCAGCATTGCGATTTGATCTGAAGGAGACTCACGATTTTCTGCAGCGCGAGAGACCCGGCATTTTAGACATGACCGATGTTAAGCTCTTGCTCGAGAAAACGGAGGGTTGGCCCGCCGCGTTGCGGATTGTAGCATCCGCGTCTCCTCAATTGGGTCAAGATTTCAGGCAGTACGTGCTGGGCCTTTCAGGGGCCCAGCGGACGATAGGGGCCTATCTCGCTGAGTTGCTTGATGGTCTCCCGACCGAACTCGCTCAATTCATGTTGTACACGTCCGTTCTTCACCAACTCACCGGGCCATTGTGTGACGCTGTGACAGGATCGACTACAGGTCAGGAATTCCTCGAATCGATTGAGGAACGTCAGTTGCTTTTGGTACCCCTCGACCAAGCTGGGCAATGGTATCGCTATCACACTCTTCTCGCTGACTACCTAAGACAAAGACTCAAGGTCGAGCAGGCCGCAGACATCCCTGGGTTACATCGTCGTGCCGCCACTTGGTACGCTTCCAATGAATTATGGACGGATGCCGTTCAACACGCCATTGCCGCGGGAGATGACGATCAAGCCGCAGAATGGATAAAAAATTGCGCCATGAACCTGGTGAAGAAAGGTGATCTATTCACCTTGCTCGGCTGGCAACATTTATTCCCAAACAGGCTCATGCGAGAGCAGCTTGAAGTCAGACTAGCGATCGCTTGGGGGTTAGCCCTAGCCTTACGGTTCGATGATGCTCTCCAACGGCTCGAGGATGTCGAGCGGGATGTCAACGAGAAACAGTCTGCGGATGCCCCATTCTTAAGTTGCGAGTGTCAAGTCATTCGCTCGGTCGCAACAGCATTGAAAGACGACACTGCCGCGGCGTTAGAACTCGCCGAAGATTGTTTACATCGGTCACGCGATCCATGGACAACAAACGTTGCCTCAAATGTTGTTCGCCTCGGTTATTTGAAGATGGGCGATTTAAGGAAATTTTATGCGACGCCTTGGGTGCCTTTTTCACTCGAAGAGGATCGCAGAAATGTGTTCGCATCTGTTTATCGATTTTGCCTTCAAGGACTTGCCGAAGCCCAACAGCTCAATCTTGGCGCAGCGAATCGCAATTACATCCAGGCCTTGCGACATGCTGAACAGTATGTAGGAGCGAATTCAGTTGCTGCGTCTTTACCCTTAAGTCTAATTGCCAGACTCCGCTACGAGCAGGGCCAGCTCGACCAAGCGGAGGCCATGCTAATTGATCGCCTGCCAATAATAAGCGCTGCCACAATGTTAGAGTGTGTATGGAGTGCCCACTTCGTCGTGGCAAGAGTTGCCGTTTGCCGCGGCAATTTTGCACGCGCCTATGCTTTGCTGGAGGCGGCTGAAAATCAGGGCATCACCCGGAGGTGGGGTAGGTTGACTGCAGCGTCGATATCTGAGCGTGCACGCCTTTATTTCGCTGAAGGTAGGATCAGTGAAGGAGCCGCTTGCCTTGACCGCCTCGATCGTCTTGCCGCGGAATATTCGATATCGACGCCATGTGCCCATTCGGAAATTCGTTGGCACGCCCAACTCGTGCGCGGTTATCTCCTATCAGAACAAAAGAACTATGAAGAGGCTAAATCAATTCTGAAAAACCTACAGCACGAACTTGAGCGCGTGCACAATAATTCGTTTGCTCTGCGCGTCGCAGTGCATATCGCTGGTGTTAGTCAAGATGCAAAACAGCTGGACGAAGCCATTGATGGTTTTCTCCGAGTTCTTAGTGCTTCCGCAAAGGCTGGCACCTTTCAAATGATCTTGGACGAAGGGCTAAAAATTGGGCCCCTGCTTACAATTGTCCAGGAAAGCATTGAGCGAACAGGAAAGTTTCGTGAACTTACACCCTCTTTGAACAATCTAATTGCCGGCTGGCGGCTACGCTATCATACTCAGGTCGATCCAGCCGATAACTCGGCAACCGCGGAGTTAATCAGTGCGCGCGAAGCGGAAATTCTAAAACTGATTGCGCGAGGCCTATCGAACAAGGAAATCGCTCGAACCCTCGCCATCGCTCCTGAAACCGTGAAATCACATGTGAAGCATATCTTTGTAAAAATGCGCGTAGAGAAACGAGCCCAGGCGGTCGCGCGCGCGCAAAGTCTCGGACTGGTTACGACGCGTTGAGAAAGATAAAGCAAAAACAGTTGATCTAAGGTTCGAGTCCGTGCGCGCCCGTCGGCAGAAAAACTTATTTATTGACCCGACGGCGTTTGATTAGCATTTTTATCGTTGGCAGTCGCTGGCGCGTTCCCGCGCGTCGACACACTAAACTGAAAGACGGCGCCATGGGGCACGTTTGCTGTCACCGCTAACTTTCCTCCGTGCGCTTCGACGATCGAGTGGCAAATCGATAGGCCCATTCCCAGGCCGGTCGGTTTCGTGGTGTAGAAAGCCTCAAAAGCACGTTCCAAGCTTATCGGATCAAGTCCTGGACCCGAATCCCGCACCGTAACCGCAACGCAATCCGGCTCGGATTTTGCAGTCGCGATCAACAGTTCACGGGGCCCTGAACCGACCCCGCTCATGGCTTCAATTGCGTTGATGACCAGGTTCAAAATCACCTGCTGCAGCTGGACCCGAAGTCCCACAACGAGCAGCAAGTCTTCCGTGAGTTGCGTCTTAACCGAGACGCCGTTTTTCTCCGCTTCGCCACGGGTGATAACAAGCACCTCGCGGATCGTTTCGTTGATATCGAAGCTCTCCTCAAGTGGCGGCACCTTCTTGACGAGGGTGCGGACCCCGTTGATGACCTCGCCAGCCCGCGTTGCATCCCTGATAACGCGTTCAATCGCACGCCGCGTCGCCTTCAGGTTGGAGCTTTCAAGCCAGCGCAGAGCGGCCTGGCCGCTGCTAAGCGCGCCGGTGACGGGTTGATTGACTTCGTGGGCGATCGAAGCCGTCAGCTGTCCGAGCGCTGCGACACGGTTGGCATGTGCCAGCTCCGTTTGCACCTCGCTCAACGCCTCCATGGCGCGCTTACCCTCGGTGATATCTTCACACACGATCAAGAGGGTCGGACGGCTTTTGATCAAAGACGCTCTGGCCGTCTCGCGAACCCAGATCATCTCGCCGTTCTTGCGCACCTTGCGCAGCTCCCAGCTCATCGCGCGGCCCGGCCGTTGGAAGCAGATGGCGGCATTCTTCCGCACTGCCTCGCGGTCAGCCTCGTAAAAAACCATTTGAACGGGACGGCCGATCAATTCATCGACCGCGTAACCGAGCTGCTCGGCGCCGAAGGGGTTCACGGAGAGGATCGTTCCGGATTCAGCCACCATGAAATACATCACCGGGTTGTTCTCGAAGACCGCCTTCCATTGCTCCTCGCTCTCGCGAAGCGCTGCTTCCGCGCGCTTGCGGCTTTCGATGTCGGTACGCGTGCCGTACCATCGAAGGACGCGTCCCTGCTCATCCCGCAACGGGTTGTCCTGGATCAGAAACCAGCGGTATTGCCCGTCCTTTCCCTTTATTCGTGCTTCCAATTGAAAAGGTGCACGCGCCATACGCGCACGCCCGCGGAGCGCCTCCAGCCTCATTAGATCATCGGGGTGAATGAGCTTGGCAAAGGCGTCTTTGGACTGAATCTCGTCGAGGGCGAGACCGGTGTATTCTCGTTCTTGTCGATTGGCAAAAAGTGGATTCCAATCCGCATCGAAGACAAAGACCTGCTGAGGAATTACGTCAACAAGCTGTCGAAGCTCCGCTTCGCTGTGCCGAATCCTTTCTTCTGCGCGCCTGCGCTCCGTAATGTCGCGAATGGCGCTGGAAATCAGCACGCCTTCCTTGGTTTCCAGCGGGCTGAGGCTGATCTCCACCGGAAACTCGCGTCCTTCCTTGTGCAAGCCGTAAAGGTCCAGCCCGGTCCCCATTGGCCGCGCCCGGGAGTCGGCTGCAAAGGCCGCGCGGTGTCCTAGATGTCGGCTCCGGAACCGCTCCGGCACCAGCATTTCGATCTGCTTCCCCAATACCTCCTGCCGTTGATAGCCGAACAGCTCCTCCAGCCGCGTATTCACGAGAATAATTTCGCCTTCACGATTCACAACCGCGATGGCATCGGGCGCTGACTCCAGCAGTCCACGGAATTTCTGTTCGGCTTGCTCGCGCTCCGTGACGTCCGCCGCCGTCCCGACATATTCAACGACTTCTCCGGTTTTATCGAGAATCGGATGCCATATTGCATGGAGGTGCTTGACGATTCCGTCATGCAGCAGCAGCCTGTAAGTTTGCGAAAATTCGGCTTTCTCACGAAATCCCTGCAGACATGTTGCCGAAACCGTCTCGAGATCATCGGGATGCACAAGGCGCCGAGTCTCGTCATAGTTGGGAATGCCATGTCGAGGATCCAATCCAAAAATTCGAAACAACTCATCGGACCAGAAGAGCGTTTTTCGGCTGCCGGGGTCGTAGGCGAAACTGCCGGTGTGGCTCAACCTTTGCGCTTCGGCTAGATAAGTCTCGCTTCGCCTTAGCGCTTGCTCTGCACGCTTCTGCTCGGTCAGATCGACCACGAAAGCGACGCCGTGCTCCGCAGTTTCGCCGAACTGCGCCGCACCAACCAGCACCGGCACGCGGCTTCCGTCCTTGCGGATGTATTCCTTTTCGTATGGCTGAAAGGCGCCGGTTAGCTTCATCTCGGTCATCGCACGCCGGGTGCGGTCCTGCCAATCCGGCGGCGTGAGAGTCTGTTGACCTACGGAACCTGTAACAAGATCCTCGCGGTCATATCCCACGATCCGAAGGAATGCATCATTGACATCCCGAAAGACGGCGTCCCGGGCCCCATGGCGGCCACCGAGCTGCCAAGTGAAGACGCCGATGATGTTGGCGTCGACCAGGCGCCGGACCCGCGCTTCACTGTCACGAAGTACTGCTTCCGCGCGCTTGCGATCTTCTATATCTGTCAGAACCTCATACCACTTCAAAATGGTGCCAGCCTCGTCCCGTAGCGGAACGGCGCGAGCCAGGAACCATCGATATTCCCCATCTGCCCCGCGGCGAAAGCGAGTCTCGATCTCGATCGGCTCGCCACTCGCCAACGACGCGCGCCACTTGCTCACGTGTTGATCGAGATCATCGGGATGGATGGAGGTTTTCCAGCCCGAGCCTCGCGCTTCCTCCTCGGAAAGACCCGAATATTCCGAAAACCGCTTGCCGATGAACACGTCCGACCCGTCGGGCAGAACCGTGACGGTCATGGCTGGAATGGTCTCGACGATTTCGCGAAGCTCTTTCTCGCCCTGGCGAAGTGCCTCCTCGATTCGTTTGCGTTCGGTGATATGCCGACCGATGCCGCGATAGCCGATGAAGCGCCCCGCCTCGTCGAACATCGGCAGCCCGGAGACCGCCGCCCAACGCTTGCCACCATTGGGCGTCGGCCTCCCGTACTCCAAATCGCGGAACGGCAGGTGCGCGTCGAGGGTCTCTCGGTGCTTGCGCCAGCCTTCTTCGTCAATGTCCACGTAAGGCAGTTCCCAGCGCCTCTTGCCGAGTTCGGAACCCGGCAATGGGCCGTCGGTGACCCGCTCGGAGAAATCCTGCCGGATAAAGCGATGCTCAGTGTCGGTCTCCCAGTAGACGTCGAAGGAGAATTGCATGAGCGTCCGAAAGCGTTCTTCGCTATCGCGGAGTGCTTTCTCGGCGCGCACCGCTGCGCTGACATCCGTGGCCACGCCGCGATAGCCCAGAAATTCTGCTCGGCCGCCGAACACCGGCTTGCCGCTGGCAGCGACATATATGGGTGATCCGTCCGAGCGCGTAATTCTGTATCTGAAGCCGCGAAACGGTTGGTGCGCATCGAGAGTGGCAATGTGAGCGCGCCATTTATCCGGCTCTTCCTCGCAGTCTGCCGCGAATTCCCAGCGCGTTTTCCCGATTAAATCTGACGGAAGTCCCAAGTCTGCCGCCGTCCGGGAAAATTCCTTGAAGCGATGATCGGGCCCAGTCTCCCAGAACCAATCGGATTCAACCTCGGCGTAATCGCGGAAGCGTTCCTCGCTCGCCCGCAGTGCCTCCTCCGCGAACTTGCGCTCGGTCAAATCGAGCACGAAGGCGACACCCTGGTTTCCGCCTACTTCCGAAGTTGCCACGCCGATCAGCACGGGCACGCGGGTGCCGTCTTTGCGGAAATACTCCTTCTCGAAAGGGGGTAAGCGCCCGGTCATCTTGTTCTCTTCGACCAATCGGGCGTCGAGATCATGCCATTCCGGTGGAGTCAGATCGGTCCATCGTATGCGGCCCGCGGCGAGATCGTCGCGGCCGTACCCGAGCATGCGCAAAAATGCGTCGTTAGCCTCGAGAATCCGTCCGTCAAAGTGCCAAATGAAAATCCCGATGATGTTGGCATCGACCAGACGCCTGATCTTCGCTTCGCGTTCAGCGAGGTCACGATAAGCGCTGTGAAGATTGTGAGACATTGCGTTGAAGGCCGTGACGACCCGCTGCAGTTCGTCCTCGTGGGGCGGCGGACGACGCCGCAGGTGCAACCCGAGCGGGGCGTCTTTGATGCGGTGGCTGATGACATCGGCTGCAATGGCGGACAAATGTCGTGTCACAAGATGGTGAAAAAGATAGAGGATCAACAAAGCGACCAAAAATATCGTTACCGCTTGGGTCACCAGAATAGTCGATGCAGTATTTGCAAGCCTACGATAGATACCGGCGAGCGTGGCTTCGATGCGGAGCGTGCCAATCACTCTGTCCGGCCCTTGGCCAACGTGGTGCAGTGGATACTCGCGCGCGAACGTCGAGTCCTCGGGATCCCTACTGAGCTTGAGGAAGGGCACTTTTCCCGTGCTGCCCGCCTCGCGGATTTCGACGCCACGAATGTCGGGAAGCCGAAGGATCCCGTCGAGTTGGAGCCGCAGCTGTCTTTCGTCCAAGTTCCAGAGACTTTCAGCCAAGCTGTCCAGGTAGCTTTCGCCAATTCGGCTAAGTCGCGTCTCGATGCCCGCGACTTCGTGACGGTAATCGGCGTAGAGCTGAAGCGCGGCCAGGATGACGGTGATGAAGCTGCTCACTAACAAAACGCCAACCAGCAGGCGCGCGCCAATTCCGTAGCGACTCGCGGCGAGTGACCGCAAGAGTTCGCGACCACGGACAATCAGCGTGCTGATGAAACCCTGCCGGCGTTCCAAGTTTTCGCGCAACATGTTGCTCCAGTGGCGTTGGCAGCTACCTTTGATCGGCCAAACAACTCCGCTTGCTGCGACGCCTGTTGCCTCCGCACCCTACCCAGGCCACAGATCGCTCCTCTCTGTTTTTACGTTCAGAGCTTGCCCATCCCGCATTCACTCGACCACTGCATCATGTCAGCGCAAGTATTCCTGAATGATTCGATTATAGAAGCCGTCTTGTTTCATTGATGCCAGAGAGGCCTGGAAGTCATCCAGAACTTTCACAAAATCTCGTTGCTTAGTGAAGGCAAGATAGCTTGGAACCGACTCAATCGGCGGCGATATTTCCTTTATCTCTGCCAGCAGTCCCAAATGTCTGGCAGTTTCCAAAACGCCATAGCGATAGTTCGCTATCAAGGTGACACGACCACGCATCAGTTTCATCAAATTTTGCTCGATGTTATCCGCCAGATCGATATTTTGGAGTGTTCCATTTTTGACAGCGGCATCGAATTTCTTGCCATAACTTGCACCACGAACGATTCCGATATTGACGTCACGCACCTCGGAAAGCTCACCACTGAAACTATTCTTCGTGTCCCGCCGACTGAAAAAAACGACGAGTTGGGGAAGCAAGACCTCATTTGGATAGGTGAGAAACTGTTCGCGCTCCGGCACCCGGTAGATCGGAAAGACGCCGTCAACCGCCCCGCTTCGCGCCTCGCTCAGGCATCGCGCCCACGGCATGATCTTGATATCTACCGAGCGGCCTGTCCGCCGGAACGCCTCTGTGACGACATCCACCAAGATGCCCGTAGGCTTGCCGTCAGCGAGGAACGTCGTTGGCCGGGCGTCGGGCGACGCCAGAACCAGTGGGTCGGCACGAGCCGTGCTCCCCGGCACCACAAGAAAACTCGACACAATGAGCAGATAGGCCAATGCCTTCTTGGTCTGTAGAGCTATCGTGCTCAATTGCGCCCGCGCGCCTCTGCCCTGAAAGGCTTGCGCCAAAGTCGCATATGGAACGTCGCGCTTGTATTGGTCGAACTTGCCTGAGGCAAACAGCCCGCGCGGCGGAACGAGCGCCTTATGCAGCTCATTGACGACCGAGGACTTACCGATACCGGAGTATCCGGAGACAAGCACCAACTCGGGCGCACCGCTTTTGACGATGCGATCGAAGGACGTAAGCAAGGTCTCGACCTCGCGCTCTCGGCCGTACAGTTTCTCGGGAATCAAAAGCCGATCAGGCGTGTCAAGTTCGCCAAGCACGCCAGCCACCATAGTCCTGCGTGAGGGTGTCGCCGAACGAGGGTGAACGAATGTTCCATCCCTTAATGCCATAGAGCTTGTCCAGGTCAGCGGCTGAGGATGGGGAAGGTGCAGCCACGAGTTTGTCTGATGCTTTCGCTGAATCGGCCGGAGCAACCGCACGGCTGGATATGCCGGTATTCTTTTTGATCTTTCGTGCCGTTTGGTTATTCGTCGGCGGCGCGGGCGAAGCGCGCACTGTGTCTGCGCGGGCCGGCATTTCGACAACGATCGCAGTCACCAAGATAATTGCGCCCAGACAAACGATCACCTGCTGCCTGCCACAGACAGGGGCCACAGCAGCGCGTCCGCCACAAGGTCGGAAACGCATCCGTTGCAGCGTCTTCATGAGCTTCGCCCGAACTCAAGTGCGCCACGATCTACGCGGTTAGATAATCACAATGATGCCGTGGAGCCAAGCGTCCCATAGGGTGTGTTCTGTAACGTTTGGTGTCTGGATCAGTGTTTGAGCCGTATTCGCTAATCACCCAGGCCACAAGGCATGCGAATCACGCATGCAAAGACGGAGCACCGACCCATCCACCTTCCCGAACGCGTAGCGCTTTTGGCGGAATTCCGGAGACCTCCGTACGCATTTATTGCGCCGATATCTCTTTAAGAATTTCCGATACCGCCTGTCGGCACTCATTGGCCAATTTCTTATACTCTACGGCCATTTCCTGATTCCGGCAAAGGCTTGCCGCCTCTTCGCACATAGCGGCCTCGGCCAAAAGACGATCAACCATTTTCAACCGTTCAGGCATAGGAAACCAAATGCCATATCCGTATTCGATGGCTTTGCGCTAGATCAACTTGTTTCCGCGATGTCTTGGTTTTTATATTTGTCGTGTAGTCCGTACACCAGTTGAGACGCGGCAAAACCGGCCACCGAGAACTTGCCAAGTGGTACGAATTCGTCCGAACACCCGCCAACAAAGTCTGCCGAAGCCACAATTGTCTTGCCGAGCTTGGCGGCGATTTTCTCAAGGCGCGCTGAGAGGTTCACCGCCGGCCCAATGCAGGTAAAATCGAGACGATCGCCGCCGCCAATATTGCCAAACTTCACCTGACCAACGTGAAGCGCCAAACCGAAACGAACAGTGTCGTGCTTCGCGGCAGGACCAGGCAAGTTGAGGCCGTTTACAAGAACTTCGAATTCGCGAGCGGCTGTTAGAGCTCGTCGGCATACTTCGCTTGTGTCGGTGCCATCCGCAGATAACGGAAAGATCGCCAGCAGACCGTCGCCCATAAATTTGAGTACTTCACCGCCGTGCTTTAAAATTGTCGGGACTTGGCATTCAAAATATCGATTGAGAAGATCGACCAAATTCTCCGACGGCAACTGCTCGGAAAGTATCGTAAAACCACGCATATCCGAGAGCCAAATGGCGGCGCGGATTTCCTCGATGTGTCCACGCCGGATCCTTCCCGCCAGAATGCGCTCGCCAGCTTGGCGACCGACATAGGTATTAAGAAGATTTACGGCAGTTCGGCGCAATGCCCGAACTTCTGCGACGCGCGCTAGTGGCGCGATGGCCGTCTGAATGTCGGCAAATTGCTTGGGGGTAAAACCGCCCGGTCGTCGCGTCGCCCAAGTCGAGATGTGGATCGTCCCGTCAGTGAAACGCAGCGGAAATCCGACGTAATCGGTAGCTCCCTGTCCACGGAGGTCGCGCAAAAACGGAAAATCGTCAGGGCAATTGCCATCGGAGAGACAGCGCCGAAGCGGTTCACATGTCTCGTAAATCGCTGCCACAGGGCTGCCCCGGAATTCGTCTGTTTCAAGGAGATCAAACGGTGCCTCAGATATCGATACTTCCGACTCGCCATGCCATAGGAAGCGACGACCAGCGATGTGAGGATGCAATGTCCTAACAAACACAGCGACTCGCCAGAGCGGCAGGTCGCATTCGACCATACGTCGGCACAATTCCGCTAGCACGCCTTCCGCGGTTGTAGCGGATTGCGCACCGTCCACGAGCCAGTCGACAATTGCTTGAATGTTGTTCATCGCAAATCAAAGTCCATATCTACGCTGGAAGTTATAACCAGACGCAGCCGCGAGTCTCGCATTAGAATTGGCGTCAGCGGAATGCTGGCTCTCGCGCTTAGCGGACGCGATCGCCGCGTGAATACGCCACCCGGCCTAATGTCATCCGCGGGGTCCATTGGAATTTAGATTTGTAAACCCGAATTTAGTCGCGCATCGCTCCTGAGCTCATTTAGTTTGGTGTTGAGGTCGCGGTCATGCTCAAACGCTTTGTATTTGCATCTCTTGCCTTTGCCGGGATTATTGTGCCGGGTGCCTTCACGCTGGCGCTGGTCGCGGCGCCGCCCGTGCGTCCGGCGTGGGCGCAACTGCCGGGATGTGAACGCAGCCTGGCGGAAGCTGAAAAGAGCCTGGCGGCTATGCAGGCCCTCGTCAAAAGCCTTGATGACACAACCGAACAGGAAATGCGTCACGCCACGCAGCTTTATTTTCTCGAAGTCCTCAAGGCGCGCGCAGTTAGCGCCCTGTGCAACAACGGCACAGATTCGAGAATTAGTTTGGTATCCCGCGAAGAATAATGGAGCACACGACATGCCTCCGCTCTTGCCTATAATCTTGACTGCCTCGCACGTCATTCTCGCTGCCGACACAATGCCAAAATTTGATGTCGAACGTACCTGCCGCCCTGCTGCCGCGGTGGGTTTGCCAGGACGAGGCGCAGCGTCATGCCAGCGTGATGAAAACGATGCCCGCACCAAGCTCGAGCAGGTTTGGGCTCGGTACAACGCGGCACAGCACATTCACTGCACGGGTTTTGCCGAACTCGATCGTGCGCCGAGCTACGTTGAATTACTGAGCTGTCTCGAGATCGCAAAACAGGTCGACGAACTGCCGGACGAGTTGAAAGAGGGGACGGTCGGCTCGCGCTGATTGTGCTTCTTGCCGGGGACCGCGAGGTTTTCTGCTCAGGCCTTCCTACCCGAAAGGCGATGCTCATCACCAGTCCCCCTCCTAGTAAAGCCGATTTAGTTTCACCGCACATTAAAAGCGAATTTTATTTTCTGAACGTCAATTTAAAGGTGACGGCGGTCCCTCTGTTTATTCTAGAGGCGTCGACTTCCCGCTTATCAATGCAGCCGGTTGGTTGATCAGGCGGGGAGGAACCAGCGCCAATGTCTACCCGCTCGCGGGCTGGCGGCGGCGCCAATGACGGAGAAGTGCATGGTAAATCCAATGGAAGTCATGCCGGTTCTGGCATTGGTAATCGTGATCGTCTCCATTCCAATACTAGGCGATCGGCCCTAGCGGGAGGCATGACGATGACACGCATTAGAAACCGACTGCAACGCGCGACGTCCCACATGTTGGAGCGAATTTGGCATATGTTGTGTGACCCTTATCGACCCGAACAGCACTATATGCGCGGGCCCGGTCCGAAATACCGTGCCAAAAATCAAATGTAAAAGCTAACTAGCTGTCCGCTCGACAATACGGCGAGATTCATCTGGGCCGGATTCACTAGTAAGGAGAGCGGCGGCGACGGAGATCATGTGGATGGTTGCCTGCACCGCTACATCGACGCCATCACGGCAGTAGACCACCTTGAGGATGGCCACGGCGTTCTTGGCGTGCTGGTGCGAATCGCCAACCGTGCTGCAACAGCATGCGCCCCTGATAACTTGCAGACAACGCAGACAATAGCGGTTGTTGATAAGAGCGGGCGCGCTAACGGTCTCCGGCGGCAACTTTATGCTGTGAACTAAGGCAGACCGCGGTGACACAACACGCCACTTGACGAGACCGATCAGGGAGTGCTGGCCTGAATACGCTTTTGATCGTAGGCGGCGCCATGTTTCGTTTGCCCCTGTATTGCTTGATGATCCTCGCCCTGATCGGCGGCTTTCAAAACTCTCATTCGCAACCTGCTCCTGCGCTCGACGACTACACCACCCACATCCAGCCGATCTTCGAAAGCCGCTGCATCGCATGTCACAGCTGCTACAACGCCCCCTGCCAACTTAACCTGCAAAGCTATTCGGGTGTGGCGCGCGGCGCCACCAAACTCAACGTCTACGACCGCTCAAGAGCAAAGAGCGTCGCCCCCTCCCGGCTCAACATCGATGGCCGGAACGTTTCCGACTGGCGCGCAAAGGGCTTCTTCGACGTGGTCGGCGGCAGCGAGCCTGCACACACGCTGCTGGTCCAGATGGTAAATCTGAGGGCCAGGCATCCGACCTTGCAGCCGAAAAAACCGGTTGAAGAGAGCAATTTCTGCGCGGCTGACAGCGATAGTGGGGCGCGCATTTCGCAGAACATGCCCGAGCTCGGTATGCCGTACGGACTGCCGCCACTGTCGCAGACTGAGATAGAGGCTATCAGCGAATGGATTGCACACGGGGCGCCCGGTCCGTCGGACGCTAGCCTGGCGAGCCGCCGTGAGGTGCCACCAGAATTGCAGCCTCAAGTGCACGCCTGGGAGGCCTTCCTCAATGGCCGCACGCCACGCGAGAAGCTTATGGCTCGTTATCTCTATGAGCATCTGTTCCTTGCGCATCTCCATTTCACGTCCGAGTCGGCATCCCGACGCCCGGCATTCTTCCGTCTGGTGCGCTCACGTATGCCGTGCGAGGCGGGCGTCAATGAGATCGCGACGCGACGACCGAACGACGATCCGGGGGCTGGAGACTTCCACTACTGCCTGAGCCGGCTCGACGGCGCGATCGTCGATAAGACCCACATTCCCTACGATCTTTCTCCGCAGAAGCTCGAGCGGATTCGACAAACATTCCTTACTCCACTGTGGGACGTGAAGAACCTGCCCAGCTATAGCGAGGAGACAGCCGGCAATCCCTTCGTGACGTTTGCCGACATCCCGGTGCGCGCGCGTTACCAGTTCCTGCTCGACGACGCCGAATATGAAATCAGCACCTTCATCAAGGGTCCGGTGTGCAACGGCAGCATTGCTGTCAATTCGATCCAAGAGCAGTTCTATGTCCTCTTTCTGAGGCCTGACGCCGATAGCATGGTCATGTCGGCAGAGCATGCACGACTGGCCCAGGACCTGCTGGTCTTGCCCGGTGTCTGGGGCAGCGACGTGCCAATTCTTGACAGCATTCCCTTTTTGCGCCGCCTGATCGCGCATCGAGAGGCTTACCGTAAACTCAGGGCCGAGGGCGCACACAAGTTGCGGCCGGCCGGGTACACGCTCGAGGACATCTGGAACGGTGACGGCCGGAACCCGAATGCGCTGCTGACTGTATTTCGGCACTTCAACAGCGCTGTCGTAACGCAAGGTGCGGCGGGCGATCTCCCGAAAACGCTGTTCGTTCTCGACTACCCGCTATTTGAGCGCTTGGTCTACAACCTCGTCGTCAACTACGATGTCTTCGGCAACATTGGCCACCAATCATTGACCCGTCTGTACATGGACTTGATCCGGATGGAAGCGGAGGAGCTGTTCCTGGCTTTCCTGCCGCCTTCGCAGCGCTTTCGCCTGCGCAAGTCATGGTATCGCGGCGGTCCGCTTACTGACATCAAAGTCCGTTACTTGTTTCCGCTCGTCACCAGCTCGGCGCCGACTGGTGTGATCTACCGCAACGAGGCCAATACTAAGGCGGAACTGGTTGGGCGGATCGTGAATGAGTACCTGCCCCCACAAGTGCGGGGCCGGCCGGACGCGCTTAATTGGAAGGTGTTGCAGGTGCCCCAAACCGAAGGGGCGGCGCCCGAGCTAACCGCATCAGAGCTGTCGCTACGCCGGATTGCTTCAATCAAGGCCGCCAGCACCTCACCGTTCGCGCGTTTCCTGCCCGAACTCGCCGTCGTGCTGGTGCGCAGCAAAGACGGCCGCGCGCACCTTTACAGTCTCGTGCACAACCGCGAGCACATCAACCTGTCATGGATATTGGGAGAGTCGGAGCGCTTCGCCCCGGAGGAAGACTCGCTCACCGTGCGGGCTGGTGTGCTGAGCGCGTACCCCAACATGTTCTTCGTGGTGCCAGAGGCCGAGATCGGCGCGTTTTCGGATGCCGTTGTACGCATAAGGTCAGCGGCTGACTACGAGCGGCTGGTCGACAGTTTTGGCGTGCGGCGATCGAATGAAAATTTTTGGTCTGTCTACGACGAGATCAACTTGTTTCACCTCGCTAGCGACCCCGTGCGCACGGGCACCTTGGATCTCACGAGCTACGCGCTAGAGGAAAAATAGCGAGTTTCGCCTATAAAGCCTTCGCCGTACTTTGAGCTAAACACGGATTGTCTCATGAATGTCTGCTTTTGGCATATTACTCGAGAGGTTTCTTATTGCCGACAGTCTTGTTCGGCGATGAGTTCATTCCAATTCACGCATGTCTGCTTTGAGTAGAGCAGACATGACGCGGATGCGCCGCCATGCCCGCTTATGGCCCGAAGCCGGCGCGCACTCGTCTGCTTAAATGCTCAACCCTTGGTCTGAACGACCGGGGCCTTACCCTTACCAACCGGTGCCTTGCCCTTGCCACAGCCCGTGAGGCCGAAGACGAGAACGACCGAACAGATCAAAACGAAGAACTTTTTCATCAAACGGACCCCGAGGACATGTAACCCCTAAAATCACTATCGTCGTTTTGTGGCGACGAGCTAGTGCGAGAAAGCCACACATCCGCATATTCTGGCTTCCCGTTCTGGCCCTTAGCGGACATTCCAGCCGGCATATTTATATTTATGAGCTGACACCCCAGCTGGCGCCAGCCTGACACCGTCTACTAGTCACGTCAGGTGGAGCAGACGCCACCGCGCGTCGGCAACATCCAGAGGATTTTTGTTCCGAAAATCTCGTTCGGTGGTGATTTAATTTCGGCCGATAAAATTCCCTGTTCTGCCGCCGAGATTCCCTGTTCCGCCAAAATAATTCCCTGTTCTATTGAGTAGGGAATCTGCGTCAAAAGCGCTGTGGGGGCGTCATTATTTGCCGTCTCTGGCGTTCCCATAGCCGTGATTTTGTAAAATTCCCTGTAAAATTCCCTGTTAGCAGGGAAAACGGGCAGAGCAGGGGGCGATCTGCACTGCTGCGCCAGCCACCCAGTCCGGGCTCTAGAGATTTTCCCCACAATGTCGCGAAGAAGGCCGCCGTCGCTGGCCTCTTGCGTCAGGCGGAGTGTCTCTGTGTCCCGATTTTGATGATTCGTCGGCGCACCGCGCCGATAATCTCTGCGTGTTTTGGCCAATATTCCCGTTTTCTGGAGAACCGCGCCGGAGACTGGCCGCGATCACACTGCGTGACCCGGGTTGCAGTCGGCCAAGTCCGAATTACTGTGAGTGAAGCCTGGTAGCGTTTGATACTGAGTCATCTGAGTTATTTTTCGAGTCAATTCCGACTATACTTGGCTTTCATGAGAACCGGAGGCCGTAGCAACCATCACGTCCGCACTTTTCACAACGCACGCGCAATAGATCGAGCTTGCCAATCAGGTCAGCGAATATGGTGGCGCCGTCGCGGGGCATTGTAGCTTGATATTCTTCGCTCTCTTACGGGCTGCCGTCAATGTTCACCGTACCGGCGAATGCTGCGCGGGCCTACTTTTTCTTTAGCAACTCCATGAAAGCTGGAGGTGCCGCGCCGGGCTCCGCTTTGTCAGTGGTCTCGACGTGCCCGAGAAGTCCGCCATCGAGCGAGTACAAATTGCCATCGTGCTGGAGCAAGGCTATGAACTCACCTGTGGCAGCGTCGAAAACTTTTCCGTTTTCATCCGAGTATGCGACCTGATGTCCAGTTGCCGGGTCGCGAATGATATTGTGTGGCATAGAGTTCAACGTCCCGCTTCAAGGTGAGAGCGTCACGATAGATAGCTCGGGTACGCGCGTTGTGTTGGCCGTCACAAAAATGCGCAATTCAGCAATGCCTGTGATCGATCGCACAGCCAAGCTTGTCTGGTTAAACCAAGTGAGCGTACAAGGGCTGGTCCCCTATTTCGGCTGATCGTAGAGGGGCCGCTGCGAAACCGCTGAAACGCAGCGGCCCCTTTGTGCGGGACTGGAAGCAGTTCGCGGCGTTCCAGTTTCTCTGAAGCATAACCGCCGGGATGTCCGCTTTTGGCCCGAAGCGGACGTTAGGTGTTGCACCGCATATGTCTGCTTTTGATGCTGTGGACG